>NODE-506-length-13917-cov-7.56334_pt1 | contig 13917 bp, 9 predicted proteins | sample MGYA00139097_ERZ477577 | MGnify/ENA metagenome assembly ERZ477577 | reverse complement strand
CCTTCGATAATAAGTTTTGCTTACAAATTTAAATTGCTAAACGAAATCTCTCCCATTCTCTTATACTACATTGTTCTATTTACTCGTTAGGTTTGGTGCTTAGTTTTTATTTATTGTTCTAAGTAAAATCAGGTCAGTACCTAGGATCTACAACAAGAAAGGTGATGACATGATTCAATCCGCATTCTTGTTAGCTTCCAATACCTCTCCATCAATAAGGTCGAGTTCAAGTCTTAGTATTTACGTTCAACATAATTTGCGCCAAATCAGAAAGATAATTCAATGCAATAATATCCATGAACAAGGCTGGAAATGGCTTCTATAACCTGGATTCGCAAAGAACCCAAAATTTGTGGAGCATAAAATTAGAGGGTTTTCAAATGATTACTTTCAAGGGTCGTCGTAACCGAAAAACTCCCAAAAGCAATGAAGAAATAGACACAGGACGGCGCTGTCTGCTAAAAAGTGCTGCCGTAGCAGCTGTGGGAAGCACAGCTCTGGGATTTCCACACATTTCCAAGGCTCAGACAACGACTCTTAAAATGCAAACTGCTTACGGGGCAAACGACGTCTACACAGAAATGGCACGACAATATGTCGATCGGGTCGAGGCCATGTCTGGGGGTAAAATCAAAATTACCCTTTACACCAGTGGAGCGGTTGTCAAAACCTTTCAATTGCAGGAAGCAGTTCACAAAGGTGTATTAGATGGAGCTCATACTGTGACCGCTTACTGGTACAGCAAACATAAAGCGGCATCGCTTTTCGGAACCGGGCCGATTTTCGGTGCCAACGCCCAGCAACTTCTGGCGTGGATTCATAGGGGCGGCGGTAAAGAGTTATATCGGGAGCTTGTGCAGGATATTCTTAAACTGAATCTTGTTGGTTTTTTTACCTATCCGTTTCCTACACAGCCCCTTGGCTGGTTCAAAGAAGAGATAAAGAATACCGAACAGTTAAAGAATCTTAAATACCGTACAGTCGGCTTGGCCGCTGATGTAATGCAGGAAATGGGTCTAGAGGTACTTCAACTACCCGGTGATGGGATCATTCCCGCTTTCGAGCGAGGTGCAATAGATGCTTTTGAGTACGCAAATCCAACCTCTGACCGGCAGTTCGGGGCACAAAAAGTATCCAAGTTCTACATGATGGGAAGTTATCATCAGGCTGCAGAGTTTTTCGAGATAATTTTCAATAAAGATGTGTTTGAGTCCCTCCCCAAGGAACATCAGGCGATTCTTGAGTATGCCGCCGATGCAGTCAACATCTCTAATTATTCACTGGCGCTGGAGCGTCACTCCAAAGATCTTGAATTATTGATTAAAGAAGACGGTGTTAATGTCTATCGAACACCGCAGTCGATAATGGACGAACAGCTCAAATCATGGGACAAGGTCCTCGTTGACTTAATGAAAGATCCGTTCTTCAAAAAAGTCGTTGACAGCCAGAAAGAATGGATCGAGCGGGTTGCATTCTACGACCTTATAAACACGGCTGATTTCAAGCGTGCTTACATGCATTATTTTCCAGGTAAAATAGATTTTTAGCCGGGAGACCTTCAAGCTTATCAGCTCATATGTTCAAGACCATTGGCGTCCGTGGAAACCTTCTTCTTTCTTTTTTTGCCATTACTGGCTTTGCAGTCCTTACAACCGTTGCTGCAATCTACAGCTTTCTCGTTATTCAGGCACTCATCGACAGGATCACTGAACAGCGAATGCCGATAGCACTTGCTGCCCAGGAGCTTTCTTACCGGGTCGAAAGAAGTGTAGCGAAAACACCTGCATTACTTTCAGCCACATCACCACACGAACGTTCTCATAGTTGGGAGAGGATAAGTTTAGAGATTGAGGCTATTGATAGGTTGCTGTTGCTTCCTGATAGCCAAGGTTTCGCTTCCGATACCCTGAACCTGTTGCAGAATCGTTTAGAACTTCTACGCGCTAATTTGTTCACTTTGTATACACTTGTTGGCGAACGAATCGAGCTGGCAGAACGCATGCAATTGATTCTTGATGATATGCACAAATCACAAGAGGGAATTTTAATAGTATTGGATAATTGGATTACAAGTGTGGACAACAATGTCCAGCGGTTGCATTCTGCAATCAAGGATGACACGATTTCTTTGGAAAGTCGATCAGTGTCCGAGAAGGAATTAATTAAATCTTTGACTCTTTATACTTCATTGCAGAAAACCCTACAGAGCATAACTGAAATCTACTTTATACTTTTTGATATAACGGTCGCAGAGACACAAGAGGATATTGACTTATATGAACTCCGTATACAGTGGTCACTCGAGTCACTCTCAGCACTTTCAGCTGCTGTTCAACCTCAGCTTAGTGATCTCATAAAGGCAGAAATTGAGAGATTCAAATTGTACGATCAAGGGGAAGAAAACATGCCGTCACTGAGGGCACACGAAATTGCTCTTATCAGTAGAGGCGAAGGGGTAAAATCACAGAACATATCCCTATCAGACGAATTGACCAAAGTTGTGGGGATTATCGTAAAAGATAGTCAACGGGACATTTCCGATGCAACAATGCAGTCACATGATGTCCAGAGGAAAATAACGCTCATACTTTTTGTGATCGTCTTGATGAGTCTGGTCAGTTCAATTTTGATCGTCTGGCTGTATGTTGGCCGTAATTTGATAACCCGATTAACCGCACTAAGCTCCAGCATGCTCGCCATAGCCGGTGGCAACCTCAGAACTCCTCTGCCTGAACCCAGCAGCAGAGATGAAATTGGACAAATGGCCGAGGCCCTGGTTATATTCCGTGACACTGCCATTGAGGTTGAAGAGAACAATCTGCGCGACATCGAGAAGGCACGTCGAAGACTTGTGGATGCCATTGAAAATTCATCTGAAGGCTTTGTCTTTTTCGACGAAGAGGATCGGCTGGTTATTTGCAACACCAGATACCGCGAATTGCTACACCAGGATTCTGAGTTCGAGATCCACCAGGGGACCAAATTTGAGACAATCGTCAGAGCTGCTGCTGAAAAGGGGCACATCGTCGAAGCGCAGGGCCGGGTCAAGGAGTGGGTGGTAGAGCGCATGGCCTTGCATCAGGACCCAGGTGAACCCAGAATCCAGCAGCGCAGCAGCGGGCAGTGGATTTTGATAACCGAGCGGAGGACCGGTGATGGCGGTACGGTGGCTATTTATTCGGACATTACCGACCTTAAACAGCGGGAAGAAGAGCTTACCAGAAAGTCCAATGCTTTGGAGCAATTGTCCAATCAGCTGGCTAAATACCTCTCACCGCAGGTGTACGACTCGATTTTTTCCGGTAAACAGGAGGTAACGCTGGATAGCAAGCGAAAACGGCTGACTGTCTTTTTCTCTGATATCATCGACTTTACCAAAACAACCGAACGATTGGAATCAGAAGACCTGACCCATCTGCTCAACCAGTATCTTACTGAAATGTCCAAGATTGCCCTGGTTCATGGTGCGACGATCGATAAATATGTCGGTGATGCCATTGTGATCTTCTTCGGCGACCCGGAAACAAGGGGTGTCAAACAAGATGCTGTTGCCTGCGTTACGATGGCCATTGCCATGCGCCAGCGGATGCAGGAGTTGGAAAAAATTTGGATGAAATCGGGGCTTGAAAAACCACTCAAGTGCCGGATGGGCATCAACACAGGTCTATGTACCGTCGGAAATTTTGGCAGTGAGGACCGGATGGACTACACGATTATTGGAAGCGGAGTTAATCTCGCTTCACGCCTTGAAAAGGCGTGTCCACCCAGTGAAATTCTTATTTCATATGAAACTTATGCCCATGTCAGAGACGTCATTGATTGCCAACCGGTTGGACAAATTGAAGCCAAAGGTTTTACTGAGCCAGTTTCGACCCACAGGGTTATCGATCTGTATGAAAACTTGACCAGCGAGTGGCAGCCGATCAGAGCGGAACTAAAACATGTGCGGCTCGATATAGATGTCGGATCGATGACCCTAGAGGAAAGGCAGGAAGCCGTCGCTGTTTTGCGGGAAGCGTTAGAGAGGTTAACACGAATGAAGGAAGGGCATCTCAAGCGCGGTCGTCCCTGAGCGGAGTTGATGTTTTTCCTGATATGTTACGAGCCTGGACTTGGTCGCTGAAGAGAGGTGTGCAGATGAAATCTATGAGGAGCGCCAACAATTCTTAATTGATTATTCTAGCCGTGAAGTGATTCAATCCACCTGATTGCTTCAGAGTCATTTACCTTGCCGAGATACCTCTGGGTCGTGGACAAATCAGAGTGCCTCAGAATGACCTTGCTCACAATTTCGATCGGTGTACCCGACCTTGAAGCATAGGTCGCAGCATGCCGTCTCAGATCATGTGGCCTGAGCTTTATACCTACCAGTTCTCCGGCCTTTTTCACCATCGACCACGCGGAGACATACGAAAGAGAAAATATAGACTCGAGCGAATGGATGTTGTTTTCTCTCACGTACTGCTTCAGCCGTTCGAACAGTTTGCGGGGAATGTACACCACTTCATCAGGCCTTCCGCTTTTAGGATTCTGGATGATCAATTTCCTATCTTGGACATCTTGTGGTCTCAGTTTGAGTACCTCCCCTATTCTCATTCCTCCTCTCGCCATCAGCTCAAGTATCAGCCTGTCACGGATATTGAGACATCTGAAAATGATCTCGTCCACAATATCCTTATCAATTATTTGCCACTGATTTGGCCGGGGGCGTTTAAATACCTTTCGAATCAGTGCTGAGCTGCATGGATTCGTCAAGTCGGCTTGAGGGGTATTGATCGTGAAGTTGAAAAAGGAAGTAAGGACCGAATAGCGGTTTCGTTTGGTCGCCTGTGTGTTGTTCTTGGTTAGCGAGACCAAAAACGAAAGGACTTCCTCAGCTTTTAGGCTTCTGAGGTCCCGGTGACCAAATCTGTTGCTGAAATTTGATAGGACAAACTCACAAGTCTTGACGGTGTTTTTTTTTGGAATTGGTTTTGTGATAATGCAGGTGATATTCAATTGCTTGTGAAACTTTCATAATTGACCTCCTGTCATCTTGACATAAATCTTCGGCGCCCCCTTTTTAGATTTTTAAATATCACGTTGCCGCGTACTCATTACAAGCCAGTATGAGGAAATCAAATAATTAGCTTTTACTCCACTATCTCATTTATGAACGCTAAACGAATCATTTCTTTTGGGGGTATCGACGATATCCCATATCTTCTTCAGGTGAGTCCAAAACGCTGTACGGTTCGAGCTTCAGGTTCAATGTCAAGGCCATTGACTTGAACGGTAGGACTACCAAGATGGCGATGTGTTCTTGCATCGTCTTGGTTTTGAATGATGATGTGGTCAAATTCTATTTCAATACCCATCTGAGAGGCGGTTTCTTTCACCAGCTTTACAGTGTCCTCTGCTCCGCCACAGCCTTCAATAGATAGTACCTTTACACGCATATCATTTATTCCCCAATCCTCTAACTATTATACCAAAATGCTGATATACCACATTTCTAGATTCTAAATCGAAAGTTCGGAAAAACTTTCATCACTTATGATTTGTTTTCAAGCAGAGTATAGACATCATGATATATCAACTTGGGTGGGCCAAAATTTTTAATAGACATAGCCAACCAAAAATATTGATAATTTGGCCACGTGTGCCAATTTTTTTTGATTCGAAGTTGACCTTGGAAGTCTGATTTTTCGGGCCTCATAAAGCCTTATCGCGAAATACCCGTAACCTATAAGCACAAGTCGTCCACGATCTCACCATCTTTGAATACAATCAACTGACCAGGCGAGAATTCACACCATTCTTCACTTGAAAGAGGTTCTGAAGCAATAATATAGCCAGCTTCTTCCCTCCCCTTTTCTATATCTAAATTCACTTCGATATCTGTATCCCGAAACTGCGTGATCGCAAATGGATACTCCCGATATAGGTAATGGAGTGGTCTCTGACCATGCACGTCACGATAGGCAAATAGATGTATACCATCTGAAAAAAGCACGTTGAAGGAGCCTGAACATTCTACATTGATGTACAACAGCTGCTGATAGATGTGTCTTGCATCGGCGTCGTTGTACCCCACATACTTACCTTTGAAAATGGGCTTGATTTGCATTCCTCTCAATTGGGCCAACAACCAACAGAAAGATCGTTCACTGTCAGTATCACCTGCAGGATAGTAATATCGCATTTTCAAAAGCTCTGGATAGTACAACGTGCCATTGTGTGCGAACAGCCATTGCCGACCATTGAAATATCTATCAAAGGGATGGTTATTTGAGTGATTTACGTTTCCACTCGATGACTTACGGATATGGGCGATTACTATCTGTGAACTTAAACGGGGGTAGCTCTGCAGATACTATGCAAGGTGGCTCTCAGTGCCAGTAATGGCTTCCTTAAAAATAGATGCGGTAGAACCATGCTCAGGGTAATACCCAATCCCCCACCCTTCTGGATTCTTTTCAGAGCCCGACAGCAATCCTGCGAATGAAAAAGTAGGATTGATTTGTCTATTGAATGTGAGTCCAAGTATTTCACACATGCGTTTGTACTCTGATGCTCCTCCATACCCATTAGAGAAGAGAGGAAGCGATTTACTCGCTTGAGCTGGATTTGTAAGTTTACTGCAGCGCGTGTAGTGATTTGAGGTTTCTCTAGCGAGAACCGGTTTTAATGCCCTTTAAATGCTGTTGTTGCACGTATCCCATGTCAGGCCTTACCTCTGCTCATACCTGCCAGATTTGACTAATTTTCCGCGTTTCTCAGGGTAGAAATACAGCCAGGCGGTTACGGTTCTTCCTTCTTTAGTCTCAAATTGATCCTTTTCACGCCGGTACCACTCAGGATGCCCCTCAAGTCTGTCAATGATCTTGAGCGTAAGTTCATCTACTCGGTAGAGTTCTCCGTAGATATGAGATACTGCCTCGCCCTTGAATACGAATGGAATGCCAGATGCATACAAAGAATATTTCTCTAGAGTCTTGGCGGCTCCAACCCATTCTGACCCTTCAAGCAGGTAGTGGTTTGAAAAACCTTTTTTAAGGGTGCCGTAGACAAAAATTGTATGTTCCATTTCCGTATCTTGCTTAGTGATACTTACTCAAATATCTGTAATTAAACACAATTATACGACCTTAGCGTAAGTACAACAACCGTTAACAGCACTCATGTAACTGAATTTACATCAAATATACAAAGACAAAAGGAAGGAAGAATAGATGCTAATGGAGGAGTTTATGAACAGAAAAACTCCCAAAAGATGGTGAAGATCAACAGTACTGACGGTCACCTTGAGGATCGGCTGCCGATTATTTACAGACATATAAGGAGGCATCTCCGACGGAGAGAAATGTCAGAAACACCTACCTTTGATTTGGCAATGTTAAATTTACCGATGAGTTGCTGATATTAACTGCACAGGAAGAAGGTTAACCTAATTGATATGGTCTGCAACTGGGACTTGCCAGGAGACATCTTCGACTGCCCAAATCTCTTGAAGAGCAAGATTGGAACAAAGAGAGTTAGACATATTCAAATTGAGACTTGCGATACTATCTCCTTTTATTTGCAGCCCGTTAATAAGTGATTAAATCTTGTAACACTTCTGGGGTTATTTTTTTGCCTCATATCTGTCACACTTTGACTTCAATTATTTTTTTCAAAAGCGGATAGCATTTCAAAGAGGAGAAGACAATGAAGATGGTCACAAGTTGTTTAGCCGTTTTAATATTGTTTAGTTGTAGTTCTGCACTAGCCACAACATCGGCCATGTTTGACAAAGAACATGCCATTCCAGGCAAGAAAGAATTTTCACCTTATGTAAATCGATCCTATCCGACCAACGTCTATTTCGGCGATACCCATCTTCATACATCTCTATCAATGGATGCTGGGACATTCGGAAATCGTCTTGGACTTGATGATGCCTATCAATTTGTTCGCGGAGGTGAAGTTACTGCATCGAAGGGATTTAAAGCTAAATTGGGAGAACCTCTGGATTTCGTCGTGATCGCCGATCACTCAGATGGTATGGGGTTTTTCGATATGTTCGCCACTGGCGACCCATCTGTGATGGATAAAGATGAAGGTCGAAGGTGGAACAAGGCTATTGCTGAAGGCGGTCAGGCTTCGGTTGATGCGGCCCTGGAAATTATCACCCTCTTTTCCCAGGATAAATTTCCCTGGCCGACAAATGACCCTGAATTAATGAAACCGGTCTGGCATGAAGTTGTTGAGGCGGCTGAAAAATATAATGATCCGGGAGCCTTCACCGCCTTTATTGGCTATGAATGGACCTCGCTTGTCAAAGGAAACAACTTACACCGGGTGGTAATTTACAGAGACGGCCAGATCCAAGCCAAACAGACGCTGCCCTTCACCTTGGCTGACAGCGCCGATCCAGAAAATTTATGGGAAGCCATGCAGCGCTACGAGGATAAAACCGGCGGGGATCTGCTCGCCATTCCGCATAATGGCAACCTAGCCAACGGCATCATGTTCGATGTCGAGACCCTGTCCGGCAAGCCGATTGAAAAACACTATGCTGAACTGCGCCAGAAATGGGAACCGTTATATGAGACCACCCAGATCAAAGGTGACGGTGAAGCCCATCCCTTACTATCACCGGATGACGAATTTTCCGATTATGAAACCTGGGACCTCGGCAATCTTGATATGAGCCAGGCAAAAACAGATGATATGTTGGCCGGTGAGTATGCCAGATCAGGGTTGAAACGCGGACTAGAATTTGAGGAGAAATTAGGTGTCAATCCCTATAAATTCGGTCAGATCGGCAGCACAGATTCCCACACCTCGATGCCTGCGGTTGAAGAGAACAATTTCTTCGGTAAACACTCTGGGGTTGAGCCTTCAGCAGAGAGGGCAATGCACGTGACCCTGGGCGGTGAACAGGGCAAAATCATGGGCTATCAGATGGCCTCATCCGGATATGCTGCCGTCTGGGCAACCGAGAATACCAGAGAGGCAATCTTTGATGCTATGGCCCGCAAAGAAACCTATGCAACCACCGGTAGCAGAATGAAAGTACGGTTCTTTGGCGGTTGGGACTTCAGTGATGAAGATTCCTTCTCACGGATGCCTGCCGATGCCGGCTATAAAAAAGGAGTGCCGATGGGCGGAGACCTGAATACGGCACCTGAAGGTAAATCACCAACTTTTCTGGTGGCTGCGCTGAAAGATTCGATGAGCGGCAATCTCGATCGGATACAGGTAATCAAGGGTTGGATAGATAAAGATGGCGGTAGTCGTGAGCGAGTTTATGACGTCGTCGTTTCTGGCAGCAGGGAGATTGGCTCCGATGGCCGCTGCCTGACTCCCGTCGGAAACACGGTTAACATCGAAAAAGCAACCTGGACCAATTCCATAGGCGCTCCCGAACTTATCACCGTCTGGAGTGACCCTGATTTCGACCCGACCCAGCGAGCCTTCTATTACGCCAGGGTTCTTGAGATTCCTACCCCCCGATGGACCGCTTTTGAAGCATTGCGGTTCGGCATCGAGATGCCAGCAGAGGCTGAGATGGTCACCCAGGAAAGGGCCTATACTTCGCCGATCTGGTATACGCCATAATTAGCCGGATCAAAAAATCCTGACTTAGCTGAGGTGGAACGCTTTGGGCCACCTCAGCTAGCTGATTTGATATTGCCCGCTGAAACCTAAGCCAACCACCTGTAAACCCATGATTAAGGTATTTCCTGTTTATCTTCAATTTCACCCTGGTGGACTGTCCGGCCCATCAAACTGAAGATAAACAGAGATAATTCGGCAAGATTTGGATTGCCAGATGACATCTCTTGATGCACTAAAGTCGATTAATATACGCTAAGAAGTGTCGAAATATTTCACACTCCAAACGTCTTCGTCCCCCTTCATTATAAGTATTGGTAGCCCTTGACTTGTTGATAGTTATTCCTAACTTGAAAATTGGTCACGAGTAGGAAAATACTTCTCTGAAAGTTCATATGACTGCTATCGGAGGACATTGCTACAAGGTTTACTCTGTAATAAGCAATTTGCTTCTCAGCATTGAATTATACTCAAACTAAGTCATCAAGAGGACAATGATGAAAATTCTAAAACTACTATCAAGACCCATTTCAATTGTCGTGTTTCTCACGTTGAGTTACTCGATAGTGATGGCGGAAGAAGAACCTCTTCCACAGGTTCTCCTAAAAAACGTTAACATTTTCGACGGCAAAAGAGACAGTCTCGCCCAAGGAATGGATGTCCTTGTTGAAGGAAATCTCATCAGAAAAATTGGAAAGGGATTGCAGGGCGTCAATGCAACGGAAATTGATGGTGGTGGCCGTACTCTTATGCCAGGTTTGATCGATGGTCATGCTCACGTGATGATTAACGCTCACTTTGATACGGTTGAGAAGGATTATGACCTAACCGATCTTTCATATCGGGCAACAAAAGTCGCAGAACGATTTCTTTTGGATGGTTTCACATCAGTACGGGACATGGGAGGACCGGTATTTGGGCTGAGAAGAAATATTGATGATGGTTTGGTCGTCGGGCCTCGGATATTTCCATCAGGTGGCTTCATCTCACAAACCTCGGGCCATGGTGATTTTCGTGATCGTTCAGATGCTGGATTCTCAATCAACGATGCAGGCGATTTGTCAAATTTCGAGCGTATGGGCATTGGAACAGTGGCCAATGGTGTCCCGGAAGTTCTTGCGGCAACCCGTCTCAATTTGAGAAATGGTGCAACCCAAATTAAAATCATGGCTGGCGGTGGTGGTTCCTCCCGCTTTGATCCTATTGATACAACTCAGTACTCAATTGAAGAAGTGACAGCAATTGTTGAGGCTGCAAAAGATTGGGGTACCTATGTTGCAGCCCATGTGTTTACCGACCGTGCTGTGAATCGTCTTCTTGATGCAGGCGTAAAGACAATGGAGCACGCTTTTTTTATCAGCGAAGAAACGATGCAGAGAATGGCGGAAGAAGGAGCTTATGCCGTTCCACAAATGTGGGGAATTTCGCCAGATCTGGCTCGTAATCCCCTAATGCCTCCCGACAAGATTCCTATGGTTAAAGCCCTTGGAGAAGAATACAAGGATGTCGGCCGGAATCTTCTTAAACATGGAGTTAAGGTGGTCTTCGCCTCAGACTATGTCGGAGTTTTCGCAGATGCCGAGCGTGCTCGCCGCTATGAAATATATTGGAGAACCCAAGTTTTTGACAGCAACTTCGAGGTCCTGAAACAGATGACCTCTACCGCAGGTGAAATGTTGTCTTTGTCCGGCCTCCGAAACCCTTACCAGGCCGGGAAATTGGGCGTAATTGAGGAAGGAGCTTATGCCGACCTGATCGTTGTAGACGGAAACCCATTAGAAGATATTACTGTGATTGGTGGTACCGACAAGTGGTTCGATGCTGAACCGGAATATAAGATTATCCCAACCATTCATCTCGTTATGAAGGGCGGAAACATCTATCGCAACGAGATTGATGGTCGGTTGTCCCCAGCGGTTATTAGTTATAAGGAAATGAGTTATGAGGGGATTATAGAATCTCCGGGAACTCCTTATTGATTCATAATTCAATATCTTGAGGTCCGATTGTAGTATATCGATAAAATCGGAACTCAAGATAGCCCATGGAAATATCTCGCAAATAATATTTGTTCTCAACCAAAGATTATTCCTGTATCTACAATTTTTATCAGCGGAGCATGCTGCTTCATCAAACTGAAGATAAACAGGAAGCTCAAATAGTAATAGAGTATTTATGATTGAGATTGCCAGGACAATTGTATCCTCTAACTCAGATTCACCGGTTTCAGTTATTTTTCAGAAGAGAAACGGACATATCAGTAAAAAAATAAACCTTTCCAAAAGTGTACTATGTATTCCCTACATAATCATTTCTTAGCCGGCATAAGGCTGTATCCTCTTACATTGACATACCCAAATGAGCTTATTACCTGTAGCTGGTGTGATGTAGATTATGGAGCATCGCCGGGTCGCAGATAGTTTGTTATCCCAATGGACGGAATCACATCAGATTCACAACGTCGATGGAGAATATAGTCATGGAAAAAAATAATATCAAAACACCACGTTGGCACTTGCGCGCGTTTCTAATTGTTGCCGTTACGACAGCGATAATTGCTATTGGTGCACATTCAGTTTATGCCGATAGCCAGACATATGCCGCAAAGGTACCTGACAAAGTTCTGACGCCCAATGTGGTCGAGTCAGAGCGCCTGGGTACGCTCAACTTTTTCGACGGTTTACCTTCACAGGAATCTGTGGACAAGTTATGGGATAATCTCGATTTCATGCGCGGCGTCGACGCCTTTCTGCATGGCATCCCGGCGACCTCGATCCATGCCTTTTGCGGGGGGTTGAGAGAGGTAGGCGTGCCGCCCTTCGTGGCAGGTATCACCGAAGAACTTCTGGACGCACGCACGCTGATGTTGACCCCGAATACGACCACCATGTACGTACTGACGTGCATCGACACCAAGACGGGCCCGGTCGTCATGGACGTGCCGCCGGTTACCCTTGGCCCTATCGATGACGCATACTTTCGCTGGGTGACAGATGTGGGCTTCACCGGCCCCGATCAGGGCCGTGGCGGGCGCTACCTGTTCGTGCCGCCGGGTTTTGAGGGAGAACTTCCAGAGAATGGCTTCCACGTCGTGCAATCGCCGACCTACAAGAACTGGATGCTGATGCGCGCCTTCGTCCTCGACGATGGGTTGGAAGGCACCGTCAAACGTATCAAGGACCATCTACGGATCTTCCTCTTCAGCGAAATCGCTAATCCGCCTGAGCAGGAATTCGTGAACCTGACCGGCGTGCAGATGAACACGATCCACGGCAACGATTTCTCATTCTATGAAGAACTGAACGCCACCGTGCAGTATGAGCCACCGGAAGCATTTCCGCCGGAAATTGCCGGGATTTTCAACAGTATCGGCATTAAGCACGGAGAGCCCTTTGACCCTGACGAGCGGCTGCGGAACATCCTGATCGAGGCCGGGAAAGTGGGCAATGCCACGGCCCGTGCAATCTCGTACAGTCCGCGTGACCCTGGCGTCTATCTGTTCGAGGGGCGTCAGTGGACAACTCCGTATGCCCGTTTGAGCCATGAGTTCCTCGAAGACGGAGTGCGAATTCTGACCGACCGGACATTCTTCCACTACATGGCAACGGGCGTGACGCCTGCAATGTCACGGCCACGGGTCGGAGCCGGCTCGGTTTACGGTTTTACGGCGAAGGATTCCGCCGGAGACTATCTCGATGGCAGCAAGACCTATCGAGTGGACCTTGAAGCCCCTGTGCCAGCCGGTGATTTCTGGTCCTTTACGGTCTATGACAACCAGCATCGTTCGCTCCTCGAAACCGACCAGAAACTTGCTGGAATCGACAGCACCGTTCCTGGCATCATGCCCAACGAGGACGGATCTTGGACAGTCTGGTTCAGCCCTGAGGCGCCAGAGGGCAAGGAAGGAAATTGGGTGCAGACCACGCCCGGCAAGTCGTGGTCCTCGATCATCCGCCTCTACGGTCCTGGTCAGGAGTGGTTCGACAAGACTTGGGTCCCTGGCGATTTCGTGCTTGTTGAGAACTATTGAACGAGAAAGTGTGCACGGATGAAACGCAGAAAGGCTCTTCAATAGTGCTCTTTCATGTCAACGGGCTTTCACTGTATGCTTGCTTGCGGGGTTACATGGCTGCACCTCTATTTTTTAAAAAAATCGTCTGATGAACTATCATCGATGAACATTCATCCTACTATGTCTGTTTATCTACGATCTGACTGGGGTAATCTATTTACCTAATAGAAATCGAAGATGTGCGATGGAAAACTCTGCCATTTTGATGGTAGGGGGGGGGCGAAGATTGATAGAATTGGGTTATCACTAGTTGCACTCCAGCG
>NODE-505-length-13930-cov-7.4844_pt1 | contig 13930 bp, 11 predicted proteins | sample MGYA00139097_ERZ477577 | MGnify/ENA metagenome assembly ERZ477577 | reverse complement strand
TTTTTTAAAATAAAAGATGATAATCGGTAGAAGATAATACAAAGTGGCTATTTTCTACTCTTTTGACGAATACGGTTTTTTGCTGAATAGATAATATCTCTAATCCCAGGGTCTTCTGGGATTGATGGTTTGAGTGGTATCAGGGTCGATGAAAAAGAGCTCGGCTGAGCTGTTTTAAAACCTGCTTCTGAAGAGTCCTCAAGTTGACTGATCTGGATACTCAGTTCCTTCTTTTTCCGCTCAAGAAATTCCATTTTTCGCTGGTAATCTGAATTTCCTGGTGAGCCACTGTTTTGTAATTTTTTGAGTTGTCTGTTAATCGAGAGTTGTTGTTTTTTCAGGCTTATAAGTTTCTTTGTTCCATCTTCAGCCCATGGACCGGATCGCCATCCGACAGAAAGCAGGCCAAGATATTTCCCCTGACTTGCAGTTTGAGCAAGTATAGTTTTGTTATGAAGGAGCCCATTAATATTTCCCTTTCTCCTGTCTGCTCCAAATATGATCCTAATATCAGGAAACTGATCAGCTATCGTTGTGAGGACATTATAGGGCAGTGTTGACAGCAGAACGACAATATCGTGAGAAGATGAGATTGATGGTAAAATTTCTGTTAATTCTTTTTCCCAGCTGTGTATGATAATCCCCTGCACCTCTTTTCGAACAGAATCGGTAAGTCCGATCAAAGCAGTTTTAAGACCAGTTTTTTCTATCGACAGGTAAGGACGAAATATTCGGGTACCATCCTGGCTGTAGATATTTGCCGAGATCCACGGTAAGCTCTGAGAATCTGGTTGTTGTATAAACTCAAGGCCTGCTGCGATGTCAAGAGGACCAACAGCAATTGCATCATATGTCATCTTTGCGTAGGTATCGATAATTGCCTGTGCAGTAATTATTTCTTTGCTTGAAGCTTTGTTTACGAGCGGTTTTTTAAAGAGGAGATTGCCAGCATCGAGGAGGAGGTACGGTGTCTGATGTTCGGTAGAATACTCCGAAATCTTATATGCTTTCCTGGACAGACCGCCCAGTTGGCTGGAACCTCAGCCGCACACATCAAGTTCTCCTGTAACATTACCGGAGAAGAAAATGGTGAAGTTGACAGATTCATCTGCTGCATTGATATTTCTGGAAGAAAACATGGAAATGAGGAATAAAAACAGACAGGAATAAGTCGCTAAAAAGCATTTTGAATAGTTAATCATCTTTCTTTGAGTGTCTCTGTTTAAGGATTTTTCTCCATTTAGTCAGCCGGTCCTTGATAATGGACTCATACCCTTTATTGGTCGGCTGATAAAAAATAGTTCCCTCAAGTTCTGGAGGTAAATGGCTCTGATCTACCAGTGCGTCTTTATGATCATGCGCATATTGATAATTCTGACCATATCCCAACTCCTTCATCAAAGCCGTCGGCGCATTTCGTATATGAAGGGGAACCGGCAGGGAGCCGGTATCCTTGATGCGTTTTTTTACAAGTTTTGAGGCTGAGTAAATACTATTGCTCTTTGGTGCGGTGGCGAGATACACGACTGTTTGAGCAAGGGCCAGTTCTCCTTCAGGAGATCCCAGTGAAATATAGGTAGACCTGCTGGTGTTGGCCTGAATCAAGGCGTGGGGATCTGCGATTCCTATATCTTCTGAGGCAAACCTGATGAGGCGTCGGGAGATATACATGGGGTCTTCTCCAGATTCCAGCATACGGTAAAACCAGTACAACCCTCCGTCGGGATCAGAATCTCGCAGACTTTTATGCAGGGCGGATATTAGATTAAAATGTTCATCGCCGGTTTTGTCATAGCGCAGCGTTCGTTTCTGTGAAGCCTCCTTAAGATTCTCAACAGTTACCTCTAAACTATTGTCATCAGGTGTTTTCTGGATTGCAAGGGTTGCTGCGATCTCAAGAATATTCAGACAACTTCTGGCATCACCGTCTGCGAGATCTATAAGGAAGTTCAGGCCGTCGTCGGAGATGGCTGTCTGGAACATCCCAAGACCGTTTTTCTTGTCAATCAAAGCACGATTGACTATGCGTTTCAGATCGATATCAGATAAAGGATCTAGAACGAGCACACGACAGCGAGAGAGGAGGGGGGCTATAACCTGGAAAGATGGATTCTCGGTGGTCGCCCCGACAAGGGTAAACAAGCCACTTTCAACATGGGGAAGAAATGCATCCTGCTGACTTTTGCTGAATCGGTGAATTTCGTCTACGAAGAAGATGGTTTTGTCATTCTTGTCAGATTGCCTTCGCTGTTCAGCTTCAGATACAATTCTTCGTACCTCCTTAACACCTGCAAGTACTGCAGAAAAAAATACAAAAGTAGCATTTGTAGATCTGGCAATGATACGTGCAAGGCTTGTTTTTCCAGTGCCTGGAGGCCCCCAGAGAATAAGGGAAGGTATGGATCCTGACAAGAGAAGTTCTCTGAGCATTTTCCCCTCAGCCAACAACTGCTGTTGACCGAAAAAATCATCAAGTCCACCAGGTCTCATTCGTTCTGCGAGTGGAATACTGTTATCAAGAGGTGAGTTGCTGGTCATTTATAAGTTGTGAAAAGTAAAATTTCCAGATAAAGCAGGTAAGCAAAGAGAACGAAGACCTACTATTCCTGGGAATTACAAACATAGTTGGTGTCGCCAACGAGAATTGTATCTCCTGGATTGAGTTGCTTGCCCCTGCGAAATTCCTGTTCCCCGTTGAGGCGAACGTCTCCATTGGCAATTAATGCTTTACCTTCAACCCCGTCAGAGACAATTGAGGCAAATTTCAAGAATTGGCCGAGCCTTATAGGATAGTGGGAGACGTTGATGACTACTTTTTTCATGGGATAACAAATATTATATTTGCGAAATCAGATTTTCCATGTTTCATAGAAATTCAGCAATGCGGGGCACGAATTTCACTCTGTTCAATTACTACTTAGTATGTAACAATTTTGAGAAAAAAGTGCTCAAAGATATTCTGTTTGTTGTTATTGATTTGGTATTAGATTAGATTGCCAGGAGACGGATAAGAACAGAGCGGTAGGCGGGTAATCATAACTGTAATTATTTCTGAATTTTTTTTCGCGAGTAGCATTATTTAATAATTTCTATTTTAAATGAGAGAGATAAAAGGTTACATTGGGTCGGAATAACAACTAAATTCTAATTATTAACTACAATGGAGGATGTATAATGATCCGGGGATTGCGTAGTATTCTGTTAATGAGTTTGATAGCATTCTGCAGTTTCTTTATTTTAAATGGCTGCGCCCAACAATCAGCAGCACCTCCACCAGCAGATATAGAACCGATGTCCAATTCGGTTGGAAATTTTGAAGACATCCTGCTTCCCTCCGAGATGAAATGGGTCAGTAAAAAAAGCATTGCCATAAAAACTGAATCATTCAGAGGCGGAATTATGGAATATAAGGGAAAAGTTGAAATCAATTCTCTGAAAGATTTTCTGGTAACATCAATGGCTAATAATCAATGGAAGCAGGTTGGAGAAGCATCCTCTGCAGATGTGATGATTGCATTTATCAAACCAAACAAAACATGCATGGTAACGTTGACTGAAGGCTTTGGTGGATCATTGGGCGAGACATACCTCAAGATGTATATCACCGTCGATGTTGAAGCTGGAAAACGGCTTAATCCCTTTGGTGAACCAGTCAGTAATTAAGTCATTCCCTCTGCACGTGTACGAGCAGTGCACACCTGGAGCCATGTTTGAATGATGGCACCGGGTGTGCACTATCCTCCCAGGCTCACCTGTCATTTTTTTTCATGTAACTGACTATTCACCAGACACAGAATATTTTTCATTATTCATGGATAATTTTTAGCTAAGCTCTTCATCTCCTACCTGTTTTGCTATATTATTGATACAGAAGATAATATTGATCTCTGGAGTTTATGAAAAATACGTGAGATTACCTTCGAGTCGGCTATGGATGATACATACAACAGGCAACAGAGAGCGCTTGCAAAAGCTAAACAGGTTTTATTGGATGCTGAAAAGGTTCGTTCTCAGGACAGGATCGGAAGTATTCTGAAAGAGCTCTCAGCAGGAAAACGAGAGGTTCTTGGAGACCCAGAATTTTCTAACAATCTTGGAGCGTACCTTTACCAGCTTTATAGAGGAGGGTGCCGCTCTGAGGTTCTCACACTGCTCTGCTTGTTTGATGATTACATTGTTGAAGAAGAGCTGACGCTGCGTGAAAACAGTGTCCTGATTATATCAAAATTTGCCAGTTTGATACTTGACAGCAATGATCTCGAAATTCTCTGTATCCTGTTTTTTCAACTGGTAGATTGGTTGGAGTTTGAAACCGATTATATAAAACCATATGGAGTTGCGTGTAACCAGGCACATAAAGTAACCCAGAGATTATTAACTGATGAAAAATATTGGCAGGAGGTTGCAAAACTGACTGCTGTTCTGGACCGAATACAGACCGGAGCCCTGGAGAAAAACAACATCATTCAAGAGACCATTTCAAAGTTGCAGGAAAGCCTTGCGACGAAAGATAATCTTGAATATCTGATTAATTGTTATCTCAACGATGCAAAAGAAAACAAGCGGGTGGCCGCAAAAATTCTTACGACATTGGGCCGTCGTTCGATAATCTATCTCATAAATCAGTTGATGCATTCAACTGACAAGAATAACAGACTGCAACTGGTAAAATTGATTCCTGATGCTGGTGCAGCTGTTATTCCTATACTCAAAGACTGTTTACAGAAAAAGCCGCCCTGGTATGTTGTCCGCAACATTGTATTTATTTTCTCTGAATTAAATGATACTTCTTTTTATGATATAGTTCAGCCATATTTAACACATAGAGATATTAGAGTTCAGCAACAGGTGTTGAGCTGTATTACTAAAATTAGCGAAGATAACCTCAAGGAGCGATTGGTAGAATCTCTCCAATACATTCATGATGACCTCAAGATCAAGGTCGTTATGCAATTTGGCCAGGTGGGAGAGGATAAAAACCTGGTTAACGCTCTCCTTCAGTTATTGCAATCACGTAAAGCGTTTCTGGAAGAATCGGCTGGTGAGCTCATTGTCAAAATCTGTGTTGCGTTGAAATCATCCCCCCAAAAAGAAGTAGTAGACGCATTAAATGAGCTCCTGGAAGAACGAAAAGATTGTTCCGACAAAACCGATCCAATAACCGTTGCCGCGCTGGATGCGCTCTCTGTTATTGCGCCCAAATATCGCCATACTACTCAGACATCAATTGGTTCCGCAGACAGTTATGACGATGTATTTAACTTTGATAACCCGGATGTAAACAACCCATCAATTCTAGCAATCGACCAGAGTATAGAGGAGTATCTAGCCGACGGAGATCTTGAGAAAGCCGGCGGTAAATTGTTTTCTAATGCGGTTAATGCAGCACGAAACAAGGATTTCATCACCGCTGAACTGCTTCGGGATAAGTTACTTGATATAAATCCGCTTGCTCTGACTGAGGTGATCAAACTGGGTGAGATCATTGAAGAGGAGAAAAACTCAACAATAAATAATCATCACATTTCAGTCTGGAGTGGTCTTTATGAAAAAATGAGCACCGAAGAGTTTAACGCTCTTTATTATGCCATGAGACATGAAAGTTATTCTCCAGAGGAAGTAATTGTCAAGACCGGAGAAAACGACTCAAGTCTTTATTTTGTTAACTCCGGAGCAGTGACTCTTTCATGTCAATGTGACAATAAAGAATCATTTCTTAAACGATTGCAGCCGGGAGAGGTGATTGGCGTCGGGCCATTTTTCTCGGTATCGTTATGGACGGTTTCCATGACGGCCCAAACAGCGACCCAGATTCATGTTTTATCGAGACGTAAATTCCTGGAATTGAAAAAACGTCATCCTAAGATTGAAAGAAAACTTGAGAAATTCTGCACAAAATACGACACCGTACCTGAGCTGCTCAAGATGTCCGGTTCTGACAGACGTGAATCCGCCCGTTATTCAATAGCAGTGGTAGTGAAAAATATTCTGCTTGATCCCTACGGTAATGCGGGGAAAAAAGCTTTCAGGGGCGAACTGATCGATATTTCCAAAGGTGGTATCTGTTTTTCCATTAAAATTTCAAGTAAAAAAAATGCGAGATTACTACTTGGACGACAGATAATTACCGAGATTACGCTCGGTGATGGTAATATTCTCAAGTGTTTTGGCGTGATTGTCGGTGTTAAATTTCATGAACTTGAGGTTCATGATTTTTCAGTACATGTTAAATTTTTCAGGAATCTTGAGCAGGTGGATTTTAAACAGGTAATTAACCTCGAAATTTAGAATTTCTGGATGTTACTATTTATTGCTGGCAATTGTTTGTCATAGCCTCATGACTCGTTTATTTACTGAAACCTTTTAGAAACGCTCCATATGGTAATGAGAATTCGAGAGCTCGATATAGATATTCCCCTTTCCCTTGCTCCAATGGTAGGTTTATCACATTCAGCCTTGAGATCTCTGATAGCACAGCTTGGGGGTGCCGGCCTCTTTTTTACCGAAATGCTGTCTGCAAAGCGACTCCCGAGTGAAAACGAGAAAAAGTCACCATTTCTCGTCAGAGATGGTTGCGAACGTCCCCTTTTTTTTCAGATTTTCACCTCGACGGAAGACGAGGTTGATTGCGCAATGGCGCGGCTTGATGAACTTGATGCTCAGGGAATAGATGTTAACCTCGGATGCCCTGCTCCACAATTAAGGAAAATTGGTGCCGGGCTGGAGCTCTTCAAACAGACTCAAACGGTGACATCACTCATTAAAAGAATGAGAAGGCAAACAATTTTGCCTTTGAGTGTTAAAATCAGACTTGGTGAAACCGAGGATTCAAAAAAACTTCTCGGTACCTGTCAGCTGTTCGAGGATCTCGGCGTCGATCTCATTACAATCCATGCCCGACTGAATGGCGAAAAATTTTGCAGAAAACCTCGCTGGCATATGCTTGGCAACGTCACGCCAAAACTATCAGTACCCGTCATTGCCAATGGTGGTATATTTAGCGTTGATGACGCAAGACGATGTCTGGAACAGTCGGGTGCTGCAGGACTCATGATTGGCAGAGGGGCTGCACATAATCCATGGTTGTTCAGGGATATTGCGAAAGAACTTTTCGATGTACAACCGAACAGCAATTTGCAGGATGGAGCCGAGGTTTATTCACACTTTATTACATTATTGGAGCAGCGGTTTACGCCTGAGAGACGGCTTGGCAGGCTGAAACAGTTTACTCACTATTTTGCATCTAATTATTCTTTCGGTCATCTACTCGTATCAAGGATCCAAAACAGTTCGTCAATGAAACAGGCCGCTGAAAGAGCAACAGATTTTTTTAAACATGCTGCATAACACTTAACAAGAGGAGTTTCATCATGATTGATTTAGTTAAAAAGGCAATGTTTACTGGGCTTGGGGTAATGTCGCTAACCAAAGAAAAGGTTGAAGAAATTGCTGGTGAGTTCGTGGCAAAAGGTAAGTTGTCTGAGCAGGAAGGAAAAAAGTTTGTAAAGGATATTCTTGAGCGTTCTGAAGAGTCAAAAGGTGAATTAAAAAAACAGATTGAGCTTGTGGTTCAATCGACATTAACAAAAATGGATATCGCTACCAAATCTGATATGGAAGGAATAAAAGATGAGTTGGCAGAGCTCAAAGAATCAATGAAAAAAAGTGAAAAATAGGAGATCGGAGACAGGTCTCAATGTGGCAAAAATTTCTGTCGGAACCTGCTGATCAGGGATGCAAGTTCCGGCAGACCTAAAAAGTGAAGAATGGTGATATAGATCAGTGCAGATCCGATAATCGAGATTGCCAGAAAACAAATTTGAAGCAGGAGTGAAGGATATTCAAAGCCTTGCAGGTAATTGTAGCAAACAAAAAGAATGATCGACATTATCAGTGAGGCGGCAACAATTTTCAAAAACCCCTTAACAAGAATTCCAAGAGAATAGCCCCCGGTCCTGAAATAGAGAACCACCATCAGGAAGAAAAAATTGATGATCATGGTTGCTGAGGTTGAAAGTGCGATGGCTTTGTGCTGAAAGACATCAATGGTAAAGGTAATGATGAGCACATTGCTAACAATCGCAATAAAGCTGGCAATGACCGGATAGCGTGTCGCATTGATCGCGTAGTATACCGGTACGATAACTTTATTTGCTGCGTAGGCAAACAAACCGGTGGCGTAGAGTGAGAGGGCAATCGCTGTTGCTTTTGTATCTTCTGGTGTGAAAGCACCATGTTCAAAAATTACGCTGATGATAGGTTCAGACAGGATAATGAGACCGAGTGTTGCAGGAACTGTCAGGCAGAAAACCATGGTAAGGGAAGATACAAATGTTTCTTTCATCTCGACATATTTTTTCTGAGAGGCGTACCGGGCAAGAACCGGCAATGCAGCTATTGAAATAGCCACACCGAATAAACCAATGGGCAGCTGTACAAGCCTGAAAGCATAATTGAGCCAGGATACAGAACCTTCAGCACAGGAGGAAGCAAATCTGGTTCCAATAAAGATATTAATTTGAGTTGCGGATAAACCAATGGTTGCCGGTATCATTAATTTAAGGATTCGAATGAGGCCTGAATCCTTTATGTTTATCCGTGGCGTAAATTGAAATCCTGTTTTCCTGAGCGTCGGTAATTGAACAGCAAGCTGAAGAAACCCTCCAATGAGTGTACCAAAAGCCATGCCGACAATCGGTTCATAACCGAATTGAGGCAGGTAGAATGCGAGTGAGGTGCCTCCGATTATAGAACCAAGATTAAAAAAGCTTGAGGCCAGTGCCGGAATAAAAAATTTGCCTCGGGTATTAAGGATACCCATTACCACTGCGGACAGTGAAATAAAAAGAAGAAATGGCATCATGATCATTGTCATGGTTGCCGTTAACTCGGCTTTACCTTCCTGGTTCTGATAATCATAAGCAATCAGGTTGACAATTGAGTCTGAGAAGTAGATGCCAAGGATAATGATGCAAGACAGTGTTATGGCGAAAAAACACAAAACGTTTGATGCAAGTAACCAGGTCTCCTGCCGGGAACGATTTGCTTCGTAGTCTGAAAAGACTGAAACAAACGCTGCTGATAGCGCACCCTCGCCAAAAAGATCTCTGAGAAGATTGGGGATTCTGAAGGCGACAACAAAAGCGTCGTAGGCGTATCCTGCTCCGAATAGTCCGGCAAAAATCTGCTCCCTTACAAGCCCGAGAACTCTACTGAATAGTACCGCTACAGATACCAGTGCAGCAGATTTGGCAATTGTTTCTGATGATTTTACAGAATGGCTCACAAGGCAAAAGTATCGAGTTCAGATTGAGGAGTAGAATGTAATATGCTGCGTGATCGAGCATACCCAGTTAGAAAAAAATATGCCAGTCAATCCTTAGATATTAGAGATTCCTAAAATAGAGTTTCCGGAAAACTTTATTAAATCGCTGTGTATCGTTTATGAAGCTTGACTTTCTTGCTTTTGAGTTGAATATATGGGATGTGCATTTTTGCAGAGGCATGTATCTAAAATAATCATGAAATCTAAACTCGTTGTTTGAAAAAAATAACAGAAGATCTTGAGGAGAAACAGATGCAGGATACAAGTATGGTCAGAAATTTAGCAATTCTAGGACATGGAAGTAGTGGTAAATCATCTTTGGCCGAGGCCATGCTGTACACTGCGGGTAAGCTCAAACGTTTAGGTAAGATTGATGATGGCAATTCCGCGATGGATTATGACGATGAGGAGATTGCCCGTAAAATATCTATTAATTCCTCATTTGAAAATTTCACCTGGAATAAGACCACTGTTTACCTGATTGATACTCCCGGAGATGACTCGTTTTACAATGAGACGATTTTTGCAAGCAAGGTAAGCGATAGTGCTATCTTTACAATCGGTGCCGTTCTCGGGGTAAAAGGACAAACGATAAAGTTTGCTGATCTGATTGCGGAGAACACTATTCCTTCCATGATTGTGGTAAACAAGATGGATCGGGAGCGTGCTGATTTTGATAAGACAATAAATGAAATCAAGGAGCAACTGCCATTGAACCCAGTGGTTATACAGTTACCGATAGGATCAGAACAAAATTTCAAGGGCATGGTGGATTTGATTTCCGGTAAGGCCTATCTCTTTGATGCTGAAGGAAAGGGAACCATGACGGAAACAGAGCTTCCGGCAGAAATGGCTGATGATGTTGAAATGTACCGCGAAGGGTTAATGGAAAGCATTGCAGAAACCGACGATGATCTGATTGAAAAATTCCTGGAAGAAGGGGAACTGACCGAGGAAGACCTGAAGGCAGGTCTAAAAAGAGGTGTAATTGCAGGTGAGGTGTCTCCGGTCTGTGTTTGCAGCGCGACGCTCAACTACGGTACGACAGCGATCCTTGATATTATAAATGATTATTTGCCGGCTCCCTCTGAGTTGGAACCGAAAATTGGCATGCGTATTGACAGTGAGGATGAAGTAGAGCTCAAGCCAGACAATGATGCACCATTATCAGCTTTTGTGTTTAAGACCATGGCAGATCCATACGCCGGCAGACTTACCATTTTCAGAGTTTATTCAGGTACATTATCTGGTGATACTTTTTATAATGCCAATAAAAAGACGAGTGAACGCTTCGGGAGCCTTTTTGTTATTGAAGGTAAAGGTCAACGGCAGGTAAAAAGTGCAGGCCCGGGAATGATCGTTGCTGTGGCCAAGCTGAAAGATACCACGACCGGCGATACGCTCTGCTCTTCTGATAATCCTGTTATGCTTGAAGCACCAGAACCTCTCGCTCCTGTAATTTCTTATGCTGTAAGTGCCCAAAAGGGTGATGAAGAAAAACTTTTTTCTTCTATTACCAGAATGCTGGACGAGGATCTGTCTTTGAAAATGACCCGTCAGCAACAGACTGGTGAGGTCCTTGTATCTGGTATGAGCCAGGTTCATATAGAGGTGGTCGGCTCAAAAATCATGAGAAAATTTGGAGTTCAGATGGAATTAAGTCTGCCGAAGATTCCATATATGGAGACCATACGCAGAACTGCCAGAGTCCAGGGAAAACACAAGAAACAGAGCGGCGGACGCGGACAGTTTGGCGATTGCTGGATTGAAATTTCACCAATTCCAGGTAAAAAATTTGAATTCATTGACAAGATCGTTGGAGGTGTTATTCCGCAACAGTATCGACCTGCCGTAGAAAAAGGAATCATAGAATCGATGGAGAGAGGAGTGCTTGCCGGATATCCTGTCATTGATGTAAAAGTAGTGCTTGACGACGGATCTTTCCATGCGGTTGACTCATCTGAGATGGCATTCAAGATTGCAGGATCGCTTGCCTTCAAAAAAGCCGCACCGATGGCCGGCCTTGTTCTGCTTGAACCGATCATGGACATGGTCGTAAAGGTCGGAAAAGATAATGTTGGCGATGTGATGGGAGATCTTAACTCTCGCAGAGGCAAGGTTATGGGGATGGACTCAAGCGCCAAATATGAGATAATCTCTGCCCAGGTTCCGCTTGCAGAGGTCCAGACCTATGCCAATGATCTTACATCAATGACCGGTGGTCTTGGAATGTTTACTGTTGAGTTTTCACATTATGAAGAAGTGCCCGCTCAGATCTCAGAAAAAATAGTTGCAGCAAGAAATGCAGAGTGAGGCTGAACAGGAACAGCAAAACGAAAATATTGAATTCCGTTTTGCTGTTATTACCATGAGCGATAAAGGGTCTCGTGGTGAACGTGTCGACACCAGTGGTGCAGCATTGAAAGAATTGATGGTGAGCTGTGGTTTTAAGCTCTGCCACTATTCGATCGTACCTGATAGCCTTGATGATATCGTTAAAACCGTTGAGTCAGCTATTTCCAGCGACAAGGCTGATCTGGTGTTGACCACCGGTGGTACAGGTGTATCGCCTACTGACGTTACGCCCGAGGCGATGACCCAGCTTTTTGACAGGGAGCTGCCCGGAATTGCAGAGGCGATGAGGGCGGCGAGTCTCTTAATTACCCCGAGGGCTGTATTATCCCGTGGCCGTGCAGGTATCAAGAATCGTACTCTCATTATCAACCTTCCTGGAAGTAAAAAAGCAGCTCTTGAAAACATCGAGGTCGTGTTGCCTGCGCTTCATCATGCGATTGAGAAAATAAAGGGAAGTACGAAAGACTGTGCCCAATAAAAGGCAAAAAAAAGCCGTCTAGCTGTGATACACGGAAGACCGTTTTTTGCGGTTTATGAAGATCTTCTCACGACAGAAGCAAAACCTCAGATTCATCTGCACCACGTGCACTTATATCACCAATTAAGTATGGTGTCTCACCCAGAGCTGTAAAATGGTGCATGATATCGTCTATATCTTCTTCGTTTATGACACAGAGGAAGCCAATACCCATATTAAACGTTCTGAACATCTCTTTGCCTGATACGGCGCCCTTATCAGATAAGAATGAGAAAATAGGCGGGATTTTCCAACTGCTGGTGTTAATCGTCGCCTTGCATCCTTTTGGCAATATTCGTGGAATGTTGTCGAGGAATCCACCACCAGTATTATGAACCATACCGGTAATGGTGTATTTTTTCAAAATATTGAGAATTGGCTTCACATAAATACGAGTGGGTTGGAGCAACTCTTCTCCAAGCGTTCGGTTCAACTCCATAACATGATCATTAACTGAAAGTTCAAGATCTGAAAAACATATCTTTCTGACAAGAGAAAAGCCGTTGGAGTGAAGTCCATTTGATGACAATCCAATGATTTTGTTACCTACTTTTATTCCGCTCCCATCGATAACTTTATCCCGGTCAACAATTCCGGTTACGAAACCAGCCAGATCATATTCACCTTTTTTATAGAGTCCTGGCATTTCTGCTGTTTCTCCACCAACGAGGGAGCATCCGGCCTGCAGGCACCCTTCAGCAATTCCTTTAATGACATCTGTCGCAACGTCTATTTCGAGTTCTCCAGAGGAAAAATAATCCAGGAAAAAAAGAGGTTTAGCACCACTTACGATGATGTCATTGACGCACATGGCGACGAGATCTATGCCGATTGTATTATGTTTGTTACACAGTTGCGCCACAACGAGCTTGGTTCCAACACCATCAGTGGAGGAGACCAGAACAGGATTAGTATAATTGTCCTTATCTATAGCAAAAAGGCTGGAAAAACCACCAATCTCGTTAACTACTCCCCGCTGATGGGTCGAGGAAACGATGTCCTTGATGCCTTTGACAAATGCGTTTCCTTTATCAATGTCTACTCCGGCCTCTTTATATTTTGAATTATCTGATTCAATCATGGCAACAAAGTTATAAATTGAGAATTGCGAAAAAAAAGTGGACAGGCTAACCTGTCAGAAATTATTACAAGAATCTGCATGATCTACAGTTTCATGGCACTGTGTAAGGATTCTATCGATTAACCTATACAGTGGTTTTTGTAAACTATATTATTTAGGAACGATCCAGTCCTGGACCTTTAAAAAGCGGGCTTAATTGATATGAAACTATTTCTTCTTGTCCTGGGTATGGTACTGATACTTGAAGGCCTGCCGTATGCGGCTGCTCCTGAAAAAATGCGTGAATGGCTGATGAAACTCAGCGATGTGCCTCCTGCGACCCTTCGTATTCTTGGAATAAGCTCTCTCTCTTTTGGTTTCTTTATCTGCTGGATAGTTCAGAAATCAAATTTTTTTATGTAGCGACTTTCTTCATTGCATAAACAGCTCCCCTGATCCATTTTCCTCTTTCTCTTCTGAGATCGATGGTTTCATCATGGAAGATATACCAGCCGGTAGCATCTGCAGTCTGTTGGATATACCTTCTGGAATGTGCAAACCGGCCGCTTTCCCGGAGAGCCATGTCCGTCTGCCCCCCGGTAAGATCTTCCACAGAGAAATAGAAAAGGCAATCTCGCCTGCCAAGTTTATGTGATATATTTAAAATATTTTT
>NODE-504-length-13931-cov-13.8357_pt1 | contig 13931 bp, 12 predicted proteins | sample MGYA00139097_ERZ477577 | MGnify/ENA metagenome assembly ERZ477577 | reverse complement strand
GAGAGAATAAGTCTGACGCTGCCGTCACAGGGGACGGCTTTGCAAAGTTTATGGCCAGCAGGGAACCCTGATGGCCATAAACTTGTGATCTAATCGTGTGCTCCTGAATGAGTTAAAAACTCAGTATTTTTTTATATACTTCTTAATTTCCCAATCAGTAACCGCTGTGCGATAGTCCTTCCATTCTTTGGTTTTGCCCTCAATATATTTTTTGAAAATATGCTCTCCCAGCGTTTCTTTTGCCAGCGGGCTTTCTTGCAGCGCAACGATTGCTTCTTCCAGGCTGCCGGGGAGACTGTCAATCCCGGCAGCCTTTTTTTCGGCCAAGGTCATTTTGAAGATATCAACGTTAACAGAAGCGGGAGCCTGAAGCTTGTTCTTAACCCCATCAAGCCCTGAATTAAGCATCATGGCCAATGCAAGGTAAGGATTACAAGCGGGGTCAGGGCAGCGCACTTCTGTTCTCGTGCCAAGCCCGCGGGAAGCAGGGATACGGACCATGGCGGAGCGATTGGAGGCCGACCAGGCTACGTAAACGGGAGCTTCATAGCCTGGGACAAGGCGCTTAAACGAATTCACTAATGGATTGGTGACTGCAGTAAATCCACGGGCATTCTTTATAATTCCGGCAATGTACTGATAAGCAGTTTGGCTCAGCTTGAGAGGCCCATTCTCATCATAAAAGGCATTGGCTCCATCCAAGGTAAACAAAGACTGATTGGTGTGCATGCCTGAGCCGTTGATACCAAAAACCGGCTTTGGCATAAATGTCGCGTGGAGTCCATGCTTGGCCGCTATGGAACGGACAACCCATTTGAAAGTGATGGTATTATCAGCGGCAGCGAGTGCGTCGGCATACTTGAAGTTGATCTCATGCTGCCCTTCTGCGACTTCATGATGCGAAGCCTCAATTTCAAAACCCATCATTTCGAGGGTCTCAATGATTTCTCGACGACACCCGATCCCCGTATCTTCAGGGTCAACCTCAAAGTAACCGGCAACGTCATTGGTTTCCGTTTTCAGATTGCCCTTTTCATCCTCCTGGAAGAGAAAAAACTCACATTCGGTGCCAACATTCATCGTATAGCCAAGCTCTTTGGCCTCAGACAGAACGCGCTTTAGATTAACACGCGGGCAACCGTTGAAAGGGGTTCCGTCTGATTTATAGACGTCACAGATAATGCGGGCCGCATTAACCCCGTCCCGTTTTCTCCAGGGAAGAATTAAGAAGGTGTCGTAGTCCGGCTTCAAATACATATCAGATTCGTTGATGCGAACAAAACCATCGATCGAGGAGCCGTCAAACATCATCTGACCGTCGAGGGCTTTTTTGATCTGGCTGCGAGGGATAGCGATATTCTTCATAAAGCCGAAGATATCGACAAACTGCAGGCGGAAAAAATTTACATTTTGTTCTTCAACAATTTTCATTATTTCTTCACGTGTCATGTCCAGAGTTCCTTTCGTTGGGTCTGTCGGCGAAATCCGGCAGACTGAAGGCCGCAAAAATGTGCGGGCTCAGAATATTGATGCTTCTGTTTTGGTGGTAAAAAGCTCAAGAACTTTCATGCCCCGGTAAGAGTTGCCTTTAGCATTTAACCTGGGACTCCACACCGCGATGCTGTATTGACCGGGAAGAAGCGCAACAATGCCGCCACCGACACCACTTTTCCCGGGCAAACCAACCTCGAAGGAAAACTCCCCAGCCTCATCATAAAAACCGCATAACTGCATAATCGCATTGGTCCGCTTCGATTTGCTGACACTGATAACGCGTTTATTGGTGAGCGGGTTAATGCCGCCTGCGGCGAGAAACAAAAAGGCCTGTGACAATTCCTGGCAGGTCATCTCGATTGAACACAAGTCACAGTACAGATTAAATACCGTATCGATATCGTTGTAAATATTGCCGTAGGACTTGATGAGATTGATCAGCGCGGCATTTTTGTAGCCGGTTATTTTTTCAGACCGAGCAACCCTGGGACAGTAGTCGATCGATTGATCCCCGGCCAGGTCTCGGATGAAATCAATCAATTCTTGCCGTGGATTTTTCAACCGGCTGACCAGAACATCACATATGACCAGCGCCCCTGCGTTTATCATTGGGTTACGCGGAATGCCTTTTTCATATTCCAGTTGCAATAGTGAATTAAAAGAAGTTCCTGAAGGTTCGACTCCAACCCGCTCCCAGAGCTTATCATCTTCAAGATTAAACGCCAGGGTCAGAGCAAGAACTTTGGCGATGCTTTGAATGGAAAATTTTTCGTTAGCATCGCCGTAACAATAGCTCCGGCCTTTCAACGTTGTCAGGTGAATTCCAAAGCGACTGGCATCAACACGGCTGAGTTCGGGAATATAGGAAGCCACCTGACCGGGGTTGCCTGCCGTGTTTATTTCATCGGCTATTTGCAGAAATATTTTTTCATAGTCCATGCGTTGCTGTGCCTTATCGATACGGTCAAATTAGATTCAAAGCTAAAGTGTACCGTTAAATAACAGCATAGCAGGAGAATTCTTTTTTCATACCTGGTGATCGAGGTAAAGGCCCTGGCTTTGTTCGGTAAATTAAAAATGCGAATTCGGTTCTTTGGCAATATGATGTCCGAGATGAACGATCTGCCTGGGGTACAGCCTTTATTCATCTGTCCGAATTGCCTGACCCTGTGTCTCCCTTAACACTTCCCACTCGTAATCAAGTTTTAGAATTTAAGCTTGCTGAGGGGCCGGAAGAGGGTAAGCCAAAGGCCTTATCAGTAACGGCGACTTCAGCACGAACCTAACAATAGAGAAGAAAAAAATCATGGGATTATTAGGTTGGTTCATCGGTACTGTGGGTTCCAGCACCAAGGTCAAACACAGCTCAGGAGGTAAGACCAAGCACAGTGGTGGCGGCTAAAAAAAGGGAACAAATTTTTGGCAATAAAAGCGCAAAAGTTTCCCCTGACTCTTGACAATAAAAAATTGATAATTAACTTCACCGTAAGAGGAACTGCGGTAGCCCTTTACGCTCCTGTGTCTTCCCAACCGGCTGTTTTTGTGTTTCTTTTACGGTTGCATGCGGATTGGCTGTTGCTAGTTTTAAGGAGAGAAAATTCTCATTGTCAACACGACAAAAAACGAAAGGAGGTCTTGAAAATGGCAATGGATATTTTGAGAGAGATGGAAAATCTTCGGCGAGAAATTGATGGTGCTTTCAAAGGCTTTGGAACGGGTGCGTTTTTGGAGCCATCCTTTCTTCCCGGTGTCGGTCTGCAAAGGTTCCCGCAAGTCAACCTGGCACAGGACAAGGACAACGTCTATGTGGAAGTTCTTGTCCCCGGTGTCGATGCCAAGGATCTGGAGTTGACAGTAATGCAGGGTACTTTGACCCTTTCGGGAGAGCGTAAGGACGTTACGAATACCGAGAAAACCTGGCTGCGGCGTGAGCGCGGGCTTGGTAAGTTTATGCGTACCATCGACTTGCCCAACGAGATTGATTCCGACAGAGTTGTCGCCAGATTCGCCAATGGAGTTCTGCTGGTGACACTGCCGATTCAGGAAAAAGCCAAGCCGAGGAGAATCAGCGTCAAGGCCAATTAGGATTACGAAGAATAACAGATAATAGAGGAGGTGACGTTATGGGACAGAAAGATATCTCCGTGAGTGGTGACCATAAGGTAGAGAAAAGCCAACTATCAGATGAAGTTTTCATTCGGCCCGCTGTTGATATTTTTGAAACCGAACAAGGCCTGACACTGGTGGCCGATTTGCCGGGAGTTGATAAGGAAGAACTGAAGATTGATCTTGATCAGGGGCTTTTGACCGTGCAGGCCAAAGGCAAATCACAGATGAGTGGCGATTCGATAAGACGTGAATTCCTTCATGGCAGCTTCTATCGACAATTCCAACTTTCAGATGAAATAGATTCGGAAAACATTGCTGCAGAAATGAAGAACGGTGTTCTGACCCTGCTCTTGCCCAAGTCAGCAGCCGCCAGACCCCGGCGTATCGAAATCAAAACAACTTAGTCCGTTGAAGATTCTTGAATTCAGCCCCACCGCCCGCCGGGTCGTGGGGCTTTCCTTTGACATAAATGGCTGACTCACAGCGAATTAAAAATGGCTATAACCAGTATTTTGAATGAGTGAAAAGATTGAACTGCCGATGTGGCGTCACTTGGTTCCGGGTGCGTTAAGGGACCAGAGAGTAGGTCATCCGAGTACGTCCTTTGAAAGCAGATGATGCAAGAATGGGATTGTTCAGTAGACGTGTGTGAATGTAAGGAAGCCCTGTAGACCATTTACTCCTTCATCGTCAAGAGCGCTATCGAAGTCTAGATTGGTTGTTATCCCGCGCACCGCTATACCCACGTAATTGTCAGAAGATAAAGCGTACTCCAGCCCAAGCTTGGCATATCCGCCGAAACCAAATGCAGAATCGCTATTACTCTCTTTTTTTACATCGACGGGCGATACGTCAGGATTCTCCTCTTTGGTGTCATCTGAGTAACTCCCGAACAACAACAAGGGGCCAACTGCACCGTAAAGACGCCAACGTTCACCTAGTGCCGTTTGGGCATAGAGGCCCATAGATAAATCGAGAAGCCAAAGGTTCGTGTCAATTTCGATTCGAGCTTGACCGTTCCCTGCTGTCACTGAACTGTCATCAGATCGCCACCCAAATAAAAGAGACGCATCTATGCCAACATGTGTTTTTTTAGGTGAAAGGGGGAACTGAGCGGCAAACCCCAAGTAAGGCATAGAAGAAAGGTCTGTTGTTGTTATTGTGTCAGGATCAGAATCTGAGGACTCAACGAACGTCATTGAGTCTTCATTAAAGCTAGCAGCGCCGACGTAACCTTGGAAATAAACGGTTTGGGTGCTTTCCGCAGAGTAAGCCGTTTGTGTTGAAAGAAAAAAAGTTGTTGAGAAGAACAAGGGGATCGCTATTTGTTTCCAAATAGCTCGTTTGCAAAACATATTAAGAGTCTCCTTCGTGGCATTTGAGCCGTTCTATGTGTCTAACTCGATTGACTCTCCATTTGAATGCAATAAATTTGAACAGTTTAGGAGAAACTCATGGTGTCCGCAAGGAGAACGTGAGTTGGTGCCAATGACTCGGATCTCCCCTGGAGCCGAAACCCCGCCCCGGAACACACAAACGCTACATTCCTGATACTTCAAATTGTCACTTAGAGATGTGATTCGGACCGGATATGGACCGGAGAACAAAAAAAAGAGCGACCCCGGGAAGGTCGCTCCTTGTAAATACTGGTCGGGATGACAAGGTTTGAACTGGAGCCCCTGCTCGCGAATTCACTTGGCCAAATTAGCAGTCGTCTTCATGGCGGAGCACTTCACAAATTGAGTGGCGTAAGCCTTTTTAAGGCAAGCATTTATCTGGTCTTTTCGATGATTGTGAAAGCACCTAAAGCGGTTAGAATGTATTCATGATAGTGATGTGTATTGTCTATGGTTCCGGTTAAGAGGGGGCAAAGATTGCTTCGTTGGGCAATCCAGACTGACCGAGAGAAGGTCCATGATTATTCTGGCCCATGATGGTTCGATCTATGGCGACTGGGTCGCCCGTTACGCCGTTCGCTTTGCGGCCTCAGAGCAGGACCGGAAACTTCTCGTACTTCATGTCAGGGAGGGCAGGATCTGTCCTGAGGTTGTCGAATCCCGTTTAAGTCTGATAGCAAGTGAGTGCGATTCGTTTGATGTTGAGTTCCTTCCCGAGTATCTGCCTCTTGGCTCGTCAGTCTACCGAAGCTTGAGACAGGCGATCCCTCCAAACAAGAAGGCCCTGCTTATCTGCGGTACGCGGGTCAAGTCACGCAAAAATCGTTATCTTGCAGGTTCTGTCGCTGAAAAACTTTTGCGTATGCACGAATGCCCGATTCTGGCACTGCGGGTCGTGCAGCCCGGTCTGCTCGGCAACCCCCATGATCTTCTCCTGCCTCTGGCCGGTCATCTGCAGGGTTTCCCCCGGATCGAACCTGTCATCCGGCGGTTGGCAAGCCACCTTCGATCGGTGCACGTGTGTCGGATCATGCAGGTCAACTCCTTGCGGCACCCCCATCTCTCTCCGGACATGAAGCATATCCTGAAACAAAAGGGACGCTCATATCTGTCCAAGTTTCGAGCCGAAATGGAAACAAAACTTGGGCCGGTTGCCTTCCGTTGTGATCAGAAGGTCATGATTTCCTCCGATTGGGCTCACGAAGTTCTGGTACAGGCCAGCCGCCTGAAAGCTCAACTCATGTTGCTTGGACTGAGTGAACGCAGTCTTGCCTACCGGGTTTTTCATAGTGCTTCCATCGAAAGAATCCTCCATGAAACGCCATGTGATGTCGGTATCTATCGGGGACTATGAACAATTCAATACAAATACAGAATCTTCCACCGGGGCAGGTCTTCAGTATGCTCGGCAGCTGTCCGCAAGGTCTCGACAGCGATGAAGCTGCAGAGCGTATGAGTGAGGTTGGCCGGAACAGTGTTGAAGTTCGCGACCCCTGGCGGTTGGCCCGGAGTCTGCTGCGCCAGTTCGGCAACTTTTTCACCCTGCTGTTGTTTGCCTCGGCGGCGATCTGTTTTGTCGCTGAAGCACTGCAGGCCGGCCAGAACATGGCCATTCTCGGTTGGGCGTTGGCCGGCGTTGCCCTGCTCAATGCCCTGTTCAGCTTTATCCAGGAATATCGGGCCGAGAAAGCCATGCAGGCCCTGCGCGATTTCCTTCCTCCAAAAGTCGAAGTCATCCGTGACGGACAAACCCGGACACTGGTGGCGGAAGAGTTGGTTCCGGGCGATCTGCTGCTGCTCAGAGAAGGCGTCCGGGTCCCGGCAGATGCGCGACTGGTTGAAGTTGAAGCGCTCGTGATCAACAATGCTCCTCTGACCGGTGAGGCCGCGCCGATCTCCCTTACAGCCGAACCGGTCAAGAGCAGACTGGTGGAGAGCAATAACATTGCCTTTGCCGGGTGCCTGGTCATGCGCGGTAGCGGCCGGGCGGTGGTGTTTGCCACTGGGCTGCGCACAGAATTCGGCAAACTCGCACATCTCTCCCAGGCGATTCGTCGCGACACCTCTCCGCTGGAGCGTCAGACGGCGCATATGGTACGCATCCTGACCCTGATAGCCGTCTGCCTGGGGATCACGTTCTTCCTCTACGGTGTATTCAGTGGTCGTTCTCTATTGGTCAACCTGGTCTTCATGATGGGAATTATCGTTGCTAATGTCCCGGAGGGCCTGCTGCCAACGTTCACCCTGGCCCTGGCGATGGGCAGCTTGCGTATGGCGCGCAAGAACGTGCTGGTCACCAGCCTGAACGCCGTCGAGGCTCTCGGGGCCACTCAGGTCATCTGTACCGACAAGACCGGCACCCTGACCCAGAATAAGCTCTCTGTCACTCGATTGCTGCCCCCCATGTCACCTGACGACATGACGGTTGCCGAGGATCGTGAGCGACTCCTTCGCATGGCACTGTGTGCCTCCGATGTGCATCTGGTGGATCAACATTACAGCGGCGACCCGCTCGATGTCGCCGTCGCCCAGAGACTCGCAGAGGAAGTCTCTGAGCAGGAGCCTCTTGAAACTAGCGTGAAGCATTTTGCTTTTGATTTTACCAAGAAAAGGGCGGCCGGGGTCGGAAGTGTTGCAGGTCAACAGATTTTTGCGGTCAAGGGCGCCTGGGAAATGCTCCGACCGATGCTGACCAGGTTTTGGACCCCTGGTCCTGCCAGCCTGACGGCAACAGTAGAAATGCTGGACGAAGCGGAAGCCGTCATGAGCCGAATGGCGGAATCCGGCTACCGGGTCGTGGCGGTTGCCGGACGCCAGCTTGGGGACAAGCCCTTGGCAAACAGATCCCAGGATGAACTGGAACAGGATCTCACTTTGTACGGCTTTCTTGGTATCGAAGACCCTCTTAGGCCTGAGGTGCCGCAGGCTCTTGAACGTTGTCACACGGCCGGCATTGAGGTGATTCTCATTACCGGAGATCATCCGGATACGGCCCTGTCCGTTGCTACGCGCTGCGGGATCGTTGAACCGAATATGCCCAGGGAGATGGTTATGACCGGGCAAGAGCTCGGAGATTTGAACGAGACGGAGCTTGAAAACCAAATTGCCCGGGGTGTGCGGATTTTTGCCAGGACCAGCCCGGCCCAGAAGATGAAGATTGTCATGGCACTCAAAAGCATGGATCGGGTCGTGGCCATGACAGGTGATGGCGTTAATGATGCGCCAGCGCTGAAAGCCGCAGATATAGGGATTGCCATGGGCAAGAGTGGTACCGATGTGGCCCGTGCCTCGGCCCAGATCATTCTTCTGGATGACAATTTCGCTTCGATCGTTGCGGGTATCGAGGAGGGACGAACCGTTTTTCTTAACATCCGCAAGTTCACCAATTATGTACTGGTCAGTAATGGCCCGGAGATTCTTCCCTACCTGATTTATATTCTGCTGCCTGTCCCTCTTGCCCTGACCGTGATCCAGATACTGTCGATCGATCTCGGCACCGACATTGTCCCATCGATGGCTCTGGGGCAGGAGCCCCCGGATCCCGAGGCCATGCAGCACCCGCCCCGGAGTCACGATTTTAAACTGCTCAGTCGGGGGTTGGTCATTCACAGCTACCTGTTTCTCGGTTTGCTGGAGGCGGCCTGGTCACTGGGGCTGTTTTTCTGGGTGCTTATTCAGGGTGGTTGGCAATACGGTGCTGATTTGGCCAGCAATGATCCTCTCTATCGTTCGGCGACGGGTATTGCTCTGGCGACCATACTGCTTATGCAGATCGGCAACTTGATTGGCCGACGCTATACCTCACGTTCAGGGCTTGATAAAGGGATTTACAAGAACCGGTTGATGCTGGTGGGGATCATTATTCAAGTCGTTTTTTCATGGGCGTTGTTATATGTCCCGTGGCTACAGAGAGTCCTTGGGACCGGTCCGGTCGATTGGTCCGTTTATATGGCGGCCTGGCTTGGAATCCCCCTGATTTTCACTGCAGATTACCTGCGCAAGCGTTTTTCTTCTCAGTGGAAGAGAGGCGTGCCTTGTAACCTCTGATTTAGAAAAAACTATCGCTATCCTAAGCTAACTAAAGTCAACCTTCAATAGCGTTCGCTCGGATACGCGCTTCGCTCCCCAGAGCCTCCAGGCTGCGGAACATACCGTCAATTGTCTTTGTGGGACGTGTAGCAAGTAACTAACAGGAATACCTGGGAGCTATGGTCGTAGCGCGCCTGCGTAATCCCTCAAAATATGGTCTTAGCTCACCTGTTCCCGAAGAATGTTCTTTGAGTGATAGATAGAGTATCACTCCAGGGATTAACCCCTTGCTGAAAAAATGTTTCAGCTTACCTACGTTTATACATGCTCAAAATAGACCTGATCTGTCAGTAACCAACCATCAGCAATGATCTCTGCCTCAAGACGATAGCGCCCCAGGTCAAGACTGTCGGTCGGAATAAAATATCGTGCTTCAATAAAACAGGTGCGCCACCAGGCTGCGCTATCTCAATGTTTCAATGAGTGTGGAGGCTTACACTGCTTCCATGTGAAATTGACGTCTTGAACCTATGCCCATAGCGCATATGTTCCCGAAACAGATTGTTAACGAAAATTCGTGCGTACCAGAAAGGACATCATCCATAAACGTTTCTTAGAGGACCTGCAGCGGAAGTCCTTTCAAAAATATATAACGGGCAGTATGACCATATTGGTATGGCCAGAGAGGCTACACAAAAAAAGCCCCACAGTCAGGAGGGTGAGCTGCGGGGCAAAGGGTTCTATGGGTTTTTAGGAGGCAGAAGATGAAGAAGTATCTTCTGTTGGTTGATATCTTACCTTTTTGGTCAGGTATGTCAAGAGGAAAAATGCAATGTATATAGTTTTCTCTTTCCTGGTACAGAAAGCGTGCTCAGTAGGCATTTATATTGATGTTCCTAAAAGGCAGGTGCGCTACCAGGCTGCGCTATCTCTATACTTCAATCAAAATAGTGGGTCTGATTTCCCGCAGATTGCTGCGTAATTTTGCAAAGGTTGCAGGCTGTTGATACCTCGTAGCTTGCTGCGAGGTCGTTCATTCCCTCGAAATTTATCTCGCTTATTTTTTTAAGGACGAGAGGCGTCATTTCAAGAGCTATCGTTATAGTGTGATAATATGTATGAAAGTCATAAATAAACAACAGGCCCTGTGACATGAGCATAAAACGTTCTTTTGTCATCACCTCTTGCATTACCCTCATCTGCGCTGTCAGCGTTATTGCGGCAACGTCCGGCTTAACCAAACTTTATTACTACTCAGCCGAGAACTGTCCGCATTGCCTGGAATACGGCCCCTCGGTTCACCGGCTTGCCGACCGTTTTCAGAACCTCGAATTGATAGAAAAGGATGTCTGGTTAGATCGAAGCGCTTTCGAGGAAATGATGGCGCTTCTGGCAACCCATGGCGACCTGCCAGTGGCAACCCCAACGCTTTTTCTGGGCGATAAAGTCTGGATTGGCCTTGACCACGAAAAACTCCGCCGTGTAGAAGCACAACTTGAGGAATGCGTTGCCACTGGTTGCCCGGATGCAATGGATCGCCTGCATCGGGTGGACACTCTTGAAGCCGACGTCCTGCCGGCACCTGAAGACACCTTTGTTTCGATTCCCTTTCTTGGTAACCTGGATGCACGGGAAGTTTCTCTTCCACTGGTAACATTGACCCTCGGCCTGCTCGACAGCTTTAATCCATGCGCTTTCTTTGTCCTGCTCTTTCTGCTCTCACTGATGGTCCACGCCCACTCAAGGGTTCGCATGCTGACTGTCGGGGCAGTTTTTGTGAGTTTTTCCGGCCTGATTTATTTTCTATTCATGGCCGCTTGGCTCAACCTTTTTCTAGCAACCGGTGGTCTCCGCATTGTCACCTTGCTGGCTGGTTTGGTGGCGATATTGATTGGAGGGGTCAACATCAAGGATTATTTCCTCTTTCACAAAGGCCCGAGCCTCTCCATTCCTGAGAGGGTCAAACCCACTCTCTACCATCGTGTCAGGGATATTGTGAGAACCGGTAGCTATCTGTCTCTCCTTGGTGGTACAGCTTTGCTGGCTATTGTTGCGAACAGCTATGAGCTACTCTGTACAGCCGGGTTCCCTATGGTTTTTACTCGCATTCTCACTCTTCAGGCACTGCCCACCTGGCAATACTATGCCTATCTGGGTCTGTATAATGTTGTCTACGTCATCCCTCTGTTGATTATCGTGATCATCTTCGCAGTGACCCTGGGGGCTCATCAGTTGTCAGAGATGCAGGGTCGATATTTGAAGTTGATTTCAGGAGTAATGATAGCGAATATGGGACTGGTATTGGTCTTCTTCCCCGTTCTGCTGAATAGTCTGAGCGGAACGATCATCGTGCTCGGATCGACAGTATTATGTATCACTATAATTTTGACAGTCAACATTTACCTGCAGAGGCTGAAGAAGGGGTAAGGCGACCCCTGCCCCCGAAGCGTTCGCTCCGCTACGCGCTTTGTTCTCTGTGTGCCACGCACCAGAGAGTCATTCATCCAAAGACGTCTCCTGGAGGATGTGCAGCACCAAACGTTTATCTAGCATACCTGCGTTAATCATCAAGATGTGCCTATAGCGCACCAGTTCCCGAAATCTTTGCAGTAACAGCAGATTGATCGGTTTTGAAATGCTACATTTCATGGCACCTAACGCAAAAAACCATTGGCGTGGCTGTGGCAGCGGGTGCAGGTTTACCGATTAAGAAATGCGTTGCCGTGACGATCGGTCTGGGACGTGTGGCAGATTTCACATGGCCCAAGCAGGTCTGAAATACGATGGTCGTCAGTCGTTGGCCATCAAATTTGTAGACACCTCATGCCATGTCTTCTTGTGTTGTTTTGCGTGGGGGACATAGAAGTCCTCACAGAACTTCGAGAAGGTCTGGTCATGGGTCTTTTGGGAACATTCATCACTGGGATCAATCTGTCTGGACAATATGGATTTGCGTTCACTGACCCTTTGTCTGGCATCCTGGAAAAAGAAAAGGCCTGCACCTCTTGAGAGGAACAGGCTGAATAGTGATATTATTGAGGCTGTGAAGGAGTGTGCGTTATGAGAATGATGCTGATACTTTTTGGGGCTTCTGCTTTTGTCTATTTCGTGACAGGGATCAAGGGCAGGTTTACGGTGAGGAAGAGGATCTACTTTGCTATGGGGACATACATCATTGTGTATCTGATAACCATGATTTTGGTCTTTACCGTGGGAAATCCCTGATACATCATTTTGCGTCGGTTTGACATTTCGATGCGATTTCCTGCTTCACTGGCAGTCCATCAAGAACCCATTGTTGAAGACCGCCTTCAACTATAATGACATCTTCGTACCCATTACTAATCAGGTCTTTGGCTGCAGTAACAGAACGCTTGCCTTTAATGCTTGTGATCAAATTCCACTGGACTCAGCGGAAAGACGACGAGGGCTTCTCCTTTGTCCATTAGCTTTTTCACGCCTGTCGCGTCGATTTCTTGGTAGCCGTTTTTCGCAATGGAGATGCCTGAAGTAACCAACGCGAAGAAAACACCTACAGACAAAAGCAACACAAACGTTACATTCCTGATACTTCAAATGGTCACTTAGAGATGTGTGCCGATCCTGATGTGAAGTTTGGGGTGGTAGGGGAGGCAGAATTGTGGAAATGAAAAAGCCCAACCTGGAGTGACTGGACTTTTCCATGCTCTTCTTGGGAGGTAGAAAGTTAGAAGATGATAACTACAATATATTAATAATCTTGTATATGTCAACAGTACAGTGTTTAGCGTTGTCTCTTAGCCCAAGAGACGCCCGATCCGTAACGGATCTGCCCCGGCGAAAAACCGCGCCCTGGAACACCAAAGACGTGACTCTCTGAACACTCAAATTGTCTCCAGGAAGGGCACTTCGGACCGGAATAGGACCGGGGCCCAAAAAAAAGAAAGGGCGACCCCGTGAAGGTCGCTCCTTGTAAATACTGGTCGGGATGACAAAATTTGAACTTGCGACCCCCTGCTCCCGAAGCAGAAGCGTTCGTTGTACTCACTGTGCGCCAACGTATAAGGAGAACGTCTTCTCGAGACGTCCGTGGTGGGCGTGCATTGGATATCCTAATTAGGCTATCTCCAGAAAACGTTCAGTGTTGACTCTCGAGTCCTTTTGTCAGTTTTTCTTTCTTTCAACGTCTTTTCGATATTGTTTCCTTCGGCGTTCTTCCTCGCGCTGCAATTGGATCTCACGTTTATGGTTCTTAAACTCCTTGGTCAGTTTGTATATTTCTTCTTGGGTGGCCCTGGCCTTTTTATTCTTCTCCTTCATGTCTGATGAGATAGCGGTCCCATTGGTGAGGATGATTGCCGTTAATATCACAAGAAAAATATTGATTTGCTTCATGGTTCTTATCCTTAAGAGGATGGGCTGTGGGACAAAAGGTTCTATGGGTTTCGCTTAGTAGGCCGAATGTGAATAAATGACATCTGATAATAGATTACTGTTTTAGTCAGGCATGTCAATAAGAAAAATACAACGTCTATAGTTTCCTCTTTCCTAGTCTAGAAAGCGTGCTTAAGTAGGACACCGGAGAACAAAAAAAAAGAGCGACCCCGGGAAGGTCGCTCCTTGTAAATACTGGTCGGGATGACAAGATTTGGACTTGCGACCCCTGCTCCCGAAGCAGAAGCGTTCGCTCGGCTTTGCTCTCGCTCCCCATTGCGCTACCAGGCTGTACTTCATACATAGATGTTCTTGAGGTCGTCAGCGTGTCAAAGTATCAATAGCACACCTGCGTATTTCATCAATTTATGGCCAGAGTGCACCGGTTCCCGAAGCAGCAGCGTTCGCTTCGCTCTCTATGCGACCAGGCTGCGCTGTGGTGATTATATGTTTGTGTCGCTTTGACCGAGTCAGTTAAAGCGATTCGAT
>NODE-503-length-13941-cov-4.60111_pt1 | contig 13941 bp, 9 predicted proteins | sample MGYA00139097_ERZ477577 | MGnify/ENA metagenome assembly ERZ477577 | reverse complement strand
CCCGCCACAACAACAACTACACCGCTCCCAAGCGGACACTCGATCAAACCCATCCGAACGTCAAAGTTCCGGAAAAGCTCGCAAACAAAACGAAGGAGGAACAAATTATGCGCTGCGCAAATCGACTAAAGACGCATGTCATGGCCGTGGACACATTATTACGCGTATTAACCTCGGTTCGAAGCTCCCCCGACGACCCCAAATTTCGCATCATAGATAGGGGCAATGCAAACTACGTCAAATTTGTCAAGGATAAGCCTGGTGCCGAAGACATGCTTCTGGCGATGAACTATCGACACATCTCATGCAATAATGAATTACGACTCGAGAGGCATTTGGTCGACGATGCATTATTATACCTTGGCATATCTGCTTTGGAGCAGATGAGGAAGAGTCCAGAGTATATTGAGGGGAAGAGGCTACGCGCCTTTCATGCCGAAATGAGACGTATAGCGAAAGGGAATGGCAGTGGAGAGGCGATGCAACGTACTGGTATGACAGAGGGGGAGACGGCCATCCGGCTAGCCTTCCTCAGTAAATGCCCCAAGGAACCGCCAGAGGGACGGGGAGCATGGGTGTACGTTTATCTTGGGGAAGAGTCTGAAAAAATAGAGGGAGGGCACGTCCAGCGCAGGTTCGATGGCGACGATACGTTGGAAGATGTCCTCAACTGGATAGGTGGATGTTACGGCAGCGAAGTCCTGGATAAGATACGCGGCGGTTCCACCCGCGAGTGGTGCTTGTGTGATTTGAATCGCTATCCCATACTGCCATTGGACGTTGAAAAGCATAAGGGCAAAACATTGCAATACCTGGGGCTATTTCCGAGTGGAAAGTTGGGTGTGAGATTGTCCGACGATCCATGGAGGGATCGGGATGAGGATGCGTCAAGTGGATTCGACATCCTTGGAAGCGCACGGGGGTTGGGGGCAGCAAGTCGTTCAATGTTGCATTAGAGTGTTCTAAGTATAAAGACAGTCGCCATTATAATATCATATCTCAACTACTGATAAAAGTTATCGTTTCTTTTTCGATTGCCGTGTCTGCATTTGCTCTTCACTGAACAAAGTGCCATCTTTATACGCTTCTGCTTCTTCCTCAACAATATTCAATTTATGTTTCCCTGCACCATTATCATGACTTTTGCCACCCACTTCCGATGCAAAACAGAATCCCTGATCCTTTTTTAGCACTTTGGGACGTTTCTTTTTGAAGACGAACAAACTCTTTAGTCCTCCCTTGCACATGACCATGCACCAGTACAATGATAATAATCCAATTCCAGCGTGTCCAAATACAACTACCCCATAGGTGAACATCAAATTATGTTCAGCGTAGAAATGCATCCTTGGAAATATTTCCATAATCAAAAGATAACTGAACATGACGACCCTTCCCGCCCAACTGGCCACCACAATTCCATTAACAATCCCAAACCCAATCCAGTTCTTCTCCAGGGTATTGATCAAATACCACCTGTAGTTCATCATGGCCGTAGACAACTCTGAGGTATATCCCACAATAGAGAGCCACGTAATCCACTCCCCATCTCCAGCACCACCGAGTATCGCTCCACTATCACACCTCACCGGATAATGACAAAAGCACATGATGCAGTGGTGCACAAAGATAATTAAATCCTTCCTCGGTAGGCAGTAGAAATAGCAGTCGGTGACAAAGTACGAGAGGGAGATGGGTAGACCGACCCTTTGCCAAATATAAAGGAGATTCGTCCCTTCATATACCCACGGCGATGATGCACCATCACCTAAATTTTTGTAATAGAGAATCAATATACCCACAGCCACGACGGAGGAAGCCACAGAGTGGATAGTTGCAGCAATCACAGTCGGCCGAGAGGCAATCAACGCCTTGATGCTGCTCGTATCTGGGGGTGAATTGGGATTGGCGTCGGCAGCAGCATGATAACTGCGATAGCACCAGTTGCCAATAAAGTTTATTAAGACGTATCCCAGCGCATACAATAAGAATCGAGTTTCAAAGGTGTACTCTCCTTGGTGGAAGCATTCCAACCATGGATTATTGGATATTGTTCCCATCGCCATTGTTGGAGGTTAGTCCAGGGTAGTCACACAGGTACTTCAATTATCATCGGATAAGGTGCCGTCGAATCTTTTGTGCGTGTCATTTTATGTTTGTGGGCGCAAGGGAGTCCTTCCCGGTATTTTTACTCTCACATAAATGCGGATAAATCGGCAACTTGCAGAGTAGCAAGCAGATAGAGGAGATGGAAGTCCACCCGATTTGTAATATCTACACGAGTATAATGAGAGGTGCTATGCGTACGATCCTTATCTGGGTGGTGCTGGCAGTACTGCGGCAATCATCTGCTTTTCAATCGACAGCAACCACATTGAGAGTGAGGGCAACACCACCACTACTACAAAATCAATGCATTCTACATCAATCCAGTCGTGACGACGCCGACGCCGACGAAGAGTATGAACTGGTCGAATTCTGCGTCTCTCCAGAACAAATAACTCTTCTTCGAAAGGAAGCAGCGCGCCGACAAGCAAGTAAGAAGTTGCCCAAATACTTCTTGCCCGACAAAGAAGTATCACCAGAAACAATAGATGAAATATCCAATTTATTTGATACCAGCGAATTGATTGAGGTAAGGGGAGTGAGCAAGGAGAACAAAAAGAAGGTTTTCGATGCAGCTCATGGCTTAGCAGCAACACTGGAAGATTCAATTGAAAAGCCAGTTGTCGTAGTAGATATCAAGGGATTTGCTGTAAAGCTCTACTGTCCGTGGAATGATGACGTTGATGAACAAGGTAATGCTAGGAAACGAATTCAATTACGTACAAGCTACAAACCGGGCCAGTGGACGAGGAAGGCAAAGCCTATTCGGGATAATAGAGGGCAAATCGTAACAGACGATGATGGCAAGAGTATGAAAGAAATACCAGAGTAGATATTGAAAATTTTAAGGGACGAATTATGGCAAGTTTTGCAATATCAAGTTGGTCGTTGGTGACAGATGACAGAAGCACTCGTATCGCCCTCCAAGCTGACATTATTATCCTGAACTCTATGCAGCACTATGCGTTGTTTTGCAATGGCTAGATATTAGTATGTACAATCTATCACCACCATTCTGCAACATGTATATGTACACTCTACATAGGGTGACTCTATCTCTATCAACCTCATCAACACCCCCAAAGGAATGTCTCTAACTCTATCTAACTGTTTTTATAAAGAAAACAGGTATGTATCATCCACAAATGCCACCTTTCGATCTGCGGGCGCGTCCACCACGTCCGCAACTCTAATTTCTGGCAAACTCTGAATATCTGGCAAACTCTCTGGGACCACGCCCCCGTTGAAGGGAACCACGCGGCAGTCCAAGTCGTGAGATAATAATTTATCCCCAAGGTCAAGGCACTCCTCCCGAGTCCATGTCCCCAGACAGCTGAAGCCTTGGTGTTTGGCAAAGAGGGATAGATCGTGGGCCTTGTCGGGTGAGATATCTAGTATCTCGATGCAGGATGCAGTGGCATGTTCTATCGATATGTGATCTTTGTGAAATGTTCTGCGGGTCGGAGTAGAATATGATGGGGTGGGGGAAAGGTGAGCAGAGGGCAACTCAGGGGCTGCGTCCATAGAATGACACGGGAATAACTTACGATTTCATGAGAATAATGTGATAGAGATCATCTGAATGACGTTCTTCTCCCGCCTCACAAAGATACTCCAGCCCAGGAGTGTCATTGGTGAAATCTTTCTTGATATCAAGATTCTTCTCTGCCGCCGCATCGACCTCCGGATCGGGAAGATGAGGACGCTGTATGTTCAATCTCTTCGCCTTCAGCTTATCCAATTCTGAAAATGGTTCACTGTTTGCTTCCAACCGCAGAGAGGATGGTCGACCAGTTGTTCTGGTTGTGTGATGTGCGTTAAATGCCGAGGCCGGCGCCAGGGCAGCGGTAACCAAGAGGAACAGTTTCGGACATGATACGGCACTCATTTTTGTTTTGGGTGGTGTAAAGGTCGGGCAATGCTATACTATCTACTGTTTATGTCAGTTATTGTGTTGCAATGAAAAATTATGAACGATGGCATTGAAAAATGAAAACATGGTCTTGTTGTTCCGATTCCGAGTCAACCAATTCCAGTAGGTGGAAGCAGTCGGCGAGCAACTTAACGAGATCTCACATCCAATACAACAGAGGATATCGCCAAATCCTAGGCAGCTGGTTTGTGGTCACTCGTCCGTCGAGAATCGAGAACTAACTAGTACAGTCGGCAGTGGGAACGGGCCCTTTGCTCCATTTTTGCCTCATCATGCTATGAGCTAGATATCGCATCATTGTCTCGGAAAGCAAAATAGAAGCAGTGGACCCAGTGGAAGGAGGGGGGTCCTTAACAGAACATGGGAAATCTGCAATGTGGAAGCTGTCTTGCGAGGGAATGCCTGTCTGTGTAATGAAGAAGAAGGGACGAATGAGTACTGACGAGAGACTGGAGGCGGCGAGCGTGAGGCTACTTTCGACTAAGAACTTGGCGGCACAGCAACAAGATAAGTCGTGTACCTGGTCTGGAATGCTTAGTAAGGATATGCCCTCCTATTTTCTTTCATTATTTTCGTTGCTGAGCACTGATTTCACTAGCTGAGCTATGGATACTTTCGGCGCAGACTTGTTACGCCCCCCATGATCTTTCCCATCAACTGCCGTACTGGAATTCATATCCTTATGATCGAGCAAATCATCGATTTGTTTGTCTATGGGGAATGCTCGTAGCCAAATAGACCGGACTGGACGTTTCTGCCCGATGCGCCTCACCTGGCGCCAGAGTGAAAGGCAAAGTTAGTTGTGCCCATAATTCAGGAAGTAATACTGAGAAACTTTTAGCACTCACCCTATCTTCCGCCTGGCATACATCTCCCGGTGTCCAGGGCCGATCAACCAGAATGACAGTACATGCAGCTGTAAGAGTTAACCCCACGCCACCAACGCCATATGTGCAGACAAACACAGGAGATAAGCCAGACTGAAATCGATCCACCATCGACTGACGATTTTTCGGTGCCGTCTCCCCCGTTAACAACTCTCCACCCCATTGCTGGCCTTCGAGCTGATGGTAGATTTCTTTTGCAACAGCCACAAAGCTTGTGAATATAACAATGGACGATTCTTCAGCCACAATTTTATCCGCCAAAGCAACTACGGCATCGACTTTACCGTGGGAGCTAATCTGGCGGAGTTTTTGGACCGAGGAGAGGATCTCATCGTTTTCTTTACCACTCCCAAAACTGAATGCTTCGGCCAAGTCTTTCAGTGCCTGTGTGTACCGCAGTTCGTGTCGAGGAGATACTGGAAGCTGTCTGAACTCACGTTTTCTCGGAGGAAGCTCTTTGCTCATACATTCTTCCTTCGTCATTCTAAATATATGTGTTGCAGTATGCCCGTTCAGCTCTTTGAGGTTCGATGATCCGGATGCATCCCAGACCATTGCCCCACGAAGCATTCGTTGCTGGCCATTGCAGAAGTAAAACTCATATCGTCTTTGATTATCACCAAATGGATGCTTTACGGCGCGCAGAAGAGGAAATAAGTTTGATGGTCTACCATTTTTCATCGGAGTTCCTGAGAGAAGTAGCACACCTCGGCACCTTATGAGTAGAAGAGGAAAATTTTAGTAGTGAGAAAATGTTGTGTTCTTCTCAACAACACTGCACTGGCAATAAGTACTCTTACTTTTTTGGGAAAACCAATTTGAGTGCCTCCTCCGTTCGCTTTGAACTCATCGATTGCATGCTGTGAGCCTCATCACAAATGACGACATAATCAGAAATGTCGGCCAAGATATTTTTTGATGCCTGTACGCTGCTCCAACTAAGGATGCAAAGATCAAAGTTGTCCGATGAAACAGACTCATCCTCGGAGGTGTCAGAGTCAGAGTCCGAATCTAACTTCTTAGCTTTCTTCTTCCGTTTACCCGTAACTGTCATGACTTCTTTCTGCTTCTTCTTCTTTGGTTTGCCCTTTTTACTCTTTTTGCCGCCGCCACTGTTTACCTTCAGACCCGTCGCTTCCGTCGCGGTCCTTTTCCAGTCGTCATGGAGGCTAACGGGTGCCACGACGAATACTTTCAATCCTGCAAAGGTGTTTCTAAAAGCTTTCGCCCAGACACAGCCGATGATTGTCTTCCCTATGTTAGAAATGAGAGATATGAAACAGTCAGGAAAATATGCGACAGCTTGATATGAATGTGATTTGTCAATGTCACTCACCTAAGCCCATATCAAACGCGAGGATCAATCGTCTCATTCTGAGCGCTCTCAAAACGCCCTCCTTTTGATGATCATAGAGACTCCAGCCATTCAACAGCGGCTCGTCTAGCTCGGCATTCTCAATCAAGGTGTCAATATCGTCGTCGTTTATCGGTAAAACCCTAGCTTCTTCGTACTGAAGTTCAGGGGGGATTGGTGGAAGTGCAGACTTCTTTTTAGATGAGGGCGGGGCAGCTTGCTCTTCCTCTGAATTGACAAGTTTAGAAGGGGAAAGTGAAGATGCAGCTGCCAGTTCTTGCGCTGGAGGATCCGGTAGGATGTCATCGGGAATGCTAACGTCAGGGCACTTTTCCTCTTTAGGTTCCAACTGCTGTGGAATCTCTTCCACTACGGGTGCTCCCTGCTCTTCTGTGTAAGAGAAGGCACCGTAATTTAATTGTTCATCGTTCACGGGACAAGTGGGTTGTTGTTGCTGCTGTTCTTTTGGAAAGACGGCTTCATATAAATCTACCCCAGAAGTAGCAACTGCTTTCATCTTCTCTGGGGCAGGCGATGGTAATGATGAATCATGGACATCGTGTTGCGATAGAGCTAATTGTGACATTTGCTGTTTTCTCTCAAGAGCTTTTCGTCGGTTCATTTCCATCCTTTGCCGTTGATCATCAGTAATCGTTGGAGATGGGTGCAATGGGCAGTGGGCATTGTTTGTTGTTGCAACTGCTGGTGATGGGCATTGGGTGCTGCTTGGTAAAGCCGACGTTGATGATGTAGCAGTAGTAGCAAGGTGTGACATCTGCTGCTTCCGTTGCAAAGCTTGTAGCCTGTTTCTCTCCATTCTCGCTCGTTGCTCATCATTACATATGTTAGGAGATTGGCATTGGACGGTATTCTTCGATGGCAACACCGGTGCTGACGGCGCAGCAACAATCTGCGAGAGCTTTTGCCGTTTCTCCAAAGCTTCTAGCCTATTTTTCTCCACACGGGCACGTTGATCATCACTGTATATTGTGGGGGAGGGACATTGGATGCTGCTGTTTGATGCAGCGGGGATTTGTGTCCTAATCGGCCCTTGAGAAAGTTGCAATCTCATTTGCTTCTTTTCAAGGGCTCTGCGCCTATTTTCCTCAATTCTGGTTCGCTGCTCCTCCGTCAATCCTGATTGTTTCGAATCACGATGATTGCGCTTTGGTTGTTGTGCCGCTGTTTGCGTAGCCGGTTCTTTGTGTGCCATCTTTTGTCGTTTGCCGTCCAGCAATGATCCCCCGCCTTGGTCATTCTGAAAATATTCCGCATCCTCTCCATAATCGAAACAATTCCCCTCGGCCCGATAGGTCGTCCCACTGAAAGAAGCATTGTTAGGTTGATTAGCCGCACTACCCGACGTGCTGGCTAACAGCCTATCCATCTCACCCGCCGCCGAACTCTCACGTGCTGCTGCTGGCTTAGAGTCCACATTATCCGTCGTGGTAGCGGCGGCGGTTGGCTCCCGCTGCAATGACGACGACGTCTGAGACCAATTCTCCTTCTCGATGTTATTCTGTCGACGCTCTCGCCCCTTCTCCAGCGCCCGTTGACGATTGAGTTCGATTTGCCGGCGCTGATCTTCGGATAATTTGGCGTCTTGATCCATGACGACAATAAATAATGCTGCCACCGAGGTAAATTGTGGACCGCCACCCTATGTATCAATTCAAGGTTGGGCAGAGCGGAGACAAAGTAGTCCAGCTGTCACCCCTGCCTACCGAGGGAAATTTTGCTCTCTACTGGCGATGGCGGGCGCCCGCCAGCCCCAAAGATCCATCTTCCCACGACCAGGAAATGGGAACTCATTTGTGGGGGACCTTCAAATTGCTGCGATCGAAAGGGGGACATGACGGTGTGTGCGAAAGGTAGGGAGTTGCCGGGCATCAGCACATCGCAAAATGAAAATTAGGGAAGAATGAATCATCACTTTCCCCAGCGCCAGCGATCGTCATTATTGACACGCCGCATCGGTTCGTTGTTGGCTATCCTAGTTGCAGTCTCATGGGCTATATCATTTATCTCTTTCATGAAACTGCATGACCTCGACATCAATTCATTGTACGAAAGAGCAGAAGAGCCTCATAAGAGTGATAGTACTGCAAATCTGGCAGCACAAGAAGAAGGAATCAAAAGTGACGATTCATCATTGTCATCCAAAGATGTGCACATTGTCTTCTCTACTGACTGTTCAGGCTATCAGCACTGGCAGAGTATTGCATCCTATTACTCCTTCCGTCGAGCTGGTCATCTGGGACCCGTTACTCGAGTTGTTTCTGGTTGCAAACAAAATCAAGAAGAGGCTATACGAACTGAATTCGGACAGATTCAACAACATTCCAGCAATAATCAATTAAGATTGCATTTCACTCCATCATTTGCACTTGGTGGCTCCCATTACAAATATTCTAATAAACCTGGCGGCCTATATCATTGGATGAATCATACGACAATAGACGAATCAGTAGTGGCACTCGTCGACCCAGATATGATGGCAATGCGTCCAATATTACCACAGCTTGGAGAAGGCATGACTGCACTTCCTGTAACAAGAAATGGCTATGGTGATTTGGTAGAGTACAAAGACAATCATGGAAGGATATTGTTGCTGCGTCAAAAACGTCTCCCGCCGCTTCCAGCTCGTGTGAGTGCTGGAGGGAGTGTGGAAAGGGATGGAGGAGTGAGTGCTGGCGTAGGTGCCGGGCAGCACTTCGGACTTGGTGGCTTGTGGGCTTCGGCAGGGTTCAAAAATGCACGACCAGGCTTAAAAGACTTCAATCTGACAATCGTTTGTGGTGCGAATTCACCGTGCTTAAATGATGCCAGCTCTGATCATGCATACACCACTCGTGAGTTGGCTGATAAAAACTACGCAGTCGGACCTGTCTACATTGCCTCGACAGCGGATTGGATGTCACTCCTCCCTCGTTGGCATGATTTTACTCCAAAAGTACATGCACAGTATCCCAAGCTACTGGCAGAAATGTATGCTTTTACAATGTCAGCAGCAGATATGCAGTTGAAGTTTGCGTTGTCGTCGAGCTATATGGTAAGTGATCCAGGTACTATGTCCACAACGGAGGGTTGGCTGTGGATCGACGAGTATGCAAAGCATGATCAGTCTTCTATGAGTGCGGTTTGTGATGGCGCCACTTCCAACTCTCTTCCTACTGAAACATTGCGAAGATTGAACAATTATGGCTATGGAAATTATCATGCTAGTCACATTGATTCATCCATAAATTCGAATGGTGGTGGTGCGCTGCCAACAGTACTACATTATTGTCAAAACTACAAGCTTGCTAATCACACCTTTGCCAAACGAAAATTGCCCCCTGATTTTTTCCGCTGCAATGGATCGCCTTTAAATTTGGATGTAAAAGCTCTGGTTCAAGAGTTAGATTCAATACAAAACGATGCTAGTCTGTCAGAGAAAAGCAAGAAGAAAGAAATGAGGACTGCATTCATGCTTTGCCATCTAATCCCTCTAATGAACATGGCCTTGGAGGATTACAAGTCGGTTGTCTGTTGATGGACCATTTATTAGCATCTACACCACAGAACGGCCAGATGGGAAGATAGATGAGACTGAAGTCAATATTTACTATGTCAACCTACATATGTGCTATCGATGCTCCTCCTCCATCCACTGCTGCAACGACGTTGCCACCGCAATCGTATCCTTATGCTTTGCGCCGTACAAAACCGTATACATATTTAATGCCTCGCGTAAATGAATGATGGCATGCTTGTTATCATCCCTCTCCCCACTCTGTCGGTATATCGTCGCACATTTTATGTGCGCCTTTGCCTTCTCCAGTCGAGACGCCACCGGACTCTCGTTGTTATCCACCTCTTTAAATAGGGAGGCATACGCTTCCAATGCGCCATTCTTATCGCCACGTTTGAGTTTGAGGGAGCCAATACGCCCCAGCGCTGACACAAGATGACGCATGTGTGACGAATTCTTGTTCTTTCCCGACTCGTCCCCAGCCAACTCGAGTTCTTCCTTGTATTTGCGCAGCCCTTGTACTCCAATCTCATACGAGGCGATGGCACCGGCGATATCTCCTTTCTTCGATTTGATCGATGCTATATTCAGATTTATTAGGGCCATGTCGAAGCCGCATTTGGCCGCCGATTCTCCGTGATTCAACCACGACATCGAGGGAGGCAGGCCGTCCAGTGCTCGTTCGTACGTCGCACGGGCCTTCTCGTATCGGGCAAGGGCGTCATCCATCCTGCCATTCTTTGCAAGTATGACGGCGTAGTCGTTAATTGTCTTTGCAGTTGCGACGCTAAACTCGCCATGAACGCTCTGTTTTCGACTTATGACATTTTCATACAAGGCTGTCGCCGCCTGAAAGTCTCCGCTCGTAACGAAAAGATTGGCCATTCCCTGCAAATTCGCAATTGCATCGAAATGATGTGAGGCATTGCAATCCTCATATGTCGAGGATGCCTCCCCGAATCGTATCAGGGCAGCACGAGTTTCGTTGATTTTCACTAACGACTTGGCCAAGGCATTTACCGCCCGAGCAACATCAATGTGACCCTGACCGACCAGCTCGCGATACAAGGTCGCGGCCTCGTCGAGACGCTGCGATGCATCCCGAGGCTGACGTGCCTTGATGAGCCCTTCTCCCATCGTCGATAGGCATATCGCGACGTTGATACTTTTGGGCGAGTCTTGAGACTGTCCAACGACTTCGTTGATGATGCACGCCGACCCCTCCTGGATCGCATCGACAATGTTGAGATCCAAGTTGTTATCGCCCGACGAAGTTGACGACTCCTTGTGGTGGGAATGTGCTCGACGCAAATCAATCAAATCGGATACGTGCCTCCTCGTCGCCTCGATAGGACCGAGTGCCACAACGCGACGCGTGCAAAAGTCCTGATCGACAAGGACCTCAGCCGCCTTTTTGACCATCTTCGCTCGCATTAGATGCAATGGCAAATTCTCTGCAATGTATTCCTCGATATTCCAACGTTCGTAGAGTGAACTTTGGACGGACTCGGCCATGTTTGCCACATCACCGGTAAGCATCATCACCATGCATTCATCGAATGGGAACGGAGGGGTGGCGGGGTCAGACATTGCCAAGACCTCGTCTTTTGATATGAAGGAATTGAATTCATCATACACAGGAGCAAATGCTTCTGTTTTTCGCTTTGCCATGTCTTCCGCTATGGCCTTGATCGATTCGTGCATGGAATAACATTTATGGTTCGAGTGGTGGTTCATACTTCCACCGCCATTCGCCGCATCATCGCTATTACCCGCAGCGGCGTCATCCTTCAGCCGACCCATGGCCAATGATTTGCTCAATCCATGTCCGGCACGTTGAAGCAGGTTCATCGTCTCGAGGGTATCCAATATCACAGCGGCGTTATCCATGTAATCGACCAACTCCAACACACCAAATAATGATGGCAAGGTGCTACCCTCTACCTCCATACTCGACACAACCATTGCAAACAGACGCACAACCACGGGCCGCGAAATGCCCTTCCCGACCTTCAAAGAATCGGTATCATGAAATACCAACGCGAATGCAACAAAGCACCGTCTCAAACAATTCCTAAAATCAATGTCTGTAATGGTCGCGAAGCTCAAATCGATCAACCGCTGCACCGAATTGGCAAAGCTGCGTATCTTACTCGCCTCCTCGAGGCTCGTACGACATTGCTCCACCAACAACTTCCACGCCGGGCTCGATAACGTCCAATTACGATTTCGACTGCGTAGCATCCCCCCGGCAATGCGCAATGCAAGTGGCGAATTACCGCACCCCTTCACTATAATCCTGGCCTGAGCAAACACTGGCGAGACCTTCGGCAGCCCGTTCGGTCGGCGTCCCGCTGCAGTCAAGAGCAACTTGACAGCCTCGTGTTCCGAAAAGATACGAACAAACACTTCATGGGTTATCCCCGGCCCGACCAATCCAGGTATGCGAGTGGTAATCAATACGCGATGGGGCGTATCTTCAAAGTTATTATCGCCGTCGCTTCGCGTTCCAAACAAGAACCATTTCGCATCTTCCATCTTGCATACGTCATCTAGGCAGATTAATATCCGTCGTGGGAGTAAGAGACGCGCCAAGTCCTCCTTCATGCCCTCAAGTTCACCACCCTGAAATGATCGTCTAGACACAGCGAGCTTGTTACCCTCTGAGCCAATGGCACTGGCGGAGCTGAGGTTGCTAACACCTCTGCCGGGGGGATCCTTCGTTCGTTCGTCGCCTCCCGATGCTCCCGCGGCCACAGGGTTACTAGAATTAGTATCCTTTTCATCGCCACCACCGTCATCGCTTCCGCTCGATGAATTCGAAGCATTGTCCTCCTCGTCGTCATCATCATTACCTCCATCTTCTTCCCCATTATCCTCCTCTCCACCAAGCAATTGATCGTACAACTGTTCATACAACCTCCTTACCTCCCGTTCACCCAACGGCGTCCTTCCCAAATGTATCCAGGCTATACCATCGGCAAAGAATTCACGAACCTCGACAGTCTGTATTGCGGCAACTGCCAACGTAGTCTTGCCATTCCCCGCCTTGTCTGAATGTCTTGATGTTATGCACGTTATCGTATTGGCAAAGGGCGAATCATCGTCCGTATCACGAGGACCGGTAGCCCGGTCTAATAAACAGTTGACGACCTGTTTCATCAACCGGTGTCGATGGATGTACTCCGTTGGTAGTTTGGGTACCGCAGAGGGTATCTCGGCTTTCGGGGTGAAGTTCGATTTGATTTCGTCCAATACGTTTAGCTTTTGGGCAGCGCCACCTTCCGACGATGTGCCAATGGCCTCCCGTGCTCGCATTTGTTCGGACCGCAATCCTCGAATGACGTCGAGTAATTCATCCTTGGGTTTCATCGGCTTCACCTGTCCCACCGGTGCGGCGACACCGCCCTTCTTCCTTTTATCTCCGTGCAATTCGCTGATGTTCGGTATGGGCGTGACGCTCCCCCCCGCTCCTCCTCCCGCCGACGAAGAACCGTGCGTATCTAGAGATAATTGCAACTTGGCCAAATTTTCCGTAGTCATTGGGACAGTATCGGAACTGTACCCATCCTCTCCGGCATCGTGCGATCCACTCGATTTGCTCCCGCCCGCTCGACGGCGCAATCGCGGCGTGGGCGTGGCTCGTCGCGCGCGTACCTTCCCGGCCGTCGGGAGTAATTCTCGACCCCGTCGTAATACCGCGCTTACGGACGATGACATTGACGACGACGACGACACGGACGAGACGGATTCACCAGCGTCGGACATATCGTCGGCAGCGTCCATCTTGCTACGCCAGCTCGACGCCGCGCTCGACCCGCCATCGTCCCCAATGTCCTGTGGCGAGACGACACCCCCCAACGCCTTCTCGACTCGTGCATTCCAATGGCTAATCTTCTTCAACAATTTCGCATCGTTCACGCTCACTATACGAAACATTAGCGTATACTTTCGTTCTCGCCGGACTAGCATCGAATCCAACACCTTGTTGCATTTCTTGATGACGTCGCGTAAGCCGCGGAAGGTCGTATCCTCCTTCAACGCGCCTCGCGTGGCAGTGTCTATAGCGACTTCGTCGACCAACGCCAGCAAAAAATCGAGATTGCCCATGAATTCGAATAGTATCCGTTGATGTTCCCATTCCGAC
>NODE-502-length-13944-cov-5.5945_pt1 | contig 13944 bp, 15 predicted proteins | sample MGYA00139097_ERZ477577 | MGnify/ENA metagenome assembly ERZ477577 | reverse complement strand
CAGTAACGGTTTGGGGAAATCGAATTTCACCGGTGTTCGACTCAGCACAAACCCTGCTGCTTGCTGAGATACTGGATAAACAGATAGTGGATAAAAAGCTCGAGTACATTCCCCTTCTGATTCCGGTCTCCATTGCACGAAAAATTGTTGAGCTTAGCCCCGATTCCTTGATTTGCGGAGCAATATCTCAACAGCCAGCACAAATCATTGAAAATGCAGGAATCACTCTTTTACCGTTTATTTCGGGAAAGGCTGAATCAGTCCTGCAGGCGTATGCTCAAGAGCTGGCGATTAGCAAATATTGTATGCCGGGTTGCAGAAAGGTATGCCCCCGCATGAATAATAATTATCGCAAACAATGATTCAGCTGAGGCGAAGCGCTAGAGAAAAGTGAATTGGAGTTAGCAACATGGCCGGATCTCAAAGGAACCAAAATGCAGGGCGGGGGATGAAGCAGTCCCGATCTCAACAGCAGTGTACAAACAGAGGACAAGGCATGAAGGGGCGTGGCAAAAGCGCAAACCGTCAATGTGGCCAAGGCACGCCGATAGGTCGGCAAAAAAACAGTGAAGAGAGTAATCGGCTCTTAGACCAGCAAAAAGATAACAGGCAGATACTCGTTACAACAAAGTCGATATCTCCATTAATGATAACGAGATAGAAAACTATTGGGGTGGGTGAGAGACCCCCCTCAAAGCCCAGGAATGTGGGTTTTTTTATATTTGGACAACGACAGATATGAACAGAATTAATATAATTCTTGTCAGTAAAGAAGAGTCATCTTTAGCAGAAGTTGCCTCAGTTTTTGCCGCTCGGAGTGGGTTTGATGTAACCTGGTTTGCATCAGCAGAACAGGTATGGACCTTTATGCAGAGCACTAAAATTGATGTGGCTGTCGTATCTGATCTGTTGCAGGATTGTACCGGACTACAGTTCATAAAAAAACTGGTAACGAAAAATCCTTTCGTAAACTGCGCGCTCATGTCACCCCTTTCTCATGACGAGTTCCATGAAGAAACTGAAGGCTACGGTATTTTTATGCAGCTGCCCGTTAATCCAACGCCAAAATCAGCAAACGACATGATTGAGCACCTTGGCAAAATATACCAACTCACCAGATAACGTTATAAGAGGAAATTCTATGATCATCAGTGTTGCCAGCGGTAAAGGCGGTACCGGTAAAACAACGATCTCAACAAATCTTGCCGTGAGTATAGATCGTCGAGCAAAATTGCTCGACTGTGATGTTGAAGAACCGAATGCCCAGCTGTTTATTAAGCCGGAAATTAATGAAAAAGAAATCGTCTCCACCATGATTCCTGAGATAGACGAAACCCTCTGTGACGGCTGTCGAAAATGTGCAGAGATCTGCAGATTTAATGCCCTCACCGTTGTCGGCAAAAAAGTTATTGTCTTTCCTGAACTCTGCCATAGCTGCGGGGGATGTGTCGTCGTCTGTCCGGAAAATGCGGTAGGTGAGGGATCCCGTGAACTTGGCGTTATTGAAACAGGAACAAAAGACAAACTCACCTTCATTCAGGGTACCATGCGTATCGGCGAGGCTATGTCTCCGCCATTGATCAGAAAGGTGCGGAGTAAAATCGAAGAAAATGATCTGGCAATTATTGATGCTCCTCCCGGAACCTCATGCCCGGTCATTACTGCCATGAAAGACACCGATTTTGTCCTTCTGGTTACCGAGCCGACACCATTCGGCCTCCATGATCTCAAATTGGCTGCTGAAGCGGTAAAAGTACTCGATATCCCCTGTGGAATTGTCATCAATCGTTCTGATATTGGCGATCGTACTGTTCAGGAATATGCAGCACAGAAAAAAATACCGATTTTACTCGAGATCCCCTTTGATCGTCGGATTGCAGAAACCTATTCCCGAGGCGGGCTTCTCATTGAAGATTTTCCAACCTGGCGTCATGCCTTTGAAATGCTTTATCGGGATATCCTGGAAATAATTGAATCGAATCAGGTAACACAATGAAAGAACTCGTAATAATCAGTGGTAAAGGCGGTACGGGGAAGACCAGTATAACCGCGGCGTTTTCCTCGATGGCATCAAATTTCGTTCTCTGTGACAGCGATGTAGATGCTGCTGATCTCCATCTACTGATGAATCCTCAACCTTACTCGACCAACGATTTTATCGGTGGTTCCATTGCTGCCATCAGGCAAGACGACTGCAGCGGGTGTGCAACCTGTCTCGAACTCTGCAGATTTGATGCTATCTCGGATACATTTGAGATAGATCCAGTCAGCTGTGAGGGGTGCGGTGTCTGTGTGGACTTCTGTCCGGAAAAGGCGATTGATTTTCCAAAACAGAAGTGCGGTCAGTGGTTTCTCTCTGAGAGTCGTATGGGGCCTATGGTGCATGCCAGACTTGGGATTGCAGAGGAGAACTCGGGCAAACTCGTCAGTGTAATCAGACAGCAGGCGCGAATGATGGCTGAGCAGCAGGACCGCGACCTGATTATTACTGACGGTCCTCCGGGCGTTGGCTGCCCGGTCATTGCCTCAATAACGGGAGCAACCGCCCTTTTGATAGTTGTTGAGCCGAGTCTTTCCTCACTCCATGACATGAGAAGGGTTGCAGAACTTGGTGATCATTTCAAAATACCCCAAATGCTCTGCATCAACAAATATGACATTAACCAGGAAATTTCTGCGGCGATCAAGCTGGAGGCAGAACAGAGGAACATCGATGTTGTCGGCCTGATCCCGTTCGACCCTGTGTTCACTCATTCAATGGTTGCCGGGCAGAATGTAGTCGAATACGGCAAAAGTCCTCGATTAGTTGAGATTCTCTCATCAATCTGGCAAAAAATTATCAAATCAAAGCAGATGTGCACAGACCGTTCGCAGGTCATACCAATAATTTCAACAAAACAGTAAGGAGAAAGAAATGACAACAATTCGTATCGCTATACCTTCCATGGGTGAAGGAGGGCTGGAAGGTTTTCGAGCCGGTCACTTCGGTCATTGTGATGTATTCACCTGTATTGATGCGGAAGATGGAAAAATAAAATCAGTAACCACAATCCAGAATAAGGAGCATGTCCAGGGTGGCTGTATGGTTCCGGTTAACCTGCTGGCAGAAAACAGGGTCAATGCTCTCATCGTTGGCGGCATCGGCATGCGCCCCCTGATGGGATTCAAGCAGGCCGGAATTGACGTTTACCACGATGCAGAACGGGCTGAGATCAAGCCGGTAATAGAGGATATGCTCGCAGGGAAACTGCCATTGATATCAGATGATCAAGTCTGCGGCGGTGGGGGCGGTGGTGCTTAATCACATTTTTGGGAGGGAATCATGAAAATTGCAGTGAGTTCCAAAGGACCTCAGCTGACCAGTGAGGTTGATCCCCGTTTCGGCAGGGCATCATATATCCTCATTGTCGATCCGGATACACAAGAATTTGAAGTATTGAATAACAGTGTAAACGCCAATGCTTTCAAAGGTGCCGGCATCCAGGCAGCGACGATGATAAGTGACAAGGGAGCAAAGGTTTTGATGACAGGATATTGCGGACCAAAGGCATTCCAGGTGCTGGAGGCTGCCGGCATTAAGGTTGTCAACGACGTCAACGGAACCGTATCTGATGCTATAACGAGATTCAGTGCGGGTAATGTTGAATACTCAACAGATGCAAACGCAGAGGCGCATTGGTGAGAATAACAATCCATGGGAAGGAAAATGGCTCTTAACAATCAAGAATTCGAAGAACTGGTCCAGCAGCTCCAGAATCAATCATTTGAAGACGCACGGTCCGCCTTCGGAGAGAAAGGATTTAATCGATGGCGTAATCCACGATATCACGGCCAGATGGAGGATGCAGACAGTTATGCCCGCATCCGTGGCGGCTGCGGAGATACCATGGAGATATTCCTTAAATTCAGAGACAATCGAGTTGAAAAGGCTTCCTATCTGACAGATGGCTGCGGCTCAAGCTCACTTTGCGGTTCTTTCACTGCCGAGCTTGCCCACGGCAAAAGCCCCGAAGAATTGTTTGAATTAAGCCCTGATGATATCCTCGAGACAATCGGGACGTTTCCAGAAAAAGATGAGCACTGTGCAAAGCTGTCCATCCTCACGCTGCACGAGGCTTTAAATGTTTACCTGATTAAACAGGCGACAAAATAGATACTGGCTGCTTCCTACAACCGGGACAATTACCATGAGTGAGACACCGGGGCAACACACATGGTAATTTCTCAATATCCTTTTCTCTTCCTACATCCAGGCTTAAAACATTGCCGGCTGAAGCCGATCTTGCGGTGAGAATGCAGTAGAGATTACCTTATCCAAGATTTATTTTTTCACAGATTTTTTCAACATGACTTCCTTGAGTATCTCCTAAGAGAAAGGTGGATAGGAGAAATATTGACTTGCTGGAAACCGTAACTTCACAGGAACCACCTAAAGCTGAAGGAAAATGCAGGATTGTAGACCTTCGATTTGGCAATGTTAAGGCTAAGGCTAAGACGCTGCGAACACACTATCAGGAAGAAGGTACTGATTCTGGATATATAGAAAATCGAGATATTAAAGTTGGCAATCTTAACACTCCGGTTCAGCGGCGAGGCGAAAAGCACCATCCGCTGAACCGATTGTTAGTTCGCTATCATTTCACCTTCTGCAAAGCCGGAATCTTCCACGTGCCGTTGAGGATGGATGGCGAATTTTCTGTAGGCCAGTAAAGGCGGAGCATCGGAATGAACTGACCCGCGGGTGCCGGGAGCCAGTTGGATTCTTTCTCCGGACCAGGGTTGGCCTGTTGCAGGTACAGATCCACCGATCCATCCGCATTCAATTTTAAATCATTGCGGGCACTGAGTGTGTATCGGTTAAGTGGATTGTCCACAAAGAAGTAGTCCGCATTATACATTGTCAGCGACCAGAAACCATCAACCGGTGGAAGTTGTCCTTTCGGGAAGTGCATTACGTATTGGTTCGAGCCAGTGTAAGCCTTTCCTTCAGCATCTACTTCCGAAGTTGGATAGACGGCGTCCTGCGGACGATTCGCGCCCAAGCCAATTGCGGTAACCAGGGCACGCTGAAGGTAGTCCGTACCGTAGAGACCAGTCTTGGTGGTAAACAACCAGCCATTGATATGTTCCCCGGCAGTCTTAAAATGGGCCATGATTTTTTCGAAGGCCACTTTGGGCACATCTTTCAGTGCCGCTTGTACGGCAGGATCGAGTTGGGTGAAATCAAAGGGCGCTCCTGGCTTAATACCGAGCCTGGCCATCTTCGCGATGATGGGGGCATCTGCCGCAGCCTGTGGGTTGTCTCTCATCAAGGTCGCCAACAGATTAAAGTAGGTGGCGATATCGAGGCCGTTCACCTGTTCCCGCACAGCGGTCTTCATATCAATGCTAGGGTCCACCTTTCCGGGCGGTGGCATGAAGGGTTTGCCATAGAAACTCAAAGGCACAAGGGATATTTCGTCCTGCATCTTGTGGACCTTGGCGTAATCCTCCTGCGTACCAGTGCAGTAAATGCGGCCCAGAATCCAGACGATGCTGGTCGGTGATTTGTATTCGATGACGCCCTTGGGAAGTTCTCCTTTCCAACCAGGGCCAGTGATGGCGTATGTCTGCGGACCCGTGCCGGTTGTGCGCTTGCCAGGCACTTGGAAAACGTCCGTCCAGCCATCGAGCATAGGGAAGAGATAGTAACGATCATTGGCATCCGGCAGACCCAACACCCAAGGCTCTTTTCCTACGTTTATCCAAGCCGTGGTATAGAGCGTGTCCGCGTTAGGGGCGGTGACATCTTTGAATTGGGCAGAGGGATATGTGCGGCGCTTGAGTAGATGCCCCATGGGTGCGCGCTTTCCATCCGGTTCAAGGACGTTGGTCATCACGCGCCGAGTCATCTCCATGGTGATCAGCGGATAGCCATAGATGTAGGCATCCTCTGCGATCTGCTGCGCTTCCTGTGCGGGAACGCTGTTAGCAGACTGGGCGCGGGTTGTTGCAAACGGCAAGGCTAAAAGCAGCGCAAGCGTGCAAGTGACTGTCCTAAGGATCACGGTTTTCATGACGTTTCATCTCCTGGTTGTGTGTATTAAAGTTGGTAAATAGGGCCGGCTGATCTTGCCTCGAAAAAGTGGACACCATCTTTAAACAACCCATTCAAATCTTTCCGGTGTTTGGTACCCAAGACTTGAGTGGAGCCTTTGCCTATTATATAAACACCTCAATATAATCACAAATACTGCTACTTGTGCTTGATCCCTTGTATGATAGTGCTTGCCGTAAAAAGGGTGGTCCATGGTGGTATGATAAGCACCATCTTCGAAAGACTCAAAGAAAGTATTCTTTCTGAAACGGGTAAAATCGATAAATTGATCAAGCACCACCAGATTGCCGCGGTCTATATCAAGACGGAGACTGCTGCAGGTGGTGGTTGCAACGATATGAGTAACACCTGCCTCTTGCAGCGCCATGATATTGGCTCGCTTATTCGCCTGGGTAGGAGACTATATTGATGTTTTCTTCAATGCCTTGCCAGCAGGACGGTATCTACACCTTCTATTTTACCGGCTTTTAAACTCGAGGGTGGCTTGCCAAACGTTGTCTCAACCTCAATTATCTGAGGGGTCCTTTAAAATATCCGGATCATCAAGATCGGAACCACCGATTATGCCTATTTTGATCACGATATACTCCCACTTTTCCTTTCAATACAATGCGTCGTGTGATCAACTTTTCAGATTTTAGTGTCAGAAAACGGAGTATTTTTAAATTAAACGCTCCAAACCTAAACTATCTTGCCCATAGCCCAAGTGCACCTTTTATGAACTCTAACGGGTAATATCAAATATATGAGGTACTAACCCGGTATCAAAGATGATTGTCGATATCAACCACACATACTCGAGAAGATAGTAAAATAGTCGATCAGCCTGACAAACCTGTCCTTGCCAGAAGATGACTTTTTACCAATATATTGGATAGGTAAAATCAATATTTTGAATCAACAATCCTCTACCGGTCAAAAGATGAGCACATAAAAGCTAGACAAGTTACCTTTCAGATTATTATATAATAAGGTTCTATTAACGGAACCTTCATCTACCTTCTTTAACTTTGATAGTTTGCAGGCTGATTCTGATGTCCCAATCAACAACAAATGTGCATCAAAACACAGTGAATCGCCCACGCTTTGAAGAGCTGATTTCAGAAATCTCTGCACATTTCATCAATCTTCCGACTGAAAAAATCGATAGCGCTATTGAAGATGCCCAGCGTCAAATCTGCGAATGTTTCAAAATTGACCTGTCAGCCTTATGGCAATGGACAGCAGATAACCCTCGACTCATATCGGTGAGCCATCTTTATGGACCGCCCGATGGCCCAGCATTCCCGGAAAAGATAGATGGAGAAGAATCTTTTCCCTGGGTATATCATAAAGTCCTAGCCAATATAACGTTCACTATCAACACCAGAGAGCTCCCTCCCGAAGCAGCTCAGGACCAGGCATCACGACTTCACTTAGGCGTAAAATCTTCGCTCATAATTCCTCTAAAAGCGGGAGGTTCTCCTATTTGCGGTGTTTTGACTTTTGATACTCTTCTTCAAGAACGTGTCTGGTCTACAACTGAGATTAAGCGCCTGAAGCTTGTTGCCCAGATTTTCTCTAATGCCCTGATACGCAAAGATACAGTAGAGCATCTGCGCGAGAGTGAACTACGCCTCAGCCTGGCAGCAGAGTCTGCCGATGTTGGTATCTGGGAATTTAATTACAGCACCAACATGTTCTGGTCCACACCACAGGCTCGAAAAATATTCGGTTACCGAACCGACGAAGAAATAACTATAGAGCGATTTGAACAATCCATCCACCCTGATGACCGCGAGCGAGTTTTGCACGCTGTTATCAATACGGTGGAAAAGGGAGGACCAGTTGACGTTGAGTATCGAATTCTTGCCGAAAAGGCTCGCTTGAAATGGGTTTCTTCAAAAGGACGCCCCTGTTATGATGCCCATGGGAAACCGGAGCGACTTCTGGGTATCTCCTTCGATATCAGTGAACGCAAGCATCTGGAATCAGAACTCAAAAACCAGCTCGATGAAGTCGAAGCACTAAAGCGGCAACTCGAAAACGAAAATCACTATCTCCGGGAAGACCTGCGGACAGAACTTGGCTTCGAACAGATCATCGGTAAAAGCAAGGAACTTAAAGCAGTGCTCCGTGCAGCAAAGCAAGTAGCCTCGACTGATGCCACGGTATTGATACTGGGAGAAACAGGGACCGGCAAAGGGCTGATAGCTCATGCCATTCACCAGATGAGCACACGCAGTACAAAACCCTTTATCACTGTTAACTGCGCGGCACTCCCACACAATCTTGTAGAAAGCGAGCTCTTCGGTCGGGAAAAAGGGGCATTCACCGGTGCGCATGTTCGACAATCAGGCCGTTTCGAGGCTGCCAATCAGGGCACCATTTTTCTTGATGAGATAGGTGAATTGCCTCTTGAATTGCAGGCCAAACTCCTGCGCGTACTCCAGGATGGCGAATTTGAACGGCTTGGCAGTACCAAAACGGTGAAAATTGATGTCAGAGTTATTTCTGCGACAGCCCGTGACCTCAGAGAACACTTGAAAAATGGCAGTTTCCGTGAGGATCTTTTTTACCGCCTTAACGTTTTTCCCATTACCCTACCTCCGCTCAGGGCCAGACCTGAAGACATTCCTTTGTTGGCTCAATTCTTTGTCGAAAAATATGCCCGTAAAATGGGCCGGCACATAGATCGCATCCCTAAAGCCAACCTTAACAAACTTATGGGATTCAATTGGCCGGGAAACGTCAGAGAACTCGAGCATCTGATTGAAAGGAGCGTCATTATCAGCTCGGGAAGCTCACTCACCCTGGAAGACAAACTCACCCCAGAAGCAGCAATTGTGTCCAGTGACGAACCAAAAGACCTTGCCAGCATAGAACGTCGTCATATCCTGGAGGTTCTCCAATCAACCAGTTGGAAAATAGAAGGTTCTGACGGCGCTGCTGCAGTCCTTGATCTTCATCCAAGCACCGTACGTTATCGTCTTAAAAAATTAGGAATCAGGCGTCCTGTCTGATCCCTTTCGAAACTCATCTCCCCTCAACAACTAGCAGAACCTCAGTATTTTGAGGGCTTGCGTGCTTCACCTGTCTGTTATTTATGCTGATTTTTCAAAAATAATCTATCAATATTAACTACATACATTTTCTTTCAGCATATTCATCACTGGTCCGATTTTTGCTCTTATTTCCACGACAGGTGACACACGGTTTTGCCATCAACACGTATTCTAAGAATCTGCAGAAGTCGAAACGAGGGAAATGTGAACCCGCTCATGAATCTTGACAGAATTGGTCAGAGTCTCTGGCTGGAAAGTGTTACACGAGAATCTCTCAACAACGGGCTGTTCAAACAATATATTGAGGAGAAAGTAATCTCTGGCTTGAGCATCAGTGCGTTCGCGTACAAAGATGCCCTCCGACAGAGTACTGTGTATGACCCCGCTATTCGCAGAAAACTAAAGGATGGACTCTTTAGTGACTCACTCGCACGTGAACTTGTATTGACAGACACACGACATGCAGCAGATCTTCTGCGACCGGTTTTTGACAGGACTGATGGCGTGGATGGTTGGTCCGTATTGACAATCTCGTCTTTATTGACGTCAGATCCATCCAGCCTGATGGCTGAAGCAGTTGCCCTTTACGCGAAAATACAAAGGCCAAATGTACTCATCACTATTCCTGGTCTTCCGGAATACCTGAGAACCATTGAAGAACTAATTTTTACTGGCATTCCAATCAATGTGAGCATGCTCTTCTCACAAAAACAGTATACGGAGGCTTTTGAAGCCTATCTGACCGGAATTGAGAGACGTATTTCCGCCGGATTAAAGTCAAATGTGGGTTGCTTCGCCTCGATTCCAATCAGCCATTTGAGCGCAGCGCTTTCATTAGAGCTTCAGGATGAGATGGTTATGCCTGGTGTCGTTGCGGTTGCAACATCCATTTATAAAATATCACGGGTACTCCATACCTCTCAACGCTGGGAGCGTGCCAGTAATCGTGGAGCCCGATCTCTGCGTTTAATGTGGGTCATGTCTGATGGACCGGTCTGCAACCTGCAGGACACCAAATATATGGACTATCTGACAGCGCCATGCACGGTTGCTGCTATGCCTGAAAAGGCTTTACAGATGTTTGTCGAAAAAGGGAACCCAGGAGCCCCCATATCGTTAGACGGAGGAGACTGCACAATAGTCCTGTCGCGCTGCCTTGAAGCTGGAGCTGATATCAATGACCTTGCAGACAGACTCCAGAAAAACGAATCACATATGCAGATAAAAGCATGGATCGAACTGCTGGAAGCAGTCGCCCATAAAAGTGCCGTTCTAACAGAACCAATAAAATCATGAAGTAAAGGAGCACACTTATGAATCGAATCAAGTCTATCACGCTATTTTCCAGTTTCTGTCTTCTGGTGCTGGCATCGGTAGTACTGCCCCCGGGTCAGGCACGAGCATTGAGCGTAAAAGAGGCAATTGGAACCGCGATGGATGCCTACATTTATGGTTATCCCCTGGTTACGTTCGACATGGTCCGCCGCCAGCAGACAAATGTGGCTGCTCCGGATGAGAAGAGTGCACCAATGGGCCAGATGATTAGAATGCGGAATTATCCTTCAGTGGATGAAAAGTGCTGCGCTGCACCCAACGCTGATACACTCTACACCATGACCTGGCTCGATGTCTCTGAAGAGCCATGGGTTTTCAGTATTCCCGATATGGGGGAGCGCTACTATATCATGCCCTTGCTGGATGGTTTCTCAGAGGTGTTTATGGTAGCGAGTTCACTAACTACCGGCGGGCAGGCTCAATCATACGTAATTACCGGGCCGGGCTGGAGCGGCTCCCTGCCGGACGGAGTCAATGAGGTCAAATCCCCTACAGGGATTGTCTGGGTTCTCGGGCGTATCTATTGTACGGGAACACCCGAAGACTATACGGCGGTACACGAACTGCAGGATAAAGTCTCTGTTCTGCCCCTCAGCGCTTACGGTACCTCGTACAAACCACTTCCCGGCACCGTTGACGCTGAGTTCGATATGAAAACCGCTGTGCGTGAACAAGTTAATCATATGGATATCAAGACGTATTTTAACTATCTCGCCCAGCTTTTGAAAAAGAATCCCCCAACACCAGAGGATGCTGAAATAGTAAAAAGAATGGCCGAAATCGGGCTGATTCCCGGGCAGGACTTCGATTCAAGCAAACTTGGATTTATCGATAGTACCCTACTGGATACAGTACCCAAACTGTCCCTTCTGGAAATGGGTTTGTACCTGAAGAAGCAAAAGACCACCAATGGCTGGCTCTATTTTACTTCCGGTGTAGGCAATTTCGGAACAAACTACCTGTTACGCGGCATGGCCAATCTGCTCGGACCTGGCTGGAATCGTCCCCAGGATGCGGTCTACCCCTTGTCCGAGAAAGATGCGGACGGTGACAAATACGATGGCGCCAAAAACAACTACAAAATTCATTTTGAAAAAGGGCAGCTGCCGCCAGTAGAAGCGTTCTGGTCACTGACCATGTATGATCCCAAATTCTTTTTTGTCCCAAATACGATCAATCGCTATGAGCTCAGTGAGAGAAATAAATTCATTAGCAATCCGGATGGTTCTGTTGATTTCTATCTGCAGGCCAAGTCACCTGGCAGGGAGAAAGAAGCAAACTGGCTCCCTACGCCAGAAGGTAAGTTTGTTCTCGTACTTCGTCTCTATGGACCTCCAAAGAAGGCGCCCACAATCCTTAACGGTTCATGGACCCCGCCACCAGTCAAGCGTATGAAATAGAAAAAGGATTTGACAATGAACAATCAAGTGCTAGCAAAAAGAAAGAAAACCAAGCGCTGGATTATTGCGGTTATTGTCGCTTTAGCCATTGGCGGAGGGTGGTACCTGAAGGAGGGGAGACTGTGGCTCCACGGTGTTCAGGCTTATATCTATGGATTTCCGTTAATCGTCATGGATGTAACCAAAGATGTCTGGACGGCGGTACCTGAGGCTGGAGAGATCATGGCCCCCATTAACCAGTTCGCCGTCATGACTCATTATCCCGATGCCACCTTCAAGGCAATTCCGCATACCGGGGTAGACACGTTATTCGCAACTTCCTGGGCGGATCTTGACAAAGAACCACTCATCCTCTCGGTGCCTGATACCGGAGAGCGCTACTATGTGATCGCCCTTTTTGATATGTGGAGTAATGTCTTCGCCTCAATAGGGAAGCGAACAACCGGCACTGAAGCAGCGCATTTCCTTATCGCAGGCCCAAAGTGGCAGGGAAATGAGCCTGAAGGTATCACCAAAACATTCAGATCCCCTACGCGTTTTGTCTGGGTTAATGGTCAGATGCAGGCAGATGGGGAGAAAGACTTCGCGGAAGTAAACAGTCTTCAGAAACAATATCTGCTGACACCCCTTTCTGCCTGGGGAAAACCGTACAGACCGCCAGCCAGCGTTCCCATCAATAAAGATATTGATACAAAGACGCCGACGCTTGAGCAGGTACAGAAGATGGATGGTGTCGCCTTCTTCAGCCGCCTGGCCAAGCTGATGGCAGAAAACCCACCGGCAACCGCGGATGGTCCAATGGTGGCAAAATTGAAGACACTCGGTATCGAACCAGGAAAAACATTCGATATCACTGGGGTTGATTCCAGTACGGTAAAGGCACTTAATCGTTCAACCATCGCCTATAAACTTTTACAGAAAGGGGTTCAGAAGCTCAAGACTCATGACGGCTGGATCGTTATACCAGCAGACTTTGCTGATTATGGCACGGATTATATGACTCGAGCAGGAATTGCCCTGATAGGTCTCGGCGGTATCTGGCCGAAAGACATTCTCTACCCCACCGCGTTTCTAGACTTGGATGATAAACCGCTCGATAGTGCCAACCAGTATGTGCTGCACTTTGACAAGGATCAATTTCCACCGGTCAAGGCTCTGTGGTCCATCTCGATGTACACCCCGCCGGGGTTTTACGTACCGAATACGCTCAACCGTTACCACCTGGCTGGTTGGATGGATATGACGCACAACAGCGATGGCTCACTTGATATATATATTCAGGCAGAATCGCCCGGACCTGACAAGGAAGCCAACTGGCTTCCGGCACCAGCAAAAGGTCGGTTCAACCTGGTGACACGGCTCTTCTGGCCCGACAAAGCTGCGCTTGACGGCACCTGGAAGATGCCGGGCGTACGGAAGCTGCAATAGGCATCACATTCTAAACAGGAGAACACCAGGATTCAAATTTACAACCTGAAAAACAACCGAGGAGAAACAAAAATGAAGACCATAAAGCAAGTCTTGTACATTTTAGTTGCAATGATGCTCATTGGTGCCGTAGCAGGGTGCTCCCATTCCGGTAAACAGACAATGACAGAAAAACAGAAGAAAACCTACAATGAAATTCAATCCGCGACCTTGAAGATGATTAGTGATCCAGCCCGCAGACAACAGGTTATGACACTCGTTGACCAGGTAAAACTGGATACTGCTCAATATGAAAAAGATCGAATAGTGTTTCTGAGGGAATTAAACGCTCTCGATGTTAACTATGACTCCACAGACAAAGATTATCAAACGCTTTTTGCCTCCCAGGATGCAAAACTTGATGAATTTCAAAAGTCAGCAGTGAGCATTCATCAAAAAATAATGAAGCTGCTTACAAAAGAGGAATACGACAATTTGAAAGACGTAAGAGATGATGCGATTGCAGCATATATAACGTCTATCCAGTAAGTTAAAGAGTGAATGTTTTATTCAGGGAGGTAGGAGTATGTTAGCTGCAATATTAGCGGGTTTTCTTTTTTATTTTGGTTTTCACCACGATGTAAATACCAATCAGTATATT
>NODE-501-length-13964-cov-6.85269_pt1 | contig 13964 bp, 11 predicted proteins | sample MGYA00139097_ERZ477577 | MGnify/ENA metagenome assembly ERZ477577 | reverse complement strand
TGAAAGCCCCCAATAGGAACAAAGGGGAGTGTTTTTACTATAATTTTGTTTATTCTCAATTTCAAAATTTTTAAGATCTATATTGAAAAATTTGCGCAATACAATCAGTTGTATGGATCCATAGGTACCGTTTTAGTGATTATGCTTTTTATTTGGCTTAATTCTATTATATTGCTGCTTGGTTTTGAGTTAAATGCCAGCCTTTTAAAATTGCATCACAAACATTTGGAGCGTAAAAAAGAAGACTGAAATTTAAAGGCTATAGCCGTTTTTCCTTTTATGGCAGAACAGCATTTTTGGCAAAGGGTATCGCAATGAGATTAAAGTGTTTTTCCATTTTTATGATTCTATCTTGTTTGACCACTTGTCATATCGTGGGACAATCAGTTGTGGGTAAATGGAAGACCTATGATATATTTGACGCGTCAAAAGAGGAAAGCATTGTCGATATATACATTACTGACAATCAATTATTTGTTAAAATCGATAGTATCCTTCCAATTGAACACCTGAGCGATACCTGTATCAAATGCAAGGGAGCGCAAAAGGATCAACCGATTTTGGGTATGATGATACTGGAAGGTGCAACCTTCAAAAATGATGTATGGCAAGGAGCTCAAATTTTAAATGCGAAAAATGGCAAGTACTATAGTTGCCATATATCATTGGAAAATAAAGACTTATTAAAGGTTCGGGGATTTGTGGGGTATCCCATTTTTGGTAAAACCCTATATTGGACCAGAGTCAAAAATCATCAATTTAGGTAGTCAAAAAAAAGCCATATACATTTTACGATCAAAAACTACAGAGGCTATTTGAATCTGTACCTGACATTAAACCCGAAATTTCCGTAAACGAAATCCATTTTTTCAAGCACGATAATGGCAGGCCGATAATCGAGACCAATAGTGATGGGTGTTTTGGGAAAACCGTATTCCAATCCAACTTCCCCTGCAACGCCAAGTTTAAATTCACTGGAAAATAATGTCGTCAAACCGACACCCGCATAATAACGAAAATCAGGGCTCCTGAAAATGGCCCCGATGGCAAAATCGTAAAGAACCTCCACGCCTACGTTGTCTCCAAAAGAAACAGCTGCATGAATTCGTTTCTCTTTAATGGGTATTATCCCGTCGATCCCTATATTGTTTCCATAAGTGTCACCAAACCTCAGTCCCACTTCCTGGGCACACAGGTTCAAGGTCAATAAAAAAAAGGAAACTGAAAAAATTATTTTATGCATGATCAAAAGTAAACATTATAAGTACAAATCTAAGGAAATACAATGTTTCCTGGGACTATTCCCGTAGCAATCGTTTCTAATTGTGATCCCGATGTGACACTAAACACTTTTAAAGTTCCCTCACTTGCAAAATCGCCTGCATCAGTTCCGTATAATTCTCCGTTGTTCACCTCCATGCTATAGTAAATACCATCTAAACCATTTAACGCATCAACAGGTAAGGCTGAATCTTCAATATTCATTTGATACACTTTGCCGTCCAGATTATAATAGATTCTTCCATTATCATGATTGAGCAAGCCTGGATGCTCGGTCAGTAAAAAGTCAAATTTTTCATCCTGAAGATTTGATGGATCAATTTTATAAAGAGAACCTGAAGTTTCCGATCCGGTCCATGAAGGGCTGCCGCCACAAAGTACCCATATTTTTCCATTGCTATCCTTCGTTATTGAATTAGGTACATTGCCAACTACAATAAAATCCCTGATTGAATTCTGATTCGTGTCCATGACAAATACCTGATTATTTATACCATAACCTCCTTGCATACAAACAAATAAATTGGACCCCTCTATGATCATCTTTTCCGGACCTTCACCTACGCTGACCACGTCCACTACAGCATTAGAATTTAAATCAATTACCGCAATAAAATCATCTGAAGTATTAAACGGATCTCCCCAATTACTTACGTATCCCCTGCCGTTATTGGCGACAAAATATCTGGGATTGTTAATTTCATCACCTTCAATGACTGTGATTTTTTCCATGGTATACCTGTCTACAACGACAATCTTATGAGAATTGTTTACAACGATATAAGCCTTGTCTCCTTCAATATACATTGCGTTTACAATATTTCCCAGATCCTCACCATTCACCGTTTTATAAACATTCTGGCTTACTGAACCGTCATCATTTACAAATGTAAGGGTGCCGCTGCCATTTTGAAATGGTCCTTCATTCGTTACAAAATACCCGTTTTCAAAATCACCCTTTGGGGGCTCAATTGTTGCAGGATCATCATCTGAACAGGAACTTATGAACAGGCATAAGGATAAGAGATAAATTAAATTTGACTTTTTCATTTTGGAATTATATTTTAAAATTAATTTGTAATAAATAGTTTCTGTTTGGCATGGGTCTAAAAGCAACCGATTGATATTTTTCATCGAATAGATTATTGATAGCAAACCCAATATCCATTCGATCCTTTAACAGCCTTCTGGAGAAGGAGACATCAGATAACCAATAGGCATCAAGGGATTGTGTATTTGAAGAAGTCGTAAAAACTTCTCCCACATATTGGAGGTTATAATTGAAATCCCACTGCTTCCAAAAATAATTCAAAAGCATACTTGCCCTGTGTTTGGGCACATAGATCAGCTGCTTATCCGTCTCATCGTCCATGGCTTTTGTATAGTCATATTGCAGCTTTAATTCCAGAAAATGTACTCCGAAATTTTGTTTAATAAAACCCATGATTTCTAATCCATAGTTAGATGCCTCACTAATATTCTGGGGTTGCCAAAAGTCAGAAGTTACCGGGCGCCATTGAATAAGATCATCGCTTTTGATAACAAAAGCGGTCCCGCTGATACTAAACATTTTATGATGATAGTCTATGCCAATTTCTCCTGAAAGGCTGTTTTCAGGTTTTAGATCGGGGTTCCCTCCGGGTTCCCAGTACAAATCATTGAAAGTTGGCAGCCTGTAATTGGAAGAAAAACCTGTTTTAAGGGCGAGATTCTGGCTGACAAGATATTTAGCATCAAATGAATAAATAAATGGAATATTATAGGCTGATGAAGCTCCTCCCCTTAAACTAAGGTTATACATAAACTCCTTGAACGGCTGATGATGAAATAAAAGATAGGAAGAGAAATCTGTCTGTTCTACCTCAGAGATACTGGTTCCGCTACCTTGAGAATTTTCCAATTCCAGTCCGGCTCTAAAAAACATTTCCTTATTCAGAAAATAACTCAGATCATATTTTCCTATCCAACGCTTGCTTTCGCCTTTAGATGTATTATCGGTAATTTCCTGATTAAAAAGATAGTTGAAATCTTCATGAAGGAATGCCGCTTTGAGAGAAGAGGTGAACCGATTGCCAAGGTATTCCCAGTCAACCAGCAAGCGCATGTCTGTATTCAGAAGCGCGGCATTACTTTCAGTTGTCAGCGTTCGGGAAAGGTTTCTGTCATTGTCAAATAAAGAGGCATTTAAAGTAAGTACATTCTTTTCATTTAACTTATATCCCAAAGTTGTATTGACGCTGTAATTGGAGTACGACCCGTTATCATTCTTGAGATCTGTGCCCAGATATGGATAGTCATTTTCTGAGGCCGAGAGTCCGAATCCTGCTTTTATATAAATCCTGTCAGTGCTGAACAAGCCATTTAACTGGCTAAAATAGGTTTCATAGCTTCCGGCTCCTAACAGAACTTCTCCCCTTGCATCTGGTTGAAAACTCACATTGTTCTTCAGGTTAATCGCTCCGCCTATGGCGCCGTTACCGAACAGGACACTGCCTCCCCCCTTTCTTATCTCGAGTTCATCAAAACTATTGGCCTGAAGTGTATTAAAATCAGTTTGGCCATTCAAGGCTGAATTGATCTCTATTCCATTCCAGTATACACCTGTTTGTGAGGCAGCTGTTCCCCTCAAAGATATGGAAGAAACCATGCCATTACCATTCTGCTTAAAATAGAAATTAGCCTGCTCCTGAAGAAGATTACCAAGGCTCTTATAGCTCCTGTTCAACAAAGAATCCGTCAGGACAGAAACTTTATAGCCGCTGTTCATAACGGGAGAAAAATTTCCCCGAAGTATTATTTCATCCAGTTTGTTAATGCTGTCGTTCTGGGAGAAAATAAGGCCAGAACCTAAAAAGAAAAGAAATATTGACAATTTCATCATAGTTTTTCTTCCGAAAACATATTGAGTTATGAAATATGGCAGGTTTCCTGACTTGCGTCTTGTTGTTGACCTTCCCTTCAAATTAAGAAAGTGGTCATCACGAACAACAATCACTGTTAAAAACAGCTGAGCTTACAGTTGCGGAGACAGCTCTCGATTTTCACGAGATTCCCATTTGTTTATTCCACCTATGCGGAACCAAAATTCCCTGCAAATTTAACTTATGTAATGGTATGAAAAAAATATAATTCACTGTTTTATTTTAAAAAATTGTAAACTTGCCAAAGCAAATTAAATCCAATTTATATGCCAGTTATATTTTATGAGAATGTTGTACCCTACTGCCGAAATTTGCTCGTTGCGGCTTTATTGATTTGCTGTTTTTCGTGTAAAGAGCAGGTGAAAACAACTAAAACGAACGAAACAGAAAGTAAATCTAAAACTTCAATTAAATACGCTCAAGGATTTGACATACAGAATTATAATGGATATAAAAAACTAATCATAAAATCACCTTACCCCGATGCTGACCAATATCAGGAATTCGTTTTGATATCTGACAGAGATAAGGATTTTGATGGTATAACTAAATTATTCATTCCGATCGAAAAGGTAGTGGCCACATCTACAACGCACATTCCAATGATCGAAATTCTTGGCGAAGCAAATAGCCTGATAGGGTTTCCGAGTACCGATTATATTTCTTCACATAAAACCAGGGCGCGTATTCAAAAAGGATTGGTTACCGATTTAGGAAATGAACAGAATTTTAACACCGAACTGCTGATTAGCATACAGCCTGACGCACTGATTGCTTTTTCAATGGGAAATTCAAATAAAATGTTTCAGACCTACGAAAATAATGGAATTCCTGTAATTTATAATGGCGACTGGCTTGAAGAGACCCCTCTGGGCAGAGCTGAATGGATTAAGTTTTTTGGCGCTTTATACAATAAAGACAAGGAAGCTGACAGCATTTTCAGGGCGATTGAATCAGCCTATATAGAGGCTAAAAAAGAGGCCTTGTTAGCTAAAGATGCCCCAAGTATTATGTCAGGAGTGCTTTTTAAAGACCAATGGAATCTTCCTGCCGGCGAAAGTTTTACTGCCCAATTGTACAAAGACGCCAACACCAGCTATATCTGGAAGGATAGTAAAGGGCAGGGAAGCCTGGTCCTTAGCTTTGAGTCGGTGCTTGAAAAGGCTGAGAATGCTGAATTTTGGATTGGATCAGGGTATTATACCAGCCTGGAGGAATTAAAAAGTGCCAATGCGCATTACGAACAGTTCAAACCTTTTAAGCATAATGCCATTTATTCCTTCTCCAATAGAAGAAGTGAAAACGGCGGAGTGGAATATTTTGAATTCGGACCAATACAGCCTCATATTGTGCTAAAAGATTTGATCAAAGTTGCCCATCCGGAACTCCTGCCGGGATATGAACCCTATTTCCTGCAAAGGTTGGAATAGAGCTCACTTGATTAATTGAAATATTTTACCTTTATCCAAATTCTTAAAGCCGCTTGAAAAGTTCCACATCATATCAATTTTCATTTATGCTATTCTTCCTGCTCCTCGCAGCATTATTTATTTTGAATATAAGCCTGGGCTCCGTTGACATTCCCTTAAAGGCCGTATTCAAAAGCCTTGGGAACCAAACAGTAGCAAATGAAACCTGGAATTATATTATCTTGAACTATCGACTCCCAAAAGCCATAACAGCCATCCTGGTAGGTTGTGGACTTTCTATCAGTGGGCTGCTGATGCAGACCCTGTTTCGCAATCCCCTGGCAGGACCCTATGTTTTAGGAATCAGCTCGGGTGCAAGTCTTGGGGTAGCCATATTGATTTTAGGCTCTTCAATTCTCGGCGGAATTTTTAGCGGATGGGCTCAATCCCAATTCCTGATCAGTATTGCAGCAAGTGCAGGGTCATTTCTTGTTCTTTTTGCCGTTATGGTTGTGTCTAAACAAGTGAAAAACACGATGAGTATACTTATCATAGGATTAATGTTCAGCAGCCTTACGTCAGCTGTAATTAGCATTCTGGCCTACTTTAGCAGCGCAGAAAACCTTCAGCAATACATGTTTTGGGGCTTCGGCAGCCTGGGTAACCTCACCTGGAATGAATTGCTGATTTTTTCTTCTATTTTTATTTTAGCTTGTTTTCTGATCTTACCCGTGATAAAACCACTAAACAGTCTGCTCCTAGGAGAAAACTATGCCAAAAGCATTGGTATCAACATTCAAAAAACAAAAAATTTAATTTTGATGGCCACCAGTCTGTTTACCGGGGTAATCACAGCATTTGCCGGACCCATAGCATTTATTGGCCTGGCAGCACCGCATATCACTAAACTCATTCTTAAAACTTCAAACCACAAGCTTCTGTTACCTGCTTCTGCCCTTTTGGGAGCCAATATCATGCTGATCAGTGACACCATAGCCCAATTACCCAATACACAGTACACCTTGCCAATTAATGCCATCACAACCATGTTTGGGGCGCCAATAGTGATTTGGCTGCTGGTCAGAAAAAAGAAAATGGTCTTGTAAAAAAAATGATATGCTGAAAAATGATGAACATATTGTTTTAAAAACTGCTGATCTGAGTATAGGATACCTGACTAAACATGGAGATCGGGTTATTGCAGATCAGATCAATCTAAGCCTCCCTAAGGGAAAATTAACCTGTCTGGTTGGAAAAAACGGCATTGGAAAGTCCACGCTACTCAGAACATTTAGCAAAATGCAACCCAAACTAAGCGGAAGCATTCAATTGGAAAACCAAAACATAGATGACATCAGCGGTGTCGAACTGGCTAAAAAAATAAGCCTGGTACTCACCGAAAGAATACCTTCAAGTAATCTAACCGTATTTGAATTGATCGCCCTGGGAAGACAGCCTTATACCAACTGGATCGGTAAATTAACCAAACAAGACATCAACTTTATCCATCTGGCTATAGAACAAACCCATTTAAAAGATCTGGTGAATCAAAGGTGTGATGAATTAAGTGATGGGCAGTTGCAGAGAGTTATGATTTGCAGGGCGCTGGCGCAACACACTGACCTTATCATCCTGGATGAACCCACAGCGCATCTGGATATTCAACATAAAATTGAAACCTTTAAACTGCTGAGCAACATCGCTAAGGACCTGAACAGATCGGTTTTATTGTCAACCCATGAAATCCAGCTCGCTACTCAAATGGCGGATCAGCTATGGTTGATGACAAAGGATAAAATCATAACCGGTGAACCTAAAGATTTGATCGAATCCGACAAGATTAACCTCCTTTTTGATAGTAAGTCAATTATCTTCGACAAAGAAAGTAACCAATTTATCATGAAATAGGGGAAATATTTTGATATTTTTGCAAATTCAAATCAATACAATGCAAAAGATTATTCTGGGATTACTTATTGCTTTACTCATTTCCTGTGGGACCGGCAAAACAATCAATGCTGTTCAAGATGATGCTGTCAGGCAGAAATACGCTGAAGAAATCCAGCCTGACGAACTAAAGGAGCATTTATATTTATTGTCCTCAGATATACTTCAGGGCAGAAAAACAGGAGAAAAAGGGCAAAAAATGGCAGTAAACTATTTAACTGCCTACTATGAACACCTTGAATTAAAGGCGCCGGTTGATCATTCAGACTATACCCAAAATATTCCGAAAAAATACTTTAACGGAAAATCAAGAGCAGATTCAAAAAATGTTTTAGCCTATATAGAAGGATCCGAATTTCCTGATCAGGTGGTCGTTATCTCGGCCCATTATGATCACCTGGGCATGAAGAAGGAAGAGGTATATAACGGAGCAGATGACAACGCCTCGGGAACCTCTGCAGTTTTGGAAATTGCTGAATCGTTTCAAATCGCCAAAAACAAAGGCTATGGGCCTAAAAGATCTATTCTTTTTCTTCACTTAACCGGAGAGGAAAACGGGTTGTATGGATCCAAATATTATGTTGAACATCCTGTTTTTTCTTTGGACAGCACTATTGTGGATCTCAATATTGATATGGTTGGGAGGGTAGACAAAAAACATGAGGAGAATAAGGAATATATCTATTTGATAGGTTCAAACCGAATTAGTTCGGATCTTCACAGATTATCAGAAGAAACCAATCGAATCTACACACAATTAAAACTGGATTACACTTATAATGAGGGAAATGATCCCTATCAATACTTTAGCAGATCTGATCATTATAATTTTGCCAAAAAAAATATTCCGGTCATATTTTATTTTAATGGGACCCATGAGGATTACCACAGAACCACTGATACAGCGGATAAAATAGATTTTGACTTGCTCGCCCTAAGAGCCAAATTGATTTTTTATACGGCCTGGGAAATAGCAAACCGTGAGCATAAACTAATTAAAAATGGAGAATAAAACGTATAAACGCCTATGAATTTCACCATTATTGACGTTGAAACTACGGGAGGGAAATTTAACGAAGAAGGAGTCACTGAGGTCGCCATTCATAGATTTGACGGGGTTGATATTGTGGACTCTTTTATCAGCCTGATCAATCCTGAAAAGGAAATTCAGCCATTTGTGGTTAATCTCACCGGTATAAATAATAATATGCTGAGAAATGCCCCAAAATTCTATGAAGTAGCCAAAAGAATCATAGAAATTATGGAAGATTCCGTTATGGTGGCTCATAATTCAAGTTTTGACTACCGGATCATGAAAAATGAATTTAAGGAACTGGGATACGATTTTGAGATTCCCACCCTTTGCACGGTAGAGCTCAGTAAAAAGCTTTTCCCCGATCAGGAATCCTATAGCCTGGGGAAACTCTGCCGCTCCATAGGAATCCCGGTAAGCGATCGTCACAGAGCCAATGGAGATGCCCTGGCTACATTAAAACTATTTGAGGTTTTACTGCAAAAGGACCAGGACAAATCAATTGTAAAAAATACCATCAAAATCGGCAATCAAAGAGACCTTTCCGGCAGACTCCTAAAAATTCTGGATGACATCCCCGTGCAATCCGGCCTCTACTATTTTCACAGATGGAATGGTGATATCATTTATATCGGAAAAGGGAAAAACATTCACTACGAAGTTAATCAGCTGTTTTTAAGATCTTCTGCCCAAAGCAGGGCCCTGGTAAAAGAAATGAACTCGGTTACTTTTGACTTAACCGGCAGTGATCTGATTGCTAAAATTAAATTTCAGGAAGAAGTTCACCGCATAAAACCCAAATTCAATAGTCGGAGGAAAACAAGTGACTCAAAAATTGTGTTTAATCATGAGAATATGATACTTGTGGACAAAGGGAGGATTCCCGGTGAAAAAGCCGTTGTATTAATAGAAAACAATCAATACCAGGGATTTGCCTATACAGATCTGGGTTATCAAATCAATAATCTGTCGGTTTTAAAAAAACTGATCAATTCTTCCAATAATTCTGAAGCACAAAACCTCGTTATAAAAAAATATCTAGCGGGTAATAAGGTGGAAAAAATTATTCGATTTTAATAATTTTTTATACATTTAGTGAAAAGTACTCATCTTTGAAAAAGTCTAATCCAAATCCTAAATGGAAAAGTAGGTTACATCAGATTATCTACGAAGCGGATACTCGAGAAGGAAAAATATTTGACCTGATCATTGTGTGGGCCATTATTTTTAGTATCATCCTGGTGATGCTGGAGAGCGTGAAGGATCTGGATGCTAAATACCATACCTTCTTTGATATTTCAGAATGGGTCATCACGATTCTTTTTACTATTGAATATATTCTGAGGATCGTAAGTGTTAAAAAACCCAGTAGCTATATTTTTAGTTTTTACGGAGTGATTGATTTTTTGTCAACTATTCCTAAGTATTTATCGCTGTTTATAGGAGGTGCCCATCCCTTGGTTGCCTTAAGGGCCTTAAGACTCCTTCGGATATTCAGAATTCTTAAACTTGTCAGATTTGTAGGCGCTACGGATAATTTGGGCAGGGCTTTAAGAGCCAGCCGGTATAAGATTTTTGTATTTATCTCTGCCGTATTGATTATCTGTGTTATTATTGGCACCATCATGTACCTTGTTGAAGGCGATCCCAGTGGTTTCACAAGCATACCCAGAGGAATTTACTGGGCTATTGTCACCTTGACGACCGTAGGCTATGGAGACATTGCTCCACACACATCAATTGGGCAGTTTTTAGCGAGTATGGTGATGATATTGGGTTATGGCATTATCGCCATCCCAACCGGTATTATTAGTTCTGAAATGACCAGAGGCAAAGCTCATTCCGTAGATATGAATACAAATTCATGCCCCAGCTGCTCTGCTGACAATCACCGGGATGATGCCAGACATTGCTATAAATGCGGAGAAAAGCTTTGATGCCGGACTCAATATTTTATAAGCTTCTTTTGTATTCTTGTATTTCCGTCCTGAAGAATTTCCATGAACAAAACACTTCCTTTTTGGGATTCCGGCTCATTAAAATCAAAGAAGGATTCATTTGGATGCTGCTCCAATATTAATTTTCCAAGGATATTATACAGTCTAATCCTTTTAACAATTTTAGAAGAATTAACGCTAAACATGTCATCCCTGTTAAACACGATCAGTTCATCTTTTTGTAAGATCTCTTCAGTGGCCAAAACAGCGCTTTGCTTAAAGCTAAGACTGAACCTGTTCTTATAGCTGCCTTCCTCATCCAGATCAAAAACATAGGCAGATTCTTTGAGGTCGTGGGTGTGAAGGAGCTTATGATCTATGAGATAGATATCCAGATCTTTCAACCTTCCTTCCATTTTTTCAATAGCAATCGAAAGGGTTCGGTCCCCTACCTTGGAATCAAAACCCAAGGAAATATCTTCGGGTTCATCGCTAATGCCCAGGCCTTGAATCGCCAGTTTTTTATCATCGAGTAAAGAATAGAAACTTATACTATTGGATCCCGCTAGTTTCACGGCATCATAACCCATGTCAAATCCCGCTGATCCGCCTTCCAAGAATCCCAGAAGCAATTGATTAAAACCTCCCTGATCAGTCGTAAGGTTGAGCCAAATCCTATCCTTTTCCGGCTCCCCGTTTTTCTTTTTCTTGACGTTTTGTTTAAAAAACTGATTATTGGCATCCTCCAACCGCATGGAATTATTAAATACGGCGTCCCCAGAAGAAACCGCTCTGACAAAAAAGCCTTGGGCAGAACCAATATTCTTCTCAGGAATTGACCCATCTCCTACTCCGGTGCCTGCACCTGTGCCAGTACCTCCCGTATAATTATAGGTAGCGTAATCATTTGGTGAAAAGTCGCCCCCTGAAACCTCCGTGGCATGAGTCCATAAATAGACAACCGGATCCAAAACACCGCTGTTGGCATCAAAAAATGTTTCGATGTCAATTGCCGACGGATATGGGTTCCCGATTAAATTGAAATCATTATCTAGATTTGAATCATCCCAAAAATGGATATTTTCATAGATGACGCCATTATTGGGCCGTCCATTAAAGCTAATATCATGTACTCCAACTGTTCCGGATATCCCCTCAGCTGCATAACCTTTTCCAGGTGAAAGGTCGCCAGAAGCATTGACCCATCTATCCCAATAGCCTGGCTCTGAAGGATCAGAAGTTGAAGTCTTGGACTGGTCAAATAGATAGATTCTTCCGGGATTGACTCCTGAAAAAACGGTGCTGATCTGACCGTCAATTATCGGTGAGGACCAATAAGTGAAATCATATTGGTTGTTTCTGTAAGTAGAGCTTTCCTTTTTGACAATATTCCCTGTTATGGTCGCAGCATCATCATACATAACCAGCGATTCTTTATCACCTATGGTCACCGGAGCGTTGATGGTCAGGTCCCTATGCACGATGAGACTATTCGTCCCTCCATTATCAAAGTTAACCTCAGCGTTTACAATCAGGTCACAGGCTTCAATATTGTCAGAAACTCCATCATAATAGTTTTCTATATAGGCAATTCTTGATAGATCAGGCAAGGCGCCGTCAGTCCAGTTGCTGCCATTCCAATAGATGGGGCCAAGCTGATACGTGCCGAGGGCTATATTTTGGTTGATTGTAGCCAAATCAACTTTTGAAGTTTCAAGTACTATCCAGTCATTTTGATCAAAATCAACATGTGCCATCTCAGTGGCACAGCCTCCTTTAGTTAATGAAAGATTCTCTCCCCAGACAACTCCCTGATTACCCACCATATCCACCCTGTCATTATAACAATTCCTGCCTCGGGAAGTGGATAAAACAACTATTTCATTGCCTGACAAATTAAAATTGTCAAACAATTTTACTTCATCAGGATCGAAATTTCTAATGTTAATGACATTACCATTATTCGGTGCCCGATTTAAGTTATCGTTGGCATAGTAAACCGCCAAAAAATAGGATTGGCCTTTGATCTCGGTATCTGTTAGGTTTTTAATTTCAATATAATCTTGATTGCCATTCTCATAGTATTGCGATATCATCATATTCCCCCCTTCGCTTTCTTCAATTGCGTTACCTTCAATATTATAACGCGCCACTGACAAGGTTCTATTGGCAAAATAATATATACTTACTATCGCTTCTTTTAAGCCAACCGAAACAGGTTCAAAACCAATTTCAAATTCATTGGTCTCTCCATTCCTTATCCGTCGAATTCCATTATTAACCAAATACTCACCAGAATCAACTGTTATCAGAAGGATGGATATATCGTTTTCAGTATCTAGATTGGTAATTGAAAATACTTGCGTTCTTATTCCTAAAATAGGGGTGTCAGCATAATACGTACCATCAATTGCAGACGGTGTATTCGAACCATTTGAAGGAATTGTAATGTCATTTCCTTTAATTTCAATACCTTGAGATTGAAGGAAACCAACATGTAGAAAAAGGATTGATAAAAGAAGAGAAATTCTCCTAAGCATTATCATGACGATTTTAATGTACTTGCATAACGTATTTTTTGTACTAATATTTTATTTACTTTTGGCCTATTATGAAACAAAAAATATTGATCGTTGTTGCAGGAGCCACAGCTATTGGCAAGACAAATCTCAGTCTAAAACTGGCCAAAGAATTTGATACGGAAATTATTTCATGTGACTCAAGACAATTCTATAAAGAAATGAAGATTGGAACCGCGGTACCTACCGAGGCTGAATTAAAGGAAGTCAGGCACCATTTTATCCAATCTCGCTCCATTTTTGACGATTATAATGTTGGTGATTTTGAAGTGGAGGCTATTTCTCTTTTACATCAGCACTTTCAGCAAAAAAACTGGATGGTCATGGTTGGGGGAAGCGGTTTATATTCAGATGCTGTAACAGATGGACTGGATGAATTCCCCAAAGTTGACCCAGCCATTAGAAAAGAATTAAAGGCTGACCTCAAGGATAAGGGAATAGCACATTTACAACATAAATTGCTTGAATTGGACCCGCTAAGCCATGAGCGCATTGATCTTCATAATAAACAACGGTTAATTAGGGCCCTAGAAATATGCATCGGTGCAGACCACCCTTTTTCATACTACTGGAGAGCCCATAAAAAAGAAAGAGATTTTCAAACCATAAAAATAGGTTTAGAAGCAGATCGCAACATCATCTATGATCGAATCAACAAGAGGGTAGATCAAATGATGGCAGCAGGGCTGTTGGAAGAGGCCCGCTCTTTATACCCTTACAGGGATTTGAATGCACTGCAAACGGTTGGTTACCGTGAGCTGTTTGGCTATTTTGATGGGCTAATGACAATTGAAGAGGCTGTTTCAGAGATAAAAAAGAATACAAGACGCTTCGCTAAAAGGCAAGGAACCTGGTAT
>NODE-500-length-13988-cov-6.98471_pt1 | contig 13988 bp, 13 predicted proteins | sample MGYA00139097_ERZ477577 | MGnify/ENA metagenome assembly ERZ477577 | reverse complement strand
AGGTGGGGCTGCTTTTGTTTTCGGATGAGATCGAATTATTTATCCCTCCCAAAAAAGGGAAGACCCATGTCTTAAGAATTATAAGGGAATTGATAGAGTTTGAGCCTAAAAGCCAAAAAACTAACCTCACTTTTGCACTGAAATATTTATCTAATGTGATGAAAAAGAAGGCCATTGTCTTTATTCTTTCTGATTTTGTTGACGACGGATATGATAATGCCTTGAAAATAGTCGGTAAAAAGCATGATGTTACCGGTATACGGGTATATGATAAACTGGAAACTGAACTTCCGAAATTAGGTATGGTTCCCATGAAAGACGTTGAAAGCGGTCAGACGATTTTGGTCAATACCAATTCAAAAACTGTAAGAAGAAATTACAGGGCCAATTATTTGAAAACCGTAGACTATTTCGAAGATTCTTTTACAAAAAGCGGTTCGGGGGTCATCAACAACAGGATCGATGAAAGTTATGTTAAAAAGTTGCTTGGATATTTTAAAAGAAGAGCTTAATCACGACAATTAGTGGTGTGTTTTGAAAATTGAAAAAGGAATGAGAAGTATATTTTGTTTAGGCAATAAATCCAGAAAAGGATTAAAGAAAACTGGGCCGGATAAGGGCCTGGCTTACTTTAATTTATTTGTGATTGTGGCCCTTTTTACTTTTGGATTTTCCGGTTTTGCCCAGGTATCAAGCAGAATTGACACTACTCATATCCGGATAGGAGAGCAGTTTAATTACGAAATCATAGTCGATGAGACCAAGGATGTTCGATTCCCTAAATTCGAATCTGACAGCCTGAACAGAATTGGTGTGGTTACCTCGCACAAAATTGATTCACTAAAAAATCAATTGATCAAAAAATATACCCTGACCAGTTTTGATAGTGGTCAGTATGTTTTGCCTGCACAGGAGATCTTTATCAGAGACAAAAGATTTTTGACAGATCAGGTACTGATCGATGTGGCAACCGTTGAGGTGGATACGATAAAACAACCCATGTATCACATCAAAGAGATTCAAAATGAGCCTTATTTGTTTAGTGATTATCTCAATTATTTTTGGGGTCTTTTAGTCTTGTTGGCGGTTATTGGGGTGATTTTGTATTTTGTTCTAAGAGACAAACCCACAGAAGAGGATATTATTTCCAGAATTCCGCCATTTGATGCGGCAAAAATGAGGTTAAAAGAACTGGATCAGAAAGAGTTGATCTCTCAGAACAAAATCAAACCGTATTATGTCGAACTTACGGATATTGTAAGAACATTTATCGAAAGAGAAATGAATATTCCGGCCCTGGAATCCACTACTGACGAACTTATGGAAACCATTGTCGATTTTAATGGCAGTAGTCATTTGAATATTCCGAGTGAGACCTTGTTTAAATTGAAAAAATTACTGAAGGAGGCGGATTTGGTGAAGTTTGCAAAATCCAAACCTTTACAAAATGAAATTGCATTGCACAGAGAGGATGCTGAGGGAATCATTGATGTTTTGCATCCGAAGAAAGTTGAACTAAAAGCTGAAGAAAATGTTGGGGAGTAATATGGAATTCACAAATCCCGGGTTTCTCTGGCTGCTTTTATTGGTGCCGGTCCTGGCTGTTTGGTATTTTTTTGTTCGCAAAAAGGACAGTGCAAATTTAAATATGCCAAGTATAGCCGGTTTTGATCACGGAAACATATGGTCAAAATTGAAGCCTTTACTTTATGTTTTCAGGCTTGCAGCGATTTCATTATTGATAGTGGCTTTGGCAAGACCGAGGAACGTTGAGGTAAGTAAAAGGACGAAAACCACGCGCGGAATCGATATCGTCATGGCCATAGATGTTTCCGCAAGTATGTTGGCGAAGGATCTAAAACCGAACCGACTGGAAGCCTTAAAATCGGTGGCAAGCAAGTTTGTGCAAAAGAGACCGAATGACAGAATCGGGGTTGTGGTTTATGCCGGAGAAAGCTTTACCCAAACGCCAATTACGAGTGACAAAACGGTCATACAGAACACCATTAGAAACATAAGGTGGGGTCAGATTGAAGATGGTACGGCCATAGGAATGGGCCTGGGCTCGGCCGTAAATCGCCTCAAAGACAGCAAGGCAAAGAGTAAAGTAATCATTTTATTGACTGACGGTGTCAATAATACGGGTTTTGTGGATCCGAAAACGGCCACAGAATTGGCAAAGGAACTCAATATAAAAGTATATACAATTGGTCTGGGAACCAATGGCACGGCCTTGTTTCCCGTCGCTAAGGATCTTAATGGGAAATTGATTTTTAGAAATGCTCCGGTTGAGATCGATGAAGAATTACTAAAATATATAGCTACTGAAACAGATGGACAATATTTTAGAGCAACTGGAAATAAGAAGCTTGAATCAGTTTATAACGAAATAAACAAACTGGAGAAAACAGAGATCGAGGAATTCAAATATTATAATTATCAGGAGAAATTCAGACCTCTTGTGATCTTTGCTGGTTTTTTGATTTTGTTGGAAATGCTTTTGAGATTTACGGCATACAGAAGTTTTATATAGGTTAGAAAAAAGAAGATGTATCAAATAGAAGAACCGAAATATTTTTATTTATTTATTGCAGTCGCGATACTATTTTTGTTTTATACACTCAACTGGTTATGGAAGCGAAAAAAGCAGCGGGAATTTGCGGATTCGTCTTTGTTAAATCGATTGAGCCCTCAAAAATCTGTATTCAAACCTGCTTTAAAAATCGTTTTTGTGGTACTTGGATTATCGTTTTTGATTTTGGCGCTCGTTAACCCTAAGATGGGGACTCAGTTAAAAACGGTGAAAAGACAAGGGGTAGATATTGTTTTTGCGCTGGATGTTTCCAAGAGTATGCTCGCGGAGGACATTGCTCCTAACAGGTTGGAAAAAGCGAAGCAGATCATATCTAAGATCATCGATGAATTAGGTAGTGACAGGATTGGAATAATTATTTATGCCGGAAATGCTTATCCGTTATTACCCATCACCACCGATCATGGCGCTGCGAAAATGTTCCTTCAGAATGCAACTCCAGAGATGGTTTCTACTCAGGGAACCGCAATAAATGATGCGCTGGAACTTTCCAAAACTTTTTTCGATGATGACACCCAGACCAACCGATTTTTATTCATCATTTCAGATGGGGAAGATCACGAGGAAAATTCGAGCAAGATAGCCAAGGAAATCGTCGACATTGGCATCCATACGTTCACCATTGGGGTGGGGACTAATAAAGGGGGGCCTATTCCAATCAAGAATAATGGAAAGTTCACAGGATATAAAAAAGACAATAAGGATGAAGTGGTCATCACCAAGTTAAACGTGGAGACCTTAAAAGACATTGCCAAAAACGGGAACGGCAAGTATATTTTGGGAAATAAAACATCCACAACCATTGAATATGTTGAGGAATTATTGCTTAAGGCAGACAAGAAGGAATTTGAATCCAAGCAATATTCTGATTACAAGGATCAATTCCAATGGTTTTTGGGAATTGGATTATTATTTTTGGTTTTAGATGTGTTTTTACTGAACAAAAAAACCAAATGGGTGCAAAAGTTGAATTTGTTTAATGAAAGGTAGCATGAAAAATATCGTATACATATTACTGTTTTTACCTCTTGCATTATTTGCTCAGGAAAAGGAACAAGTCAAAGAAGAACCCGTAAAGATCAAGCTGGCTGAAAAACAAATTTTGAGAAAAGGCAATGACCTGTTCAAAGAAAAGAAATACGTTGATGCTGAAGTAAAGTATAAAAAAGCGCTGAAGGCGAATCCGAATTATGAAAGAGCAGGGTATAATTTAGGCAATGCAGTTTATGAACAGGAAAGGTATAAAGAAGCGCTTCCATTATATGAATTGGTGGCTAAAAGCACGAAGGACAATGTAAGCAGGGATAATTCGTTTCATAACATCGGAAATATTATGATGAAAGAGAAACAATATGATAAAGCAATTGCTGCGTATAAGAATTCAATGTTGCTCGATCCTGCGGATGAAGAAACCAGATATAATTTGGCACTGGCTCAGAAATTGTTAAAAGACCAGCAGCAACAAGATCAAAATAAGGATCAGGACCAGAATAAAGATCAAAACCAAGATCAAAATAAGGACCAAAACAGCGAGAACAAGGATCAGCAACAAGATCAGGGAGAGGATAATAAAGAAGAGAAGGATGAAAATGAGGGAGACAAGGAAAATGATCAGAATGAACCCCAGAATGAAGGGGATAAAAAAGATGAGAATCAACAGCCTCAACCAAATCAATTAAGTCAGCAGCAGATTGAACAGCTTTTGGAGGCCATGAATAATGAGGAAAATAAAACGCAGCAAAAAGTAAATGCCCAAAAAGAAAAAGGGAAAAAAGTAAAACAAGAAAAAGACTGGTAAGTGAAAATTCACTTTTTTTGATTTAAAGTGAAAGCATGGAATTTATAATGAAAAGGAAGTATTTAACCATATTGATTCTATTAGTTTCGGTTCAAAGCGTCATCGCTCAGGTAACGTTTAAAACCGAGGTGAGTAAAACTGAGCTGGGTCTAAATGAACGGCTAAGGATTGAATTCTCCATAGATAAACAAGGAGGGGATGATTTTACTCCCCCAGACTTTAAAAATTTCAAAGTGCTTGCAGGACCCAGTCAGTCAAGTAGCTTCTCTTCAATTAATGGCAGGACTTCCTATAAACTAACCTATACTTATGTAATTCAGCCTTTGGCAAAAGGGACCTTTACTATTCCATCAGCCAGTGTAACTTATAATGGCGAAACGATCAGGTCCAACACGGTGCGAATAGTTGTATCAGATGCGATTGCAATTCCGGAAGATCCTGATGATCCCAGATACGTAGCCCAACAGAACATTCATTTGGTCGCAGAGGTTTCTGATTTGAGGCCCTACGTTGGGGAGAGTATTTCAGTAGTCTATAAATTATATGTAAATACAAATTTTGTAAATGTTCAAAATACAAGGGAAGTATCTACACCATCATTTAATGGGTTTTGGAATCAGAATATTGAGGTAAAAAAATGGGTGGCCCAAAATGGCACCTATGGGGGAAAACCTCATCGCTATGTCATCGTCAGAAAAACGGTTTTAATTCCGCATAAGGCCGGGGCGCTTGAAATTGAACCCTTGGAAATGGAAATCACAGCGGGTATTCCTATTGGAAGAAGGGACTTCTTTGGAAATATGCTGATGAACGATGTTAGTTTTACTTTAACATCGGGCAAGAAAACCATTAATGTAAAAGAATTGCCGGCTGAGAACAAACCTTTTAATTTTGCTGGAGCCGTTGGAGATTATGAGTTTAGTGTAACACCTAGTAAAACGGATTTAAATGCGAACGAATCGGCTCAGATTATAGTTGAGCTGAAAGGACAGGGGAATTTAAAACTGGTGAAGTTGCCGGGTATTGAAACCGCAAGTGGTTTGGAGGTTTACGACCCGGAACATAAGGAGAATATTAAAACAACGTTGAATGGTCTTACGGGAAAAATAGTGGATCAATATGCCGTAGTACCTCAATCAAGAGGAAAGTTCAAGATCCCAGGTGTTTCTTTTTCATATTTCAACCCCAAGGAAGAAAAATATCATTCTGTAACCACTGACCCCATTGTTCTTAACGCCTTGCAGGGGAGAGAAATGTCCAATGAGGGAGTACAGTCAAACAGAAAGGCAGTGGTGAGTAATGAAGGAGACATCAGGTATATCCATTTAAAAAGCACGTTTGTCTCGACCCAAAAGGAATCAGATTTTTTTGAATCAGACCTGTTTTATGTTTTGATGATACTTCCTCTCTTATCGATTCCTTTGGGGATTTTCATAGGAAAGAAGAAAAGACAAAGGGATAGCGATATCATTGGCAATAAGAGGAGAAAAGCCGACAGGCTGGCCAGAAAATTCCTTTCACAAGCCAAAAAGCAATTAGGTAAAAAAGAAGCATTTTATATAGCATTAGAGAAAGCCCTTCACAATTATCTGAAAGCAAAATTACACGTCGAAACGTCGGAGATCTCAAAGGAAAAAATTGCCGAAATCCTTAGAGATAAAAAGGTTGATGAAACGATCATTCAGGAATTTAATACCGTATTGGAAAATTGTGACTTTGCCAGATATGCACCATCCACAGATGTAATGATGAATCAAGAGTACGAAAAGGCAAAAGAGGTTATTTCCAAAATTGATAAAGAGTTGTAGGATTTAAAGTTGATTAAATTGATAGTTAAAGCGAAAATATTATTAGTAATTCTGTTTGGCCTTACCGGATTTATGGTCCAGGGCCAGGAATTGGATAGTTTGTTTAATGCTGCAAATAAATTATATCAGCAGGAAGAATATATGGGCGCCTTGGACCTTTATCAGCAAATTGAAAAACAGGAAATGGAGTCGGCTGCGCTTTATTTTAATATGGGTAATATCTATTATAGAACGAATCAGGTTGCCCCTTCAATATATTATTACGAAAAGGCCCTTCGGATGAGCCCCAATAATAAGGATATCAAGTTTAACCTGAATTTTGCCAACACCATGGTATTGGATAACATTGAGCCCTTACCTAAAAGCCTGGGTCAGAAATTCATGGATAGCGTGGTGCTCAGATTTACTTATGAAACCTGGGCTAAGATCGCTGTGAGCCTCGCTTTTGTTTTTGCTATTTTATTCCTTTTGTATCATTTTTCTTATAGCACAAGTAAGAAGAGAATTTATTTTATCACCAGTATCTTGAGCGTTATTTTTGTAACGGTGTCTTTGTTTTTTTCGTACAGAAACAAACATTATGTTGATGCTAAAATTGAAGCGGTTATTTTTTCTGCTGAAACACAGGTTAAAAGTGCTCCGACTAATTCGAGCGATGTTTATTTTGAACTGCATGAAGGAACCAAGGTTTTAGTTTTGGAAACACTGGATAATTGGAAGAAGATTAAGATTGCCGATGGCAAAATGGGCTGGATGAAAGATGCCGATTTAAAAGAACTCTAAACCTGTCTTTTCACTTATTGGTTTTACTTCCGGCATACGGGTAAAATTTCACCTTTAGCCAAACAATATTTTTCCATCAGTTCCGGCGATATTTTTGTGGAATAATCCACTTCTTCTACCTTGAAGCCCGCTTTTCTCAATCGATCAAAATAATCCTTGCCGTAGACCCTTACATGATCGTACTGTCCAAAATGCTTTGCCCTTTCTTCAGGGGATACGATGCCAGGGTCTTCAAAAGTTTTATCTAATTCGAGATTTTGTGGAACCTGAAAAATTCCATATCCCCCAGTCTTGGTCACCCTGTAAAGTTCACTCATGGCTTTGGCATCATCTATTATGTGCTCCAATACATGATTACAAAGTACCAGATCAAACGTGTTGTCTTCAAACGGCAGGTCGAGAATATCTGCTTTCACGTCCACGATAGGGGAATAGAGATCAGCTGTAGTATAGTCCAGATTCTTCATTTTTTTAAAGATGGATAAGAAGCACTGTTCCGGAGCCATATGCAATACCTTTAAAGGTTTGTTGAAAAAATCAGTCTCGTTTTGAAGATAAAGCCAAAGCAAACGATGACGTTCCAGTGAAAGGGTGCTGGGAGACAACACATTGGGTCTTTGTTCACCATATCCATAGGGTAAAAACCTTTTGAAACCTTTGCCATCTATCGGGTCAATATAAGCGCTGCCCTTTAACCAGAAAGACAAAAAAGGCGTCGCCAGATAGCTCATTTTTATCAAATACGGTCTCGGAATGGTATTTAGGATATACTTAAAGATCTTCATTAATGAAATGCTTATGAGGCTCTAAACGCTGCCTCTTCGTCTGTGACGATACCCAGGGCTTCATTTATATAAGCGAAGGTTGAGAGCAATTCAGGCTTGCCATTGACTATGGCCACATCATGTTCAAAGTGCGCGCTTGGTTTTTTATCAGCTGTTTTGATGGTCCACCCATCGCTATATTGTTTTATCTTGTGTGTACCCATGTTGATCATGGGTTCTATGGCCACCACCATGCCTTCTTTAAATTTTTTCCCTCTGCCACGTTTACCATAATTTGGCATTTCAGGGTCCTCGTGCATCTCTCTTCCTAAGCCATGACCCACCAATTCCCTGACAACGCCATAGCCATTTTTTTCAGTGAACTGTTGAATGGCAAATCCAACATCTCCAACTCTATTGCCAATTTTGAATTCACGAATCCCTAAATAAAGACTTGCCTTGGTAATTTCTAAAAGTTTAGCCACTTCCTTGTCAATGTCTCCCACGGCAAATGTATAGGCATGGTCTCCATAAAAACCATTTTTTAAAGCCCCGCAATCTACAGATATGATGTCACCTTCCAGCAAAGGTTCATCGTTTGGAATGCCATGAACCACCTGTTCATTTGGGCTCATACAAAGCGTATTTGGGAAATCATATAATCCTAAAAACCCTGGAACAGCCCCGTGATCTCTAATGAATTCTTCTGCAATTTTATCTAGTTGTAAGGTAGTAACCCCTGGTTTTATCACCTTTGCGATTTCCCCCAGGGTTTTAGAAACGATCAATGCACTTTCACGCATCAACTCAATCTCCTCACGGGTTTTTATTTGTATCATGTTACTCTGTTAACCCCGCAAAGATACTTCAAAAAAGTAAAAATATTCAAATAAAAGGAATGGGAAACCCATTTATCCATTGACTGAAATAAGAATCACAAAGGAGACTTAATGCTCAAGAATAAATTTTACTTTACGAACCACTTCATCAGGTGAAATGTCAGCCATACAATCTTCATAGCCGGGCACGATTTTTTTTCCGTAAACCGAAGTTGGGATCAATGGATATTTGGTTAAATCGGGAGTCAGACTATTTTCCTCGGGCTGCCTAAAGGGTTTAAATCCGGCAAAGGGGTGCGTATTACCCCATAAGGTGATGACCGGAACGCCGTACATCGCAGCCAAATGACCGTTACCGGAATCCATGCCCAGCATTATATTTAGATTACTAATGACTTTTAGCTCATCCTCGAAGCTGATTTTACCAGCGAGATTGATGCAATTTTCGTTTTTTAAAGCTATTTCATCCAAAATCTGAGTTTCCTCTTTTCCACCGCCAAACAAAAATATTTTCAGTTTTTCTTCCCCGAGTTTTTCAATTACCTTTTCCATTAAATCAAGAGGATACATCTTTGTAGCATAGGCTGCAAAGGGAGCAATGCCGACCCATGAACAATTTTTATTTCCGGTGACGGTAGTTATTTCGGGGTTTAGTTCAAGCTTCTGTAAAAGATCGACACGGGTCAGGGAGATGGGTAAATTCAAATGTGCAAATACATCAACTGCCCTTTCAAAAACCGATGTAATGGGTGCAATGGTCTTTGGTTTTTGGGACGTAAGTTTTTTTCTGTCAGCTCTTCCTTTATCCAAGGTAATCACAGGAGTACCGTTTAACTTAAAAAAGAATCCAAGAATTTTTGATCTCAATACATTATGAAGGTCCGCGAAGGCATCGATATGAAGCAATGATAATTCCTTAAATAGTTTGTATAAACCAGGGACTCCTTTATGTTTATTCTTTAGATCAACAGGATAAAACTGAAGATCAGGAATACCGCGAAACATGGGTTCAAAAAATGGTCTTGACACCAAGGTAATTTTTAAAGCAGGGTATTGTTGTCTTAATCCTAAAATAACGGGCACAACCATGGCCACATCACCAAGGGCGGAAAGACGGATGATCAAAATATGTTTGGGACGATCCCTATTGTTTTCGGGCACGTAAAACAGGGTTTAAGCTTTCGTCATTGTACATTTTCATTTGCTTATATACCTTCATATATTTATCTCCATTCGCTATGTCATTAAGCAAATCATCTAAAGCCATGGTCAAATCGGTGCGTTGTTCTTCAAGAACCATCAATTTTTTCTGGCATGCTTCTTTATGCGCTTCTGAGGCATCTGATCGATTGGCTTCTTCCTTCATATGATAGATCTTTAATGCAAGAATAGATAATCGGTCATATGCCCAAGCCGGGCTCTCAGTATTGATTTTGGCCTCCGGGCTTATTTTTACATCCTTGAAATGATGCAGAAAAAAACCGTCAATATTCTCAACCATATCAGTTCTTACCTGATTGGAAAGATCTATACGGCGTTTTATTTTTAAGGCTTCCTGGGCATCTATTTCCACATCCCGAATAATATCTTCCAAATGCCACTGTACGGTATCGACCCAATTTTTTTCATAAAAAACATAGCTGACATCTGTTTTTTCATATGGATTTAGTGAAGGCGCATCAATAAAATCTTTTTTGTGATAATCATCAATACTCTGTTCAAATATTTGGTAGGCTTCTTTTGGTCTCATAAATTCACTTGATTAAAAAGGACTACAAAGATATTTAAATTGGAAATAGAATATAGGAAATTCACATAAATTTACCCACAATATGTGTGTTGAGATGAATGTAAAAACAAAGCAATGCTATTTGTTGAAGGAAAAAATCCTTAGCTTTTAAAGAAGCCGAAAAGACCTTTTTTATTCTTGTGTTCCTTGGGTTTCTCTGTTTTTAATAATTGCTGATAAATTTCTCCCCAGCCCAGTAAACCACCAACATTTCGGTCATCGATGAAAACATCGGCATTAACTTTTCTACTTATTGAGCCGTCAAACTTTTCTTCAGGATAGCTTTTGTTAACCGCATAAAACTCGAGACCGTTCTTTTTACAAAAGTCCACAGCTTCTTGCAATCTTTCTCCATAGCGATAGGTCCAAAGGATCAACCTGTGCCCTTTATTTTGCAATTCCAGCAAGGTATCAAAAGCAAAGATCTTTGCAGGACCAACTTTTGGATAGTTGTCTTCCACAATTGTACCGTCAAAATCGACGGCAATGAGTAAGGAATTTTTAGGCAACATTTTCATTTTCTTAATTTATCAAAGCTAATCATAAATGCCTCGTTATTCTAATGATTTAGGGTTTATGAAAAGCTATATATTAACATAAACGATGTAATTCATTTTTTCTTGCACTTAAGTCATAAATGCAGGCAATTAAATTCCCTATATCAACAGGGAAGCCCGGCTCATGGCCTCTGGTTGACTCAGCTTCAAAAGATCCAGGACAGTAGGAGCGATATCTCCCAATACCCCGTCTTTTATGCCGTTTTCTTTATTCTTTTCAACCAGAATTAACGGAACAGGGTTGGTTGTATGTGCCGTATTTGGGGAGCCGTCTTCATTGATCATCGTCTCACTATTTCCATGATCAGCGATGATGATACTTGAATAATTATTTTCCAAGGCAGTGGTAACCACATCATCCAAACAAGCATCTACAGCTTCGGCGGCTTTAACGGCAGCTTCCATGACACCCGTATGACCCACCATGTCAGTATTCGCAAAATTTAAACAGATAAAATCAGCTTGCTGTTTTTTTAATTCAGGAACGATTGCATCCCTAATGTCAGCAGCACTCATCTCTGGCTTTAAATCATAGGTAGCCACTTTGGGAGAGGGGCAAAGCAGTCTTTTCTCTCCTTCAAATTCAGTTTCTCTTCCTCCTGAAAAGAAAAAAGTAACATGAGGATATTTTTCAGTTTCAGCGATCCTGATTTGTTTTTTATTGTTTTTTTCCAATATTTCGCCAAGTGTTTCGGATAAATTATCTTTTGGATAAACTACAGAAACCTTTTTATAGGAATCATCATAATTGGTTAAGGTGACATAATAAAGTGGAAGCTTATGCATGTTGTATTCAGGGAAATTTTCCTGACTAAGCGCACGGGTCAACTGTCTTCCTCTGTCTGTTCTGAAATTAAAGAAAATAATGACATCATCATCTTCGATCTTGGCAAGCGGTTGATTCTGATCATCCGCCATTACAATTGGCATGATAAACTCATCAGTCACGCCGTTGGCATAACTTTTTTCTACACTTTTAGCAGCATCCGTTGATTTTTCACCAATTCCGTTAACCATTGCATCATATGACAATTTCACTCTTTCCCATCGTTGATCCCTGTCCATGGCATAGTATCTTCCGCAAATACTGGCTAATTTTCCGGTTGACTTGGTCATATGTGCTTCAAGGTCTTCAACAAATCCAAGACCTGATTTTGGATCAACGTCTCTACCATCTGTAAAGGCATGAACATACACGTCTTCCAGACCATAATTATTGGCCGCATCAAGCAATCCCTTAAGGTGATTTATGTGCGAGTGAACACCACCATCTGATAAAAGACCCAGGAAATGAACTTTCTTATGTTCCCTTTTGGCATAGTTAAAAGCATCCTGAATGACTTTTTCTTTGGCTATAGAACCATCAGCAACGGCATTATTTATTTTTACAAAATCCTGATAAACAATTCTTCCCGCTCCCAGGTTCATATGACCGACCTCAGAATTACCCATTTGACCTTCAGGTAATCCAACATTTAATCCGTCAGTTCTCAAACTGGCATTTGGATAGTTGTTCATTAAAGAATCAAAAAATGGTGTTTTTGCTTTATAAATGGCAGATACATCAGGGTTTTGGGTTTCTCCCCATCCATCTAAAATGATCAACATAACTTTTTTTTCCATGGCTCTATTGTATTGAAAAATCAAATGCAAAGATACGGAACATATGAGATTCTACATTCTGTTTTACGGAAAAAATAAAGCGAAATGACAGGAGTGAACAAAGGTCCCCAATTCGTCAATATTCGATTTGGCTCAGTCTAGTTGGAAACTAATTTTACAATACCCAATTGTTCAATTGAAACATAGATGAAACCGTCAGGTCCGATTCTCACAGTCCGAACACGTCCCATTCCGTCAAGAAGTTTTTCTTCCTTGGTTACCTTGCCATTTTCAATAGTAATCAGATTCAGGTATTTAAATTTAAGCGAACCAACAAGTAATTTATGCTTCCAACCCGGATATTTATCACTGGTAATAAAAGTCATACCACTTGGAGCAATTGATGGAACCCAATAATGAAGCGGTTGTTTCATTCCCGGCAAAGCCTTATCCTCAGTGATGGGAGTACCACTATAATTAATGCCATAGGTTATTTTTGGCCAACCATAATTCTCAGCCGGTTCAATGATGTTAATTTCATCTCCTCCTTTAGGTCCATGTTCGTGAACCCATATTTTTCCACTTTCCGGATGTAAAGCCATGCCCTGTGGGTTCCTGTGGCCATAGGAGTAAACAGCTTTTTTCGCACCGTCTTTCTGGGCAAAAGGGTTGTCCTGAGGGATGCTGCCATCCGCGTTAATCCTATATATTTTTCCTCCGTCACGTGTAATATCCTGCGGATTCTCATCGCGGTTTCCTCGATCTCCTATTGAAAAGAAGAGATAACCATTTTGATCAAATTCAAGCCGGGATCCATAGTGCTGTGTTTTCTTTGTGTTTGGTGTAGCTTTATAAAGGATTTCCTGATCGACCAACCGTTCGCCATCTAATTTGGCCCTCATTATTGTCGTATTGGCCCCCTGGTCATCTTTTTCGATGTTACCTGAAAAGGAAAAATAAATCCATCCCGTGTTCTTATAATCAGGATGAAGTTCAATATCCAGCAACCCTCCCTGGTTCTTATATACAACCTCAGGAACATTAGAAATCTTCGTTTTTACACCATTTTTGAAGTGAATAAGATCACCTTCCTGTTCACTGATAAGCATGGATCCATCAGGTAAAAACACCATTCCCCAGGCGATTTCCAGCCCGTCCACTACTGTTTCAGCTTTATAGCTGAAGTTGTTGGTATCTGTAAATTCATTGTTCTTCTGACAACTGCCTAAAAAGAAAGAGAAGAAAAGGATTAGAAAACTTATTTTATTCATGGTTGAGATTTTTAAAGGGTAAAGATACGATATTTCAAAAAGTGTATTTTAGATTAATTCCTGCATAATAATTAAAAGGTTCCCCGGGATAATAATACCTGGGGGCACTGTTTCCAAAACTTCCGGCATTAATTTGCAGCATTGAAGCGTATTTCTCATACCGTCTAGCGGATCAATTTGATGA
>NODE-499-length-13998-cov-6.2805_pt1 | contig 13998 bp, 12 predicted proteins | sample MGYA00139097_ERZ477577 | MGnify/ENA metagenome assembly ERZ477577 | reverse complement strand
CAAGCCAGCGATAACCCCCCACATTAAGACCGGCAGCCGTCGCCGCTGCCGGATACTCACCTGCAGCCCGCAAACTGAGCCCGAACCTGGTGTTGTAGAGAAATATCCACATCAAGACAGGAATGAGATAGGTCAGGTAAACCAGCAGGTCCTGGCTGAAAAAAATCGCTCCGATTACCGGAATTTCAGCCAGTACGGGGATTGGCAGCGGATCGAAACCGGGAGCGATCAAGCCCACATACGGGGTGCCGAGGTAGTTGGCCACGCCCACTCCCAGTATGGTCAGGGCCAGCCCAGATACCACCTGGTTTCCCTGAAACACCAGACAGACCAAACCATGGATCGAGCCCGCACAACTGCCGGCCAGACCAGCAGCAACAAAAGCAACGTATGGATTACCGGTCGCCTTGGCGACCAGAAATCCGGTCAGGGCACCAATGATCATAATCCCTTCGACCCCGAGATTGAGAATTCCGGAGCGCTCGGTAAAGATTTCACCAAGCGTCGCATAGAGAATTGGTGTGCCGGACTGGACCGCGGCCGCCAGGAGCGGTATCAGGATATCAATGCTCATGGGCTTTCCTGGTGACCACGATTCGATAGGAGGTAAAGAGTCCGCCGGCCAGCACCGTCAGCAGCAACAGCCCCTCGATAATACCGCCGAAGGCGGCGGGAACCTGGAGATCGAGCTGTAAGCCTTCCACGCCGACCCTGAGACCGGCCAGCATAAAGGATGCCACCCCTATATAAAAAGGGTTCAACCTGGCCAGCCAGGCAACGACGATGGCAGTGTAACCGTAGCCCGCCATGATACTGGGCTGCAGCCTGTTGATGGTCGACGAAGCCTCAAGAAATCCGGCCCAGGCGGCCAGCGCGCCGCTGAGCACCATGACCAGCATGACCAATCTATCGTAGGGGATACCCGCATACTTTGCAGCCCTGACATTGTCACCGCTGGCCTTAATTTCATAGCCGAGGCGGCTGTATTTGAGAAAAACCCAGAAACTTACTCCCAGCACCAGGCAGTGCACCAGCCCCCAGCTGTAATTGGTGCTGCCAATTTTGCCGACAATGGCCGCTTCAGAGAACTCAGGTGTCATCGGAAAACCGAAGCTGGCCGGATCCTTCCAGATCCCATAGACAAGATAGTCGAGGATCAGAATGGCAATATAGTTCATCATCAGGGTGACGATGATTTCATTGGTTTTCAGTTTCTGCCTCAGCACGGCAGGAATCAGCCCCCACAAGCCACCGGCCACTGCGGCCATGATTATCATCAGGGGGAGCACGACATAGGAAGGCGACTCCGGCAGCGACAGGGCCACCCAGGTTGCACCCACGGCACCCAGGGCGAACTGCCCTTCTGCTCCGATGTTCCAGACTTGCAGTTTGAAAGCCAGGGCCACGCCGAGCGAACAGAGGAATATAGGAGTGGCTTTTATGATTGCATCTTCCAGGGCATAGCGATTGCCAAAGGCCCCTTTGAATAATACGACAATGCCCTCGATTGGGGAGGTCCCTCCGATATAGAGAACTATCCCACTGAGCAGCAGCGATAAACCGATCGCCGCCGCCAAAACAAGACAGGAGCCCCAGCCGAGGGGCTCCTGTCGCTTTACGACCCGAATTAGAGGCATATGTTTACGGAACTGAGCCTTTCACAAATCGTGGGAATCAGTGCTCATCCCGCGATTCACGAAGTGCCCGGTTTAAGGGACGGCAGACGGATGCATCTGCCGTCTGAATCTTCCTGCCGAGTTATTCGGTGGTACCGATGACTCCCTGGATAAACCAGGTCATACCGAGCATGTCTGGGTCGCTCATGGCGGTACCGGCAGCAACTTTCTCAGCGCCGGTCTGATCTTTGATCGGACCCATGAAGACTTTCTCGCCGCCTATGATGGCCTCTTTCTTGGCCATTACTTTGTCCTGCACTTCTTTGGGCACCATGTCGCTCATCGGAGCCAGGTCGACGATACCGTCAGCCAGTCCAGGCCAGTGTGATTCAGCCTTCCAGGTTCCTTCTTTGACCTTGTTGACGGTATCAACGTAGTATGGTCCCCAGTCCCAGATCGGTGCGGTCAGATGGGCCTTCGGGGCGAACTGACTCATGTCGGAATTATAGCCGACTGAGTAAACGCCCTTTTCCTCGGCGGCTTCCTGCGGCCCCGGAGAGTCCTGATGCTGGGCAATGACATCGGCGCCTACATCGAGCAGCGACTTGGCTGCCTCTTTCTCAGTGGCAGGATCATACCAGGTCTTGGTCCAGACCACCCTGACCGTCACTTCCGGATTCATTGACTGAGCACCGAGGGTAAAGGCATTGATACCTCTGATAACCTCAGGGATCGGAAAAGCCGCCACGTAGCCGATGGTGTTCGATTTGGTCATTGCCCCGGCAACCATGCCGGAGAGATAGCGGGCCTGATACATGCGGCCAAAATAGTTACCCATATTGTCCGCCGTCTTGAACCCTGAACAGTGCATGAAGGTGGTCTCGGGAAACTGCTTGGCTACCTTGAGCATCGGATCCATATAGCCAAAGCTGGTGGCGAAAATTACGTCATACCCTTTGCGGGCCATATTCAACATGACACGCTCTGAGTCAGGACCTTCAGCAACGGCCTCGACATAGGAGGTTTTCACCCCGTCCATTTTCTCCAGTTCCAGCCGCCCTTTATCATGGGCAAAGGACCAACCGGCATCACCGATCGGTGACACATAGACGAAACCGACATTCATATCCTCGGCCGACGCCTGTGAAACGCAGAGCCCGATAGCGAGCAATGCCGTTGTCAGAATTTTACTCAAACGCATGTATTCCTCCTGCTAAACAAATCTTTTTAGAATTTATAAAACCTGCTTTAAGAACAATTTTGTTCGATCTTCTCTTGGTTCAATAAAAAAGTGCTCCGGGGTGCCCTCTTCAACCACCTTGCCTTCATCCATGAATAGCACGCGGTCGGCTACCTCTCGGGCAAACCCCATCTCATGGGTCACCACCATCATCGTCATTCCTTCCCGAGCCAGCGTCTTCATAACGTCGAGGACCTCACCGACCATCTCTGGATCCAGTGCCGAAGTCGGCTCGTCGAAGAGCATTACTTTGGGGTCCATTGCCAAGGCCCGGGCTATCGCCACCCGCTGCTGCTGACCGCCGGACAAACGTGATGGATATTCACTTTCCTTTTCGCCAATGCCGACCTTGAGCAGCAACGCCCGCGCCTTCTCCTGGGCATCCTTCTTGTTGCGCTTGCGCACCCGCCGCTGGGCCAGGGTCAGATTCTCCAGCACCGTCTTGTGGGGAAAGAGGTTGAACTGCTGGAAAACCATACCAACCTCGGCCCGGATCTTGTTGATATTGGTCTTACGGTCGGCAATATCCACGCCGTCGATGAACACGTGACCTTCGGTGAACTTCTCCAGCCCGTTCACGCAGCGGATAAAAGTGGATTTACCGGAACCGGAAGGGCCGATGATGCAAACCACCTCGCCCTTGTCGACTTTCGTTGAAACGCCGTCAACGGCACGCACGGTGACCCCGCGGCCAGTGAAAATTTTTGTGACATTCTCAGCTCTAATCACTGACTCTGTACCTCCGCTCCAGATAGAAGACAAATTGTGACAGGATCGACGTGACAATCAGGTACATGGCGGCAACCACCAGCCAGATCTCGAAGGTGGCAAACGTCGAAGTGATAATCTCACGGCCCGACTTGGTCAGATCTGTGATGGCAATTACCGATACCAGCGATGAATCCTTGATGAGGCTGATGAATTGACCTGACAGCGGTGGCAGAATCCGTTTGAAGGCCTGGGGCAGGATGACATCTATCATCGCCTGGGGCATACTCATTCCCAGCGACCGGGCAGCCTCCATTTGTCCCTTGGCTATGGACTGGATGCCGGACCTGATGATTTCGGCCACATAAGCCCCGGCAAAAAGCGCCAACGCTCCTATTCCCGCAACATTGCGGTCGAGATTAAAAACCGTTCCGAAAAAGAAATAGGCAATAAAGATCTGCACCAGCAGCGGTGTCCCCCTGATCACCTCGACATAGATGGCGGCCAGGGTTCTCACCGTGTAATTCTTGGAAATTTTCATCAACCCGGCGATCAGGCCGATGAGAAGACCGAAGACGCTCGACACGGCCGATATCCACATGGTGGTCCAGAGTCCGGTGAGCAGCGGCCCCATATTCCATTCGTAGACAAAACCTATGGTATCGCCTTCGAAGAGGTCTTCTCCTGCATCAACCTTGACGGTCTCGCCGTCGACAATCAGCTGCTGCTGTTCCCCGTCCAGAGAAACGAGATCTACAACAGCTTCACTGCCGGAGACCGAGACGTTTTTAACCACCCCGTCAAAAGGCGTTTTAATTACGTCTTCGGCCTTATAAAGGAAATATTGCGGGACCCGGTACCAGCGCCATTCATAATCAATGCGTGATACCGAGCCATAGATTCCTGCGGCCGTCACTATCAGGATGACGGCCAGCAGGAGTTTCCAGGGCCACACTTTGTCAGTGGCAATCACGTGACTTAGCCTCTACTGAATTTCCTTGAGCCAGGAGTCGTCGCCGAACCACTTGTTGTAGATTCTTTCATAGGTTCCGTCGTTTTTGACCTGGAACATGAAATTGTTCAGCCAGTTCAGAAAATCAGGATCTCCCTTTTTAACGGCCCAGGCCAGCGGCTCATAGGTAAAAGGTTGGTCAAGATGATAGATTTTTCCGCCGCCCTTCTCGGCATTGGCAATAGCGTTAAACGGCAGGTCATAGATGAAGGCATCGATTTTACCGTTGAGCAGCTCCATTACTCCTTCCTGCTCGGTCTCGTAGCTGATGTAGGTGGCGTTGCCAAGCATGCGCTTGGTGGCCTGTTCGCCGGTGGTACCAAGTTTCGAGCCAACGGTGTACTTGGGATCGTTGAGGTCTTTGTAATAGCCTATGGTTCCCTCGTGTTTATTGGCTACCAGGGCTGACTGACCGATGATGATGTAAGGCTGGGCAAAGTTGATCGACATATTGCGCTGCTGGGTAAGCGTCATGCCCGACATGATAATGTCAAACTTGTCTGTCAGAAGCGCAGGGATGATACCGTCCCAGGCGGTGGAAACCAGTTCAAGATCCACATCCATGGCCTTGGCCATGCGTTTGGCCATATCCACGTCAAAACCGATGATCTCACCCTTCTTGTTGGTGAGCTCAAACGGCATGTAACCGGGCTCCATACCAACACGCAGTTTACCTCGCTTCTGGATCTCATCCAGAGCACCGGCAAAAAGAGCGGTGGTGCTGAGCATAAAAGCTGCCAGTACAACACACGTCATTACTAATCTTTTCATTACTGTCTCCTTTTTGATTATTGAATCGTCAAAACAAGCGGTCTGCATAAATTGTGACAGCCGCATCTATCACTGCCTTCTAGGTGATTTATCCCCGTCCGATAAGCCTCTGGCCGCAGATACATAGGCAACCAGAAAGAATTCCGAACAGCAGGCAAATCATGGAGGACTGGTTGGCGATCTCGTTACTGCCCCTGATATGCAGATGGTTCGTATTCGCCCTGTCCTGTTGCGAGTTGTCGAACTACCTGGGTATTCGGGTAACCTCGGACCGTAAATCCGCCCTGTCCCTCCTCCTGCTGTAATACTTCCAGCAAAGTGCTTTTTATAACACAGCCCCTGTTCCAGAACAACTTCCTTTTCAAAATCTGTGAACACTCCGAAGACATTATTTTCGTTTGGCCAGTGAAATGGGATTGGTCGCTCAGATGGCCTGGCTCGACACTGACGTTGGCCACCAATTCCCGCCTGAAAGCATCGTATGTGCCGTTTTGTTTTTTCAGCCATGGTTCCATTTTCCTGTTATAGTACTGCCAGCATTGACATTAACAGCCATAAACCCAGTTTTTAACCCCCTTTTAACACTTTGACCGGTGCAGGAGTCTATCATCTAATCCGGTCATGAAGACACCTACCATCGTCTATGATAGTTCTCGATGACAGTTCCCTGATTGGCTGCGGAACCCTGCGGGCCTGCTATCTGCACCCGCAAAATGGGAAACTGATAATTAAAGTACCGCTTCCGGACCGGGAGGGGGGAGAAGAGGCCAATAACCACGAATTGCTGAGCTACCAGAAGATCCGGCAGCACCATGAGGAACTTGATCATATCAGCCACTGCCACGGTTTTACAGAAACGGACAGGGGTGCAGGCCTGATCTGTGATTGTATCCGCGACTGCAATGGTGATATAGCCAAGACGATCTGGGATGTAGTGGTCTACCAGGAAACTTGCGATATCGAGGAACTCTTGGAGGTGGCCACCACTCTATGTGACTACCTTATAGCCAACGACTTGTTTTTATTCGACATCAATCTGAAAAACATCGTTTTGAAGAGAACGGAAGACAACGGCTATCGGGCCTACGCAATAGATTTGAAAGGTCCTTACGACAACAAGGAATTCCTGCAGTTGTCGAGCCGAATTAAATTTCTGGCCCGGAAAAAACTTAAACGGCGATCAAAACAGCTGTTGGAACGAATCGTGCAGTTCCGTGAACAGCGGGAACTACTCAAAAAAATGGATAAATAGAGTTCGAGTCGAGGTCTAATCAGATCTGCTCCAGACTTAGATACAAATCACCTCTGCCGCTTTCACCAACCTTGCCCCTGCCGCGCAGTCTCAACTTGGTTCCCGTTCTGCTGCCAGGCGGAATTTTGACCCTCAGCATTTCCTGACCTTCGGGTCCCTCGCTCACCACCCTTACGCTTTTGCCTTGCTGCAGTTCCTCCCGGGTCAAGCGCATCAGATAGGTCACATCTTCAGGTGCGGACTCCCTGGTTTGGGGGGCCGGCTCCGCCTGCTCTTTCTGGCTCCCCAGCAGTGATCCGAAGGTCCTGCCCAGGCCTTTGAGCAACGATTGTGACTGCCCGTTACCAATCCCTTTACCCGCAGATTTCATTAACGCCGGACCAGCGATGGAGCCAAGCATGAACAGACCGCCGATAAACAATCCCTTGCCGCCAAAGAAACTCTGTCGGACAAAACGGCTCGAGGACCTGAACCCACTGCGCTGGAACTCCTGCAGCAGCCCCTGGAACATGGCCTGAAAACGGGGGTCACGAAAAAGATCCCGGAGAATGTCTTCCTGGCTGTAGGAAAATCCTCCCTGCCCTGCGTCATGCTGCCAGTTCACTCCGGCCGCCTTAGCCGCGTCATACTGTGATCGCTTTTGCGCATCGGTCAGGACGCCATAGGCTTCGGCGATTTCCTTAAATTTTTCTTCCGCCTGCGGGTCTTCGGGGTTACGATCCGGGTGGTATTGCATCGCCAGTTTCCGATACTGGCTGCGTATCTGCTCATCATCCGATTCAGGTGTGATCCCAAGAATCCTGTAATAGTCTTTCATCCCTGCTTCCATTCGCCTGCACCCAAACTCCTGATTAAACTTCTGTCCGGCTCCACTCTGTGACGATGCTACCCTGAACTATAAAAAGCGATGGGAAAAATGCCAGCTTTTAGCTGGAAAGACATTCTGTCAATACGCCCAAACGGCAGAAAACCTGCTTGCCGCTTGTATCGACCGCAAGAGTCGTTTATGGTGGTAGCGAAGCGTTTATTCAATGGATTGTTTCTGATTCTCTATACATCCTGATCATCGATGAGTGCAAAAATCCGCCAACCCCATTCCCCCATATCCGGATTTATCTTTCATCTCCACCCGAGAAAGGTGGCCGCGGAAACCATCAGATTCACCCTCAGCTTCGGATTGGGCGGCATGGCGGCAACCCTCTTTCTGGTCCTGGCTGTGACCGGCGTGCTTCAACTCTTGAGTTATTCTTCAGACAGCACGGCTGCCTATCAGTCGATCATCCTTATGTATGCCGGATCGTCGCTGGCCGGATTTATACGAAATGTGCATCATTGGGCAGGGAATCTTCTTGTCATCGTCGCCTTGCTGCACCTGCTCAGGGTCTATCTTACCGGGGCGCTCGGCCAGGGCCGCAGACTGAACTGGCTGATCGGTTGTACCTTATTTCTTCTCGTGCTGTTGGCCAATTTTACCGGCTACCTGCTGCCCTGGGACCAATTGGCCTTCTGGGCGGTTACCATATTCACCAACATGGTAACCTACGTGCCACTGATAGGCGATCCACTGGGCGAGCTCCTTCGGGGTTCGAACGAGGTGGGGCCGGCTACCCTGGCTAATTTCTTTGCCATTCATGTGGGCTTGATTCCTCCTCTGATCATCATCCTGCTGATCTACCATTTCTGGCTGATTCGCAAAGCAGGGGGACTGGTGCGATCCCGAAACGGAGAAGCACATGCACCAATGGTTCCCACGGTACCCACCCTGATCTCAAGGGAGGCGGCGGTTGGCTTTGGTCTCTGCGCCCTGCTCTTTCTCTTTTCAGCTCTGGTCGATGCCCCGCTTGACGACATCGCCAATCCGGGCCAAAGCCCCAATCCGGCCAAGGCAGCCTGGTATTTCATGGGCCTTCAGGAACTGCTGCTTCACCTGCATCCGGTTTTCGCCATCTGCATTGTTCCCCTGCTGATGCTCCTGCTGCTGGCCATGCTTCCTTTCCTCAGGCAGGCTGCGCTGGAACCCGGCATCTGGTGTGGAGGGAGTCGAGGCAGGTGGACGGCGGCAAGTTCTTTCTTGGCGGGGCTGCTTGGTGTCATCATCTGGGTAATCGTCGACGAGTTCGTGTTTAAGATAAGCGGCTCAGAACATTTTCTCACTCCCTGGCTGAGCCGCGGCATCGTTCCGTTGCTTTCCCTGATCTTTATATCCGGGCTGGTTTACCGGCTCCTGAGACTGAGAAAATCTCCACCTTCTGAGTCGGTCATGGCCGTAACTCTGCTCTGTTTGGGCATCGTCTGCGGTCTCACTGTCATCGGCATCTGGTTCCGGGGACCAGGCATGGCACTGGGTTTCTTTTTTCTGAAAGGATGACAGCCATGGAACAGGATCAACAGCTGAGGCAGGACTATCCCGAGCAGCCCAGACGTCGAACCCTGCTTAACCGGCTCTGGTCCTTGATCGGCCTACTGGCTTTTATTGAGTTGGGCTGGCTCGGTTCCTCTATCCTGAAATCTCGGAAAACGAGAAATACTCAGCTGCAGGGTACAAAGTGGATCGAAGCGGGTCGGGCTGAAGCCCTCATAACGGGAGACGTCAAAGCCGTCCCCGAAGGCATGTTGTTCCTTGCCCGACTTGAAGACGGCGGCTTCATTGCCCTGTCCAGAACCTGCACTCACCTTGGCTGTGCCATTTCCTGGGATAAAGAGCAGGAGAAATTCGTCTGTCCTTGTCATGGCTCGACCTTCGACCGTGCGGGTACGGTTCTGTCTTCCCCAGCTATTCGACCGCTCGATTTCTACCAGGTCCGCATCGAGAACGGTCATATCAGGATCGATGTTTCAAAAGCCCACAGACGGGAGTCGTTCGACCCGTCGCAAACGACCCGGGTGTGATGAAAGGAGTTGAGCAGCCAGATAGCCGTCCCAGAAATGGTAACGGGGCAGTGACGGACAGAACCTACTGGTCAAAACCACTTGAGCTGGTGGCCATGGCGGCCCTGCTCCTCATTCTCATCTCCCCCCTGATTTATCTGCAGCGTGACAACTATCGCATCACTGCCGGTACAGAGCCCGATCTGCATTTCGTCGGCAGTCCTCGCTGTGGCGAGTGCCACAAGAGCTCTTACGAGAAGTGGCGTGAGTCACATCACGACCTGGCCATGGACATTGCCAGCGAAGAGACGGTGCTTGGTGATTTCAATGAGGCGCACTACACCGATCCGCACAATCAGGTGACCAGCAGTTTTTTCAGACAGGACGGGAAATTCATGGTCGCCACCGAAGGGCCGGAGGGACCGCTGGAGACTTTTGAAATCACCCATGTTTTCGGTGTCTATCCGCTTCAGCAATATTTGATTCCATTTCCCGGAGGCCGGCTGCAGAGCCTCAACATCGGTTGGGATGCACGGGAAAACAAATGGTATAGACTGCCACCCTACGAGGTCAAAGGGCCAGACGATTGGCTGCATTGGACCAGGGGCGGCCAGACCTGGAACGGCATGTGTGCCGAGTGTCATTCCACCAACGTGGTCAAAAACTACGACATCGATTCCAACAGTTACCGGACCACCTGGTTTGAAATCGATGTGGGCTGCGAGTCCTGCCACGGCCCCGGCTCACGTCATGCGGCCTGGGCGGCGCAACCGCCGCTGGCCCGCTCTGGGGCTGAAAATGGGGAGCTTGCCGTCGCCACTTCAGGGATTACCAGCGAAGAACAGATCGCCATTTGCGCACCATGCCACTCCAGGCGATTTCAACTTGGCGACAACCCCCATCTGGCCGGGGACGTGCTCGATGTCATGGTACCCTCCCTAATCGAAGAAGGACTCTATTATCCTGACGGTCAGATCCTCGAGGAGGTGTATGTCTACGGCTCTTTTGTCCAGTCAAAAATGTATCGCCATGGGGTTCGCTGCAGCGACTGTCACGACGTCCACAGCCTGGAGCTGCACAAGGACGGCAACGAACTCTGCCTGCAGTGCCACCGAGCCGAAGAATACGATAGCTATGATCACCATTTTCATAAACGCGAGTTCGAGGGCAAGCCCAGCGAAGGACATCTCTGCGTCAAATGCCACATGCCTGGGCGCATTTACATGGGAGCCGATTATCGCCCGGACCACAGCCTGAGAATTCCCCGTCCCGATCTCAGTATGGCGATTGACACACCAAACAGCTGCAGCACCGCAGAGTGCCATGGGGACAAACCGCTGAGCTGGGTCAACGACCATTACCAGCGCTGGTATGGAAAAACTCGAAAGCCACACTACGGCGAGGTAATCGCAGCGGCCCGATCTGCAGCTCCTGGAGCCGGAGAGGAATTGCGCAGACTCGCCAAAGACCAGCTGACACCGGTGCTCGTCAGGGCGACGGCCTTGTCCCTTCTAAGAAACTACCCCGACAGGGCAACCACCGATCTGCTGACTTCCAGCCTTGACGATACAGAGAGCCTTATTCGTTATACGGCGATTCGCGGGCTCCAGAACCTGGCCCCTTCAGCTGCGTTGGAGCACCTAGCCCCGAAACTCTACGACCCGGTCAAGGCAGTCAGGATCGAGGCCGCCGCGGCCCTGGCCGCCATAGCGGAAAGCCAGATACGAGCTGATGACCGAGAGGCTTTGAAATCTGGTCTGGCAGAGTATAGACAGGCCATGCGCTACAATGCTGACTTCGCCCCGCAGCGCTACAATCTGGGAAATCTGGCCGCAGCCCTTGGCAACGACACTGAGGCGAGAAGCTATTACGAGCAGGCCATCGCCATCGACGATCAATTCTACCCAGCCAAGGTTAACCTGGCCATGTCGCTCAACCGAAACGGCGACAACGCTGAGGCCGAAAACTTATTGCGCCAGGTGGTCGAACAAGATCCGCAACTCCATGAAGTACGCTACTCACTAGGCCTGCTGCTTGCCGAGCTGGAGAAGTACGAAGATGCCGCTGCCATGCTTGGCCTGGCCGCCGACGGCATGCCCGGCTATACCCGTCCACGCTACAATCAGGCCCTGGCTTTGCTCAAACTGAAACGTTATGAGGAAGGTGAACGGGCCCTGCTTATGGCGCTCGAGGTCGATCCCGAAAACCGTGAATACTTCTCAACACTTGCCAACCTTTATCTCAACTTCAGGATGATTGAACGGGCTGAACAACTGGCCCGCACGATTCTGAGTACCGTACCCGATCATGCCGATGCCTCCCAGCTTCTTGAAATGATCGAACAGGGCAGGATAAAACCTTAAACACGGCTATCAAGGGGGACACAATACTTAGTTCGGGTTTCGAATCAAGTATTGTGTCCCCTTAATTAAGCTATTCCGACCCTGGCGCTACCCTTGATTATCTTCTCACCACTTAATACAATGAGCAGATAGGCAGGAAACTTCACCCCCTCATCTCAGACGACTTCAAGATCATGGCAACTAAAGCACAAAAGACATCTTCTCCCTCTTTCAACCTGGACAGCCACGAATGCTACCTGAACAGGGAATTGACCTGGCTTTATTTCAATCAGCGGGTGCTGCACGAAGCAACCGACGACCGGATACCCCTTCTGGAACGGGTCTTTTTCGTCGCCGTGGTCGGCTCCAATCTGGATGAGTTCTTCATGAAACGCATCGGCGGTCTGAAACAGCAGGTCGGGGCCGGGGTAACAAAGCTCACCGTAGATGGCATGCTTCCCCAGGAGCAGATCGATGCCTGCTACAAGGTCGCCCAGGACATACTGATTGAACAGCGAAGGATAGAGGGGATCGTACGGGAACTGCTGGCCAAGGAAGACATCCGTTTCTGCCGCTATGAGGAACTGACTGCTGCCCAGAAAAAAGAGATGGATGGCTATTTCAAACGGGAGATATATCCGCTGCTTACTCCGCAGGGAATTGATCCCGCCCATCCTTTTCCTTTCATTTCAAACCTCTCACTGAACATTCTGGTCGCCACCAGCGAGCCGACTTCCGAGCACCAGTTCCTGAACCGGATCAAGGTGCCGCTGGGAGTCGGTGTACCCCGCCGTGGCCAAGAAGAATCAGTTCATCACCTTCGAAGATCTGATCGCCAACAACCTCCAAGAACTTTTTCCCGGTTTAAAGATCCACAGCTATGAATATTTCAGGGTAACCCGTAACGCCAATACCGATCGACGGGAGGAACAGGCTAACGACCTGCTGGCAATGATAGAATCGGCACTGCGGGATAGGAAATTCGCCGACATAGTCCGGCTCCAAACCGCTACCAACATTGCCCCCCACCACCGGGGCATGCTGGCTGCTGAACTGGGTATAGATGAACAGGAGGATGTCTTCGAGGCGCCTGGTATCCTCGCCAAGCGTGATTTGATGGAACTCTGGAAAATAGATAGACCCGATCTTCACTATCCCACCCATCAACCCTGCGATCACCCGCAGCTCCTGATCGACGAACCCAATTACTTTCACATCATCAGGAAACAGAAAAATATCCTTCTCCAGCATCCTTACGAATCGTTCGACACCTCAGTGGAGCGCTTTCTCAAGGAGGCGAGTACCGACCCCAAAGTGCTGGTCATCAAGATGACCCTTTATCGAACCAGCGCCGACAGCCGCATTATCCAGTATCTGCTCGATGCCGCTCACAATGGGAAACAGGTTGCCGTCGTCGTTGAACTGATGGCCCGTTTCGACGAGTCCGCCAACATAAAATGGGCCGAAGCCCTGGAAGAAGCAGGGGTCCATGTCACCTATGGCGTCGTCGGTCTCAAGACCCACTCCAAGGTCATCTTTGTGGTCAGGCGTGACTACAACGGTCTGAAGCGTTATGCCCATATCGGCACCGGCAACTACCACGCCGGCACCGCCCGGCAGTACAGCGATCTGGGGTTGCTGACCAACGACTCGGTTATCTGCGAGGACCTCACCGAGTTGTTCAACTACCTGACCACCGGTTACGCCCCGGTGAGAAAATATCAGAAAATTCTGCCTTCACCTCACATCTTGAAACAGGCGCTGCTGAAAAAAATCGACCGCGAAATCGAACTGCACAGCCCTGACAATCCAGGGTTGATCCAATTCAAAAGCAATGCCCTGGAGGACAAGGACATTGCCAAAGCGCTTTACCGGGCCTCCCGGGCCGGTGTGCATGTCGATCTTATCATCCGCGATACCTGCCGCCTCAGACCGGGCATCGAAGGGCTCTCGGAAAACATCAGGGTCATCTCCATCGTCGGCCGCTTTCTCGAGCATGCCAGGATTTTCTATTTCAGAAACAACGGCAGTGAAGAGTATTTCATTGGCTCGGCTGACTTGATGAAGCGCAACCTGGAATCACGCGTCGAGGTGGTCACGCCCATCGAAGACAAGAGCTGCCAGAAGCGGCTCCGGGAAATAATCGATATTCAGCTCGGCAACAAACGCAGCGTCTGGGATATGCAGAG
>NODE-498-length-14020-cov-9.44769_pt1 | contig 14020 bp, 10 predicted proteins | sample MGYA00139097_ERZ477577 | MGnify/ENA metagenome assembly ERZ477577 | reverse complement strand
CCGGACCGGCCCTGCTTATTTTGCTGTGCCTGATCATTCGACGGGTGACGCATTTTGATCCCGGACGGGAACAGATCCAGTCCCTGGCCAAAATTGTGGCCTATGCCATTTGTGTCAATGTGTTTTTCTTTTTATGCGAGGTATTTGTGGCGTTTTACAGCAACATCCCCGAACACATGGATCACATCAAATATCTTTTTATCGGTCTTCAAGGCAAAAGTGCCTATGTCCCTTGGATGTGGGCCTCATTTGCTCTGATGGCCATCGGTATTATTCTGACGGTCAACCCTTTCACCCGCAAAAATGAAGGCGTCCTGGCGGTGGCATGCGTCGTCATATTTTTAGGAACCTGGATCGACAAGGGATTGGGAATGATTGCCGGCGGATTTACCCCCTCCCCGCTGCATCACGTCAACGAGTATATTCCCTCTTTGCCGGAAGTTGTGATCGCACTGGCGGTGTGGGCAACGGGATTTCTGATACTGACGGCGCTATTTAAAATGGTGGTTGGGGTGAAAGAGGAAGTCGGTCAATAACAAGAGCAGGGCAGCAAAAAGATAAAAAAGGGGCATTCCAAATTTGGGATGCCCCTTTTTCGCGGGGTAAACGGGTACTTCGCATTGGATTGCGTTACCATTGTAATTCAGCAAGTTGCAACCCGGTGGCTTTTCTGGTACGAGCCCACCGATCTTTACTTCTGGCTGCTTTCTCACCTGCCATGGCTTTAATGATTTCAAAATAATCCTGTTTATATTTGTCTTTCAAAACTTGCGCTTCCGGCTTGCATCGTACCGCATAAACTGTCTGAATAGATTGATGATCGAAAGCCCGCCACACCTGTTCATCTTTTAATAAAGTATATTTATGTCCTTCGAGCATTTCAATGACTGCTTTTGTATCGAAACCGCCCGCCCTTTCCACGGCCTCTTTATACTGGTACATGATCGTATAGGCCGAGGCCGCCGATGTCGAGGGGTAGCTTTTGTACTTAATACCAAAATCTTCAACAAATGCCATACCTTTGGTATAGTTATAGGTAAATGGAACCTTCCAGGACCACGGCAAAGCCCCAACCACGCCTTCCATTACTTTCGGTCCGGCGCTTGCAGCCATGCCCAGGGTCAAATTCGGTACTACGATAGACATCTTTTTCTTTAAACCCATTTCGGTGGCCAACTTAACTGCATCAGCCATATCTTTTCCGAATAATACCAGGACGAGAACCTCTGCCCTTGACGAGGCCGCTTTCGTCAGTGCTTCTTGAAAATTTTTACGCGTGGCACCAGGAAAGGGCGTCAGAACCCGTTTATGTCTTTTTTTATCCAGGGTACGGCTGAACTTCCGGATAGATGCTTCTGTTGTCCAGCCCCAGGTATAGTCAGCAGTCACATAGAAGTATCTTTTACCGGAAAAATGCTCCTTCAAATACTCCGACAACACCTTGGCACCCATCCAGGCATTATAGCATTCCCTGAAAATATATTTATGGCCTTGCACACCCGTTGTGGCATTGGAGTATGTTAACGTTCCAAAATATAATTTTCCCCTTGATTTTGCAGCTTTGCCACCGGCTATTGCTACAGCGCTGGAGGATCCTCCAAAAATCATTTCAACGCCTTCGTTGTCGATTAAATCTTCGACATTTTTTTTTGCCAAATCCGCTTTTGATTGTGAATCTCTAATGACCAACTCAACATTCCGTCCGAGTATGCCGCCGGCTTGATTAATTTCATCAACAGCCAATTCGGCCGCCCTCAGTTGGGCCAGTCCTTGAACGGAGTATGGACCTGTCTTAGGATAATTCAATCCGATTTTGACAACCGCGGCACTTGCACCAGTGCTTATGAACAGAAGAATGGATAGCAGAATTAAGGCGCTTTTTACAATTTTATTATTTTCTCTTTTTATCATTTTCATGCCTCCCGAATAATATGGAATATATCTTTTCAGCACAAGATTATCATAGGCTGATGTGGTAGCCGTTTAAACCGCCAGTAAGGACTGCCTAGGCACCCACCGGTTGCTCTGGTGGCGGATTTTCAGTTTCATCCACCTTAAAGGCTTCAACCGATGTGGCCAGTTGCTCTGAAGTTTTAGACAGCCGCTTAATTGCCACTGCTGTCTGCCGGCTTGCAGCCGAGTTTTGAGCGCTGACCTTGCCCACCTCCTCCATCGTCTTCGTAATGCTATCCGAGGCCTTGGCCTGTTGGGTAGCGGCCATCGAAATTGACTGGATCAACTCTGCCAATTGAGTTGAAACCGTCTCGATTTCCTGTAGCTTATTATGGGCATTGTTAGCCAGATTAGAGCCTTCCACAACACGCTGAATGCTCTCTTCCATACTGGTTCCGGCCTCATTGATTTCTCCCTGAATATTTTTTATCAGGGTATCAATCTGCTTGGTGGCCTTAGTTGAACGTTCTGCCAGGCGTTGAACCTCTTCAGCTACCACCGCGAACCCTCGTCCGGCATCACCGGCCGTGGCCGCCTGGATAGAAGCATTCAACGCCAGAATGGATGTACGGTCTGCAATGTCATTGATTAGCTGAACAATGTTGCCAATCTCCTGTGAACTCTCGCCCAAACGTTTAATTGCACGGGCCGTCTCTTGGGCATTCTCGCGAATAGCCTCCATAGCTTTATTGGTCGATTTCACAGCCTCGGCACCCTCTTTGGCATTTAGCGTTGATTGTTCGGATACTGCCGCAGACTGAAGGGCATTTTGGGCTACCTGCTGGATAGAGGCGGCCATCTCGGTAATTGCTGCGATAGCATGCGATATCTGCATGGTCTGGGCCTGGCTCGTTTTTGCCAGCTGTCCGGTTGACAAGTTAACTTTTCGGGAAGTAGCTGTAACCTCTCCAGTAGTCCGTTTAACATTCAGGACAACATCGCTGAGTTGTTCCGCCATGGTATTGAAGGAGTCTGCAATAGCACCGGTCATTTCTGCGGTCACCTCGGCCCGTCTGGTCAGATCTCCTTCTGCCAGCCCGCTGATCTCCTTCAAAAGCTTCAAAATTGAGGTCTGAATGGCATCACGTTCCTCGCGGCTCTGGATCAGAACCAGGGTGTTGTCAAGCATGGCGTTGAGTGATTCGGCCATGGTCCCTAGCTCGTCTTTTGAGGTTACCTCGGCTCGGGCCTCAAATTCACCCATACCGATATTGCTGAAAAGATCCATGATTTTACGTACCTGGACAGTGAGACCACCGGCCAACGCCAGAGCTACCGCCGCCACCAAGATGGCCGCTCCTCCGAACGTAATACCGATGATCCACAACATTTTTACAAGCGGACGTCTAATCTCCTCTAAATTAATCTCGGAAATCAGCGCCCAAGTGATGCCTTTGGGTTTGGCTGCCGTTGGTTCCTGGACGATGATGGGTGACCAGGAACTTAACACCGGAAATCCGCGGTAGTTCTCAATAACTTCGGTGCCGGAGTTACCGATCAGCGCTCTCTGCGAAGCCACCGTATCCACGGCTACCTTGGGGTTCAGGACGGTACTTTCGAGACCGAGTTGCCGCAGGAAATTTGAGTTGTTGCGCCACAATCTGTCGGCGCCAACCAGGTAGGACTCACCCGTCTCGCCCAGACCCGCACGTTCTTGAACGATAGCGTTGATATGATCCAGCGACAATTGGGCGGCTATGACGAGTTCCACACGATCTTGATAGACCAACGGTTGGGCGACAAAGGCCGCCGGGGCTTTGCGGGCGGGTGCATATCGCTCAAAATCGGCTAACCCGAACTGTTTGGTCTCTAAAACTTCTACTACCAGTCGTGCTAAATTTGTATCTTTATAGGGACCTGTCAGCATGTTTGTCTGATAATCCGGCTGGTGTTCAACTGAGTAAAAGAGATACCCATCCGGATTAAACAGGTAAAGGTCATAGTAGCCGTATTTTTCTTTGTACGTGGTGAAAAAATCTTCCGCTTCATTCACAGCTTTAGGAGCAAACGCCTCATTCACGGAAATATCAGCTATAATAGTCCAATGAACGTTTGGGATTTCCAAGGGAGAATAAGCAGACAAGACCGGTGTGCCTCTGAAGTTGCGAATAATCTTTTCGCCTGTTTTACCGGCCAAGGCTTCGTTCACCGCTGCAGTATCCACCAAATAAGTCGGATCGAGAATAGTACTATCTTCTACTAAATGGGAGTCTGAGCGGAAGAGCTTGTCGTTAGCTACCAGATAGGTCTCGCCGGTCTCACCCAATCCGGTGCGCTCCTGCATGATGGCGTTGATCTGTTGGATAGGAATCTGGACCATGGCAACGCCGATTGTTTTTCCACCCACCTTAATCGGTGAGGCAATAAAGGCTGCCGGTGCATCACCCGAGGGCTCATACAATCCGAAATCCTGTACCGTTGGAGTTATCAACCCACCCTTGAACGCCTTGCCGGCCGGGCTGTCCTTCAGCTTGCCGGTTTTCAGATTTTGACCCAGATCGGAGGCCTTTTCAACAGTATAGAGCACCTGACCCTTAGCGGAGATGAGGAACAGATCAATATAGCCGTACTCTTCTATGAACTTGGCCAACCAAGGGCCATAGGTCTGCTCTATGGCCTGCCACTCCGAACCACCAATTTTACCCTTGACCTTTTTAAACGCCGAAAGTCCTTCGATCACCAACGGGTTGGTAGACAGGGCTCTCACGTCAGACAGCCGAGCGCTGAAGTAGTCCTCGATTTGGCCCTTCTTGATCGTCCGCACGGCAGTAAGCTGGTCAAAGGCTTTCTGTCGCAAAGTTTTCACTGTTTCGAGCAGAATATTCATATCACTCTCGCTTCTATAAAGGAAGTTCTCAATGGCCTGGGTCTTGTTGGCTCGCACCGCTTCCAAATTGTCGAATGCCTTGCTCATCAGAGCGTTGGATGATGTCGTAAGAGTGATGATACCCACAACTATGAGGGGAATGAGAGCCAAAACCAAAAACGCAGCCAATAACTTGGTGCGGATGCTTTTGCCCGGCTTTCCGATTGATCCGAGTCCTGACTTCAGCAGGCGGCCAATCGCACGGCCTCCAAACTTCGCCAATCGGTTAGAGGATTTGTTTGCATTTTCCATTGGAAAATCTCCTGTTCAATATGTATGGTTACTTCAATTGCTTAAATATTCAACCCGAACTAAGCTCTTTCTTGTGCTAACCGACCGGTTTAAGGGTCCCGAGGCAATAATTTGGCAACGGTCGTCAGCAGTTCGTTTTCATCAACTGGCTTGGTCATATATCCATCCGCTCCTTGTTTCATTCCCCAGAAGCGATCGCTGTCCTGAGATTTGCTGGTCAACATGAGAATTTTGATATTCTGAGTAGCGGCTGATGTCTTGAGCTGACGGCATACCTGAAAACCGTTTTTTTTGGGCAAGATGACATCCAGGACTATCAAGGTTGGATCATCCTGGATTGCTTTTTCCATTGCTTCTTCACCATCAATGGCAGTGATGGTATGATATCCCTGGTCTTGTAGCAGAGCTGAAATCTGGCGCAGATACGTTGGGCTGTCTTCTACTACCAAAATCTTTGTTTTGACCATTATTATTCTCCTTCTTTGAATTGCTATTTTCCATCTGGAAAATACTTCCCGCGTATTAGGCAAGGATCTTCAAGCCGGTAAATAGCTGGCAGCATTTTATTCGACCCTTTTCCCGCCAACAGAAGGGCCGGGCTCTCTGCGTCCGGTGCCGGCCCTTCTATCCGGGAATTTTAGAGATTACTTTTTGATGAAGTCGTCAATGCCTTCCTCTTTCCACACCTTCAAAGTCCTTTGGTCCTTCGGATCTATTTTGACTCCAATAGCATTGACCGGCACGTCGTGGCGTTTTTGAATCTCTATCCAATTCTTTTTTATGGCATTGTCTAGGCCCATCGAGTCACCTCCTTTTCTCACGGTTGTATTGAAAATTTTCAAACAGATTTTTAATAGATGTAAACTGGTATTGTTCGGGGGCTTCCGGTCCAACTACCGCGACCGCAGTCTGACTGAATCCCTCATGCAAAATCTCATCGGCCAAAAACTGCAATTTCTGAGTCTGGATTTCATCTATTTGAGCCAGGATGTCTTCATCCGGTATGTGTCGGCCAAAATAAAGCTCCTGCGAGGCCAATCGGTTCATACAGGTATGGGTATTTTCCCCGGAGATCAGATGTTGTCCGCGGATGTGCATTTTGGCTTTCCAAAGTTCTTCTTCATTTACCGGTTCTCGGGCGCAAATCAGTTTCCATAGTTCATCCAGAACCGATTCCAATACCTGCAAAATATTTTCCGGAGCTGTACAGCCTTCAACCACCAGCATCCCATCCTCACGATAAGCATGATATTCTGAGCAGATATGATAAACCAGTCCCTGGCTTTCCCGCACCCGGCGGAATAATCGCGAGCTGATACCGCCTCCCAGGATATTATTGAGAACATGCATTCCATAGCGGCCCGGGTCCGCATAGGGACACGCCCGAATTCCCAGGGAAAAGTAGACCTGGGAGACCGGTATATATTCAAGGACCACGCCCGGCTGAAATGCGGGTGCCGCCTTGGCGACCGGCAAACTTTTTCCCATCATCCGCCAAAAAGCATCCTGCACCTGGGCGACAAAATCCTCATGATCGACGTTGCCGGCTGCCGCAACGATAATACGATCCGGTGAATAATGCTCATGCACATAATAAATCACATCCGCGCGAGTCATTCGTTTAACGGTCTCAGGTCGTCCGGCAATGGAACGACCCAAAGGATGATCAGGCCAGGCAAAGCCTTTTAAAAGGTCATGGGCTCGTTGGGAGGGCATATCACCGGCAGATTCTATCTCACGCAATATGGCCGTTTTTTCCCTCTCAAGGCTTTCAGGAGGGAAGATCGAATTAAGCAGAATATCGCCTAACAGATCCAGTGCATAGGTAAAATAATGATCCAGCACCGTGGCTGAGTAACAGGTGAAATCACGGGCGGTAAAAGCGCCAAGATGTCCACCGGCTTCATCCATCAAACGGGCAATTTGAGTCGCATTGCGGCTGCTGGTGCCGCAGAAGACCGCATGTTCCACCAGATGCGCCAGCCCGCTTTGTTCCGGGGTTTCGTCGAAAGGGCCGGCATCTATCAGAATACCCATAGAGATGGAACGATGTCCGGACATGGTATCCGTCACAACTCTGATTCCGTTTTCCAAGGTTGACTTTTGATACATGGATAGTTCAATGTCTTCCATCTATAATGTTTTTCATATGCGCCACTACTAAAAATCCGTCTTCCCATTCATAAACACCCCTACTAAAAAAATTTTCCGGAATCCATCCATCGGAAACCGGAGAGCATTCAATCGGAAGCGTCAGCATTCGAATAGGAGGAACGATACGAAGCATGATTCGATAAATACCCATTGGAGCCCCTTCATTTTTTAAGGCTCGTACCACCATCAGGCGCTGAACTTTTTGAGAGTTTAAAGATTCCATCCCCAAACATGCTTCTAGCGAGATAACCGGCAAAATCTGATTACACCACTCAGCCACTCCTTCAAAGTAAGTTGGGGAAAAGGGAACGGACCGCACCGATGTATCCATTAGAATGTCTTCCAGCTGGTGCTGGCTGAATAAAAAATAAATCTGCCGATTCGATACTCGTGGGGTCTGCGCAGAAAAAATAAGCACCCTTTGCTCTGGGGGTGCAAATTCGTCAGTGTCCTGCATATTTATACCCTTTCATCTTAATACTCACTTAAAATCTTTCGGATCTGCCTGAGATGAAGTATCCCTGTCGGTTTGCAGAAGATTCGCCAGGAATGAGGTTGTCTCACATTGCGACTCATCATCTATATCAGCAGGATCAATTATTTCAGAGATCATGTCCGTTATCTCTAGATCTTCGGCCGGCGGTCTGAATTCTGGATTGGTTTCAGCAGTCTGCAGCGCTTCATAAATATCGGAATCTTGAGTCCAACGGCCTACCAGCGACATGGGGACATGATCTGAATCGGTCGATACCTCGTTTACAAGTGTGATAATTTCTTCCGCATCAGGAAAAATATCTTCGCAACCCAACATGTTTGTGACATTTTGTACGTTGGCTGTTCCTTGAAAGACTTTTTCTATTCCTTCCGGTGCTAGAAGCAAAATCAGCGCGTCCTCATGTTTCAATATGTTTGGAAAGCATGACATCGAAGCACCTTTAAATATCGGAGGAAGCGGTTTGATCCTATCAGAATCTATGGACACAACCTGGTCTAAGCGACCTACGATCAGGCCCAGGAAGTGCCCTTCAGCTTCTGCGATGATCAATTTTTCATTTTCAGAATTACGGCCGGCAGTTTCTTTCTCAAAGATAGCGACAAGATCATATAAAGGAGTTTGCTTGTCATCAATTACCCGGGAAATCTGGTTGCTGCTTTCGGACCCTTCGTCAACAATATGCTTCACACTTTGTATACTTTTGACGCGTGCTAAATCGATGCCATATGGCCTTGTCCCTACCTGGAATAGCAGCATTTTTTTCATTATCGCACCCTCCACACAACAATGTTTTCTATATTAAGCGATAAAAAAAGCGATCAGACTGCGGAATAAAATTTTACTAACATCGCAATCAGGGTGAAATCGGTATTTTAACCGCCGACGATTTCTCTTTTTACTTATCTTGATCCTCTACCTGTCAGTTCTATGATTAAACGCACAAATTCATCATCATTATATGGTTTGACAATAAATCCTTTGGCTCCCAGAGCTTTGGCTTTGTCCCGATGCTTGGTCGCGGTTCTCGATGTCAGCATCACAACTGGGACTTTCTCAAACCCACTCCAGGCCTTGAGGGCACCTAAAAATTCATAGCCGTTCATGCGAGGCATTTCGATATCAAGCACAATCAGGTCCGGACGACTTTCACTCAGCCTGTCCAGAGCATCGATGCCGTCTTTGGCTGTGAGTACCTTCCACCCCTGATCTTCCATAAGCCGGGAGACGACCTGCCGGATACTGACGGAGTCATCCACAACCATTATATTAAGGGGCCTTTCTAGTATAAGCTCCTTATCCGTATGAGTTTCTTTTAGCATTTTCGGCTGGGACCACAATAATTCATCTAAGTTCAAAATGGGGATCACACTGCCGTCACCCATGATCGTTGCGCCGGACACCCCCTTTACATACCGTAGATGTGAGCCCAGACTTTTGATAACGATTTCTTTTTGACCCACCAGGCTATCAATCACGAGTGTCCCCCGACGACCACCGGTTTCAACCACCAATGCTATAGGATAATCCCCGGACAGCACAAAATCTGCGTCTCTTTTTTCGGCACTCAGCAGATCTGCCATGTGAAAAAGCGGTAATACCTCGTCATTTATCCTCAAAGCGTCTTGATTGGGCCCAAGAATGTTTTCCGGGTCTATCCGGATGATTTCGCCGATCTCATTTAAAGCGACGGCATAGGATTGTCCTCCGACGGTAAATTGCAAAGCCTTCACAGCCGCCAGGGTTAAGGGGATGCGAATGGTAAACATTGTCCCTTGTCCTTTTTCAGATGCCACCCGAATAATGCCTTTAATATTCTGGATATTTTCTTTAACCACATCCATCCCCACACCGCGGCCCGAGATTTCACTGATCTCTTGGCGCGTGCTGAAACCGGGATAGAAAATAAACTGGGACAGCTCATCGGCGGACAACTCATCGACTCTATCAGAGAGCCGCATTTTGCGTACCGTCGCCTGAATGGCGGCGTAGTCGAGGCCGGCTCCATCATCCGCTATGCGGATCACCACCTGGTTTCCTTCACGCGAAGCCTCCAGTTTAATGGTCGCAACCGATGGTTTTCCCAGCGACAGCCTCAAGTCCTGTGATTCAACGCCATGATCAACGGCATTTCTGAGCAGGTGCATCAACGGGTCTGCAATTTTTTCCCAAATCAGTTTATCCAGTTCAATGTCTTCACCGGTAACGACCAGTTTGACCTTTTTGTTCAGATTGCCGGCAACCTCCCGCACGGTTCGATGCAATTTATTGGTAATAATCGAAATCGGGGTCATGCGAACCCGCATCATCTTATCCTGAAGCTCACTGAGAATTACCCGTTGTCGGGTAAGGCGGCCGTCAAAATCGCTGTAAAGGCTTGACAAGTGAGTGTGGAGTGTACCAACATCGACAGCGGATTCATTTAACTTGCGGATAATCAGATTTAATTCGGAATATCGATCCAGCTCCAATGTATCAAATTCGTCAAAATCCCCTGTATGCACCGCTTTTGCACTATTTGCTGCAGACAATTCAGGTATTGCCCTTAGCTGTTCAAGGGCTTCGACTTCATAGCTGACCTCCAGATCTCGTGCTATCTGTTTGAGACGTTCGCGATATAATTCAAGATCATTTACGGAATCCGTAAAGGCTTCCATTTTTTGGTCAAATGCGCTCAAGGCGATAATGAGCTCACCGGACAGGTTGACCAGATCATCGAACCGCGCCATGTCCACCCTTAGTGTTTTGGTAACCCGCGCACCCAATTCCGCAACATCGTCTACTTGCGGAAGTTCTTCGAATAAATTCGTTTGGGTATTCTCTTCGGCGAATTTTTCTTCATTCAGCTTTATTATTGTCTTCTGATCGGCGTCTGATGTGCTTTCTCCGTCCATCCTTTCATTTTTTGAACGGCTCTGCCCCATAATGTTTTTGTACTGGTTATTTAAGGATTCGGCTTTGGCAGAATAACGCAATTGAGGCTTGGTGATGATCCGTTCCAGCAAATCTGAAGACTCCGCCAGCACTCTTACAATATCCGGCGAAATTTCGCGGGCATCTTCAAAAAGCCAATCCAGAAGATCTTCCAAACTGTGGGCGTAGGTTGCAAAATCCTGAAATCCAATAACGGCGGCAGCGCCTTTTAAGGTATGAACAGATCGCCGGATCCGTCGGGATTCTTCCCGCAGGATGGGTGAAATGGGAACGGTTTGTTTTACCTGGTTATCAAGAACGTTTAAAGACCGCCCCAGATCCTCCAGGTGTTCTTCCGCTTCCTCATAAAAGCTTTCCAGCAGCTCGGGCGGAATCTCCACGCCGGTTTTTTCTTGAAGATTGGTTGTCTCGACCCTCGCTGCGGCATCAACAGGATATCCGTCCTCTAGCGGAATAGATCCAGAAGGTGAAATCGGGTCGGTCCTGACGCTGGATACCGTTGAAATTTGATTGATCGACTGTGAGTCGGGTTCCAGACATTTTTCAGTCTCAATTTTTTCTTCAGCACTGAGTCCTTCCTTTTCCGGAACCAAGACCAGCAGCTCATTAAGCGCTTTCTCATCCTCCCCCATGGAAAGCCCCCGTGTTCGTCTAAAGCTCACCACCGTTTCTTTGAGCATCGCTCGAGACGCCACCCCTCCGTTCATGTACCCAAGGCAATATTCCCTGAACAATTCAACGGTTTTCTGCATAGTATTGAAGGCTTGGTCGCTAAATTCCTGTTTGCCTTCAACAATATCTTCCAGGTATTCTTCCATCTGAAAGGCTATATGGCTTAATCCGTTTAACCCAACCAGGGAAGATGCCCCTTTTATGGTGTGCACCAATCGATGGCTCTCTTCCAGGGCTTCACTTTGGGCTGCGTTTTTTTGAAGAGATTCCAATCCATTGGCTAAAGTAGGAATGTAGCTCTCTACTTCTTCGATAAAATTCTTTATCATTTCAATTTTGGGCGGCATGGACATATACAGCCTCCTAAAGAGGTTAACCGGATTGCTCGATCTTATTTCATAAAGCCGTGGGTTTGTTTAATTCTTATCCTTGAAATACAAGGATAATTTTGGCCTTCAGGGTTACATATTCTAATTTTCCTTGAAAGCTGTCAGACGCGGGGAAGATAATAATTTATCGATGTCAAGTATACTCGTTAGGTTTTCTCCTGAAACTGCCGCGCCTAAAATATAGTTTGCTATTTCTCCTTCTCTGTACGGGCTATTTTGCAGATCGGAGTCTATCTGGTCCAGAGCGATAATGCCCATAATTCGGTCAACGATGATACCCACCTTCATGCCTTGATTATGTATGATGAGAAAACGACGTCCTACTTTAGCCCCGGTTGCAGAGATCCCCAAAAATGCCTTCAGATTTATAAAAGAGATTATCTCGCCGCGAATATTACTGATACCCAAAACCCAGTTCGGCAGATTCGGCAGTGGTGTAATCTCCGGACGACGTCCGATCTCAAGGGCGCTGGAAAGCGGCAGTGCAAAAAGTGTCTGCTCCAGAGCCAATAGAATATATTGGTCTTTGAGGGAGGTCTGCAATCCATCCAATTTAGAGGGTATGTCTTCTTTTGTACCGCGGTCCAAAGAGTCCGCTGTTTCGCTGTCAATTTCAGCAATCAATTCATTTAAAGACAAATTGTTTTGACCCCGGCCGGCTGTTGCCGGCGGCGCGAAACCTGCTTCTGGCGTGTTGATTGTTTCCATGGCAGATATGCCTGTTGGACTGTCATCGACTACCATTACTTTTATTTTAGCCATGGATAAATCTTCCCCGGGTTTACTAAATATGCCTCTCAATGGTTTCCACCAATTGGGTCGGATCGAAGGGCTTCGTTAGATAGGCTGAAGAACCGGCCACTTTGCCTTTAACTTTATTGATAATACCATCTTTGCTGGTCAGCATGATGACAGGAATGGTTTTAAACTCAGGGTTCTCCCTGATAATAGAGAGTATTTGGTAGCCGTCCATCTTTGGCAGGATGATATCCAGCAGGATTAGATCGGGTTTTGACTCATTTAATCTGCTCAAAGCCTCGAGCCCATCGCCGGCCTCTATAGTTTCGTATCCTTTTTGGCTTAGAGTAATTGATATCACCTTGCGTATGGTTGGACTATCTTCTACAACCAGTATTTTTCTTCTTATCTTGTCGTGCAATGATAACGCTGTCGAATCGGTATCACTTCCGCTTGGCGCTGATTCCTTGGCTAAAAATGCTCCGCTGGAAGCCATGTGTTTCAGCAAAACATTCAATTGATTTGAATAAAACTGCTCCTCCGGGGAAAGCTTGGAGGCAAGGTCCAGATGGTTCAGCGCTTCCTCATAGTTATCCATGTTGAGATAGACCATACCCAGCCAATAGTGAGCTTGGGAGTTATTCTCTCTTTGGATAACCCGGGTATATCTATCAATCGCTTCTTGCTTGATCCTATCGTTGGCGGTGTGGTCCAACTCAAAAAATAGATTATGGATCAGCAGATGGCATCTGCAATACGGGCATGTAACAGCATCACTTTCCAGGGGTACCCAGCAGAACGGACATCGGGGGAAAGGCTCTTTTTGCAATCGGTTTTTTGTCTGTTGGAACTTTTTGACTTCCTCGACGACTTCCGGATCGCGCGGTGCTATTTTGAGTGCATTGCTTAATGATCCTTCTACAGCCTTTAAACTTGCAGAAATCCTCGAAAACCACAACCATCCTTTATGATTTCGTTTATCCTGCTTTAAAATTTTGCTTAACAGCAATTTTGCCTTTTTAAGGTGATACCCTTCAGCCTGCTGGATGGCTTCATCAAGAAGATCGGCATGCTCGCGGGCTGTGCCATTTTCATCTGCATGGTGGGTGGAGTTGAGCAGGATATGCATTAACGATGTATGAACTTTTCTTTCGGTTTGGCAGTTATCCTGCACTTCCGTCTGCACATTTTTCCAGGAAATAATTCTGGTGGCCGCTTTTTCACCATCCATACCATCGGCTTCAGCGTTTACCAACTCACCCTTGTTTAGATAAAGATATCCAACTTTATCTTTTGACTTCACCTTGAGAGTACAGGTTTTTTGTTCCAGATTTATCAGCTGCAAAAAATTGGCAAGCATAAACCCGCTGATAAAGGCGTTCGATTTTTCTTGTAGAGAGTTCATATATTAATCCGGACTATCGATTGTTCCTTATAAGAGCCGGAATAAAAAGCCGGTTCACCCATATCATTTTTCAAGGCAATCCGGCTGTCTTGGTGAGACCCACGGCCTCAGGTCCCTGCCTCAAGGCAGGCTCGGTTTTTTCCTAAATAATATTTCCCGATCAC
>NODE-497-length-14021-cov-9.07769_pt1 | contig 14021 bp, 16 predicted proteins | sample MGYA00139097_ERZ477577 | MGnify/ENA metagenome assembly ERZ477577 | reverse complement strand
GATCGATTGTTGTACTGACCAGCGGTATAGCTGTGACCAAAATAAGCGGTATTTACATTTTTTCAATGGGCTCTGCCAATTGAAAATAATTTGCTGCCTGCTTGCAAGGAAAGACTTCAAAACGTGTTTGGCCTCCCGGCAAGAGGTCATTGGTGAGATCACCATTTAAAATGATTGGTTCAGCGGTTTGGGCAAAATCAATCCGATTTCCGTAGCCAGTAGACATATGGATATCGCCTCAGGCGAAAATTTTTACTGTAGAACACCCTGAGGAGAATACAAGAACTGTTTCGCTTCTTGACACGAAAACATCTGTGGTTAACATTTTCGCCGACTTTAATGAAAAAACAAAAATGACGATCTTCGGGTCGTTAAACAGTATCATTATTCAGAAACGAACGAGGAACCGAAAATGAAAGAAGATACCACGACATTTGAATTTCAGGCAGAAACAAAGAAGCTTCTTGATATTGTTATCAATTCACTCTACACCGAGCGTGATGTTTTTGTCAGGGAGCTGATATCCAATGCTGCCGATGCCCTTGAGAAATATCGCCATGAGAGTTTGACCGCAGAAAATCCTTTTGATGAGCATGTGCCACTCGAGATTTCAATTGAGCTGAATGAGGACAAAAAACAACTGACGATTACCGATACCGGCAGTGGTATGACACGGGATGAATTAAGCTCCAACCTTGGCACGATTGCTCACTCCGGGTCCAATACCTTCCTGGCCGATCTTGCAGAAGCTGCCCGCAAGGACGTGAGCCTGATTGGTCAATTTGGTGTCGGGTTCTACTCTGCTTTTATGGCAGGTTCAACGGTACGCGTGCAGAGCCGGTCGTTGGATGGCAGTGAAGGCAACGAGTGGATCTCGGATGGTACCGGTTCTTTTACGATAGGTGAGTGCCCGGGGTTGCACCGGGGGACAAAAATCATCATCGAGCTAAAAGAAGACGCCCATGAATATGCACAGAAGTGGAAAGTGGAATCGATTATCAAGCAATACTCAGCTTTTGTTCCGTTTCCCATTAAGCTTGATGGTGAAACCGTTAATACGGTACAGGCACTGTGGGCTCGTAATCGTGCCGAAATTAAAGACGAAGAGTATACTGAATTTTACAAGTTTATCGGAAATGCAACGGATGACCCGATGTTTCGTTTGCATTTTTCAGCTGATGCTCCCCTCGCCATAAATGCGCTTCTTTTTGTTCCCCAGGAGAATTTTGAAAGTATGGGATTTGGCAGAGTTCCCCCGGGAGTTAATCTTTATTGCCAGCGTATTCTCATTGATCAGCACTCTGAAAATATTTTGCCGGAGTGGCTGAGATTCTTGAAAGGCGTTGTCGACAGCGAAGATTTACCGCTCAATATTTCACGCCAGGCGCTGCAGGATAATGCCCTGGTTGCAAAGCTTCGAAGAGTGATAACCAAGCGTTTCCTGAAATTTCTCGACGAAGAGGCGAAAAAGGATGAAGAGGCATATCTGAAATTCTGGAAAACATTTGGTATCTATCTGAAAGAGGGGTTGACAAGTGATTATGAATTCCAGAAGGAACTCGGCAAACTGGTGCGGTTTGAATCGTCCAAGTCAAATGACGGTACCCCGATCAGTCTGGCTGACTATGTCCTTCGAATGAGCCCTGACCAGGAGGAGATCTATTACATCAATGGCCCGAACAGGCGAGCTCTTGAGTCAGGACCATATACCGAAATGTTCAGGAAGAAGGATGTGGAAATCCTCTATACCATGGAGCCTATCGATGATTTCGTACTCAATCACCTTGGAGAGTTTGACGGTAAAAAACTGGTTTCTGCTGATCGGGCCGACCTTTCTCTCAAAGAAGATCAATCGTCTTCTGAGCTGGACACTGCGGAACAGAGTGAGAGACTTGATGAAAAAACAGTTGAAGCATTGATCTCCTGGTTGAAGAAAACACTTGAAAACAAAGTGGCTGATGTCAGTGTCTCGCAACGTCTGGTCAATGCTCCGGCGATGATTGTTAACCCTGATGGCTATATGACATCCTCGATGGAACGGGTGATGGCGGGCAGCAGGTCTGAAAAAGGAATAATGGGTGAGGTAAGCAAGAAGAATCTTGAGATAAACAGTTCCAGCGAATTAATCGGTAAACTGTCAGAGCTGATGCTTACTGATGAAACATTTGCCGCCGAGGTTGCTCTGCAGATTTATGACAATGCGATGATTCAGGCCGGCCTGAGCGTGGATCCTCTTGAAATGGTCGAGCGTAATTATCGTATTCTCGGCAAAGTGATGGCCTGATAGCTTGTTCGTAAAGAATAAAGAGGCAAACCTTACGGATCTCCGGGGTATCTTGTTCGTTCAAATTTGGAGAGGATGATGACAATAGAGTTGAAAAATCATCCTCTACAGGATATAGCTCTTGTGAGTTTCGAAGTCATCAGCGCGCTTAAATGCAGTCTCTGACCTTTTCGGTGCAGCTGTGGAGCGGCCTGGGTGGCATCGGCATGGGATATGGTATGAACAGCGATGTTTTACTGTATGGGCTACGTTATTCCGGAGAATATAATGTCATCAATACGTAAAATAATTATCTACCTTTTCACCTTATTCTTGCTTGCATCCTGTGCTGACAAGCCGATCAGACATCTGGCCTCAGACGCCAGCCTGATCAAGCCGGGAACAAGCAGGGAGGATGTCCTGACGTATCTTGGTGATCCCGACGCTCAACAGATGACGTCTGAGACGACTGAGCGCTGGATCTACTACGAAGAACGGCAGTCTGCAATGCAGAAGACCCCTTATATCGGAGGCTTATTTAATGCCCGCGGTTACAGCAGGATAGTGGTAACATTTGAGGGTGATACTGTTGTTGACTGTACGTTCAGTTCACATGAATCAGATGAATTTGACTGGGCAGACGATTATTCCTGGCAAGAGAAACGGGAATAATGGCTCGATTTATTACGATTCGGGAACGTATGGTGTCAGAACAGCTCGTTCCCCGAGGTATCAAAGACGACCGGGTTCTTGAAGTCATGAGAACAGTCCCGCGTCATTATTTCGTTGATGATGCGCTGCGGTCCCGGGCTTATGGGGACTTTCCGCTGCCGATTGCTTCCGGTCAGACGATCAGCCAACCCTATATCGTCGCCTGTATGACAGAGGCTCTGAACCTGAAAGGCCATGAAAGGGTACTTGAGATAGGAACCGGCTCAGGCTATCAGGCGGCAATATTATCGAGGCTCTGTACAAAGGTCTATACGATCGAGCGCATCAATGTACTGCTTGCCGGAGCTCGAAAAGTTTTCGATCAGCTCAAATATTTCAATATAATTGCAAAACTGGATGACGGAACGATAGGGTGGCCGGAGAACGGGCCCTATGACGCAATCATGGTAACAGCCGGAGGCCCTGAAGTGCCGAAACCGTTGGTTGAACAACTTGCAGATAATGGACGGATGATTATCCCGGTTGGCGATCAGCATGTTCAAGATCTTCAGATGGTCGAAAAAATTGATGGTGAGCTACGGGTTAACCATCTGGAAAAGGTCAGATTTGTGGACCTGGTTGGTGAATATGGCTGGTAGCCATGGTGAGGCGCAGGCGCGCGGCCCTTTTAAACGACTTTATGATCGCTGCATGGCCTGGATTGCCGGGCCGTATGGGATCTGGGTGCTCTTTGTCATTGCCTTTGTTGAATCTTCTTTTTTCCCGATTCCGCCAGATGTTTTTCTGATCGCCATGTGTATTGCCGCACCGTCTCGGGCATTCAAATATGCGGCAGTTTGTGCCATGGGCTCTGCTGCCGGTGGAGCTTTCGGGTACGGACTCGGGTTCTGGTTTATGGACTCTGTCGGTCAGCAGATAATCGCCTGGTACGGGTTGGCTGATAAATACCTCCAGGTGCAGGAACTCTACCGGACCTATGATATCTGGGCAGTTGGTGCAGCAGGCTTTACCCCGCTGCCATATAAACTGTTCACGATTACAGCAGGTGCATTTCACCTTAATTTCCCGACCTTTGTTATCGTCTCTCTTCTTTCTCGATCCGCTCGATTCTTTCTTGTTGCTGCCTTTATCTGGAAATTCGGAAAACCGGTGCAACGCTACATTGACAAGTATTTTAATATTATTTCCGTCGTTTTTATGGTTTTGCTTGTCGGTGGATTTATCCTTATCAAAATGCTATTGTAAAGGGTAAGGGCCTGTGTGTCTGACATTAATCATGATGCCCGCAGGTTCACCTTTCGATGAGTCGCTGACTCTGTCCTGTTTTGTATGGAGTATAGAGCATGGTCTCTACCAGATTACTATGCCCGTTTTTATATCTGCTTCTTCTGATATTGCCAACTGCCCTTGCTGCCCATGAGGTGCACCTGAAGAATGGCTCCGTCATTAAAACGGACTATGTTGATCGTGATAACACGCAGCTCACCTACCGTCAATTCGGCGGTGACGTTTCCATACCTCTTTCTGAAGTCGTCAAAATTACCTACACGGACAAGAGACCCCAAAAAAACACTGGTTATAGCAATGCTGTCACCCCGGTGAGCGGACTTGACCTGAAGGCCATTCTTGAGTCAAAATTGCTCCCCAGTGGGCCGATTGAAAATGCGAATCTAGCGGTCGTCTCTGTAATAACCTCAGCCGGTTCGGGATCAGGATTTTTTATTAACGATGATGGTTTAATCGTGACGAATCGGCATGTAATCAGGGGCAGCGAGGTCAATAATCAGAAGGTTGAGCAGGTAATGGCAGAGGCCACACGGCGTCTTGCCGAGTGGGAACGAAATTTAAAACGTGAAAAATCCCATATTGACCAATATGGAAAAAACCTAAAACAGAATTGGACATCGTTTAGGAAGACGATCAGCCAGCAGGGTGATCGAATATCCAAGGATCGTCGTTTGGCGGTTGAGAATTCTTTGAAAGAAAAATCACGATATTTTGAGGAATGGGCCCGGGATTATGATGGCAGGAGAAATGAGTTTCTGGCAAAGAAACGAGAAATTGACCGGGAAAAAAAGGATTATGAACAAAAAAAGAGGAAGCTCTCCTACCAGTCCAGATTTACCATCACCCTTGCCGATGGAGAAGATAAATCAGCTATTCTTTATCGGGTCAGCGACCATCTTGATCTGGCACTTTTGAAACTTAATGGCTTCCAGACACCATTCCTGGAGGCGGCTGATGCCGGTTCGGTTACGCTCGGGCAGCAGGTTTATGCTATCGGATCACCGCTTCAACTTCAAAATTCAGTGACATCCGGGGTTATCTCAAATTTTCGTGGACAATATATCCAGACCAATTCAGAAATATATCCAGGCAACTCAGGAGGGCCTCTTGTAACAGAAGATGGTCGGGTTGTCGGTGTCAACAGTATGAAACTGATCACCGAGAAATTTGAGGGAATCGGTTTTGCCATTAATATCAGTGAAGTTCTCGCTGAATTCCCAGATTTTTTCACAGAATAGATCCCTACAGTACTCCTTTTTCCACATGTTCCTTGGGAGTAATGATGTTTTGTGATACGATATTGTAATCGGGTGACGTATTTGCGCCAAAACCAGCTGAAACTGTTGCCCGCAGTGAACAATAAGTCGATTTTAAGTAATTGATAATAAAGAATATGTTCGTGAGTAAATTGCCAGTACGGCAATTGGGCAAATTTGATATCGGAGGGCACAAAGGTGGACAATATCCATGAGATCCGCAAAAAAAGACGGACACTCCAGGAGACCATGAATTTTATGGCTGCACTTTCCGCAGGGATTGAACCGATCCTGGGAAGGGGTGCAAACAGTATGACGATGTCGGCAGGTCGTAATCTCGGACGTAAATTTTCACAGGACGCCAACAAGACAGATGATCTGCTTACCGCAGTCGAGGAAGTTGGCAGGGTATTGGAGAGCAATCACTGTCTCTGGGGGTTTGAGCCATTTAAACCTGCCAGCCAGGCTGAGCTGATTAGCATAAATGAGGATGGTGAACGACAGATGCTCCTTGTTTTCAGAGATTGCATGATTCGCCAGTCCCTTTTCAGGTTCGGACACCCACAGCAGGGGTCGCTCTGTAATATGATGTATGGTTTTTTTGCAGGAGCTCTTGAAAATATTATGGGTAAAAAGGCAAGACTCGAAATCAAGCACGCCGGGGAAAACGCCTGCCTCAAAATATTGACCGTAGCAGCATAATTAAAATATGACAATGAGGAATCAGTAATGAGCAGTGGAAAAATACGGTTGAATACTGACTGGCTCTGTGACTGTGGCGGCTGCCATGTGGCACTGGTTGATCTGCATGAAAAAATACTCAATGTTCTCGAATCTATTGAGATCCTGCACTGCCCTGTGTTAACAGACGTAAAAAATTATCCGGAAGCAGAAATTGGCATCCTTACCGGTTCTATCAGAACTGAGCATGATCGACATGCTGCAGTGGAAATGCGGGAAAAGTGTAAAACGATAATCGCCTTTGGAACATGTGCAGTATATGGCGGTTTACACGGTGCCGGTCTTGCCCATTCCCGCGAGGAGATCATGGACCATGTCTACCGGAAAAGCCCGACCACACGGACTGATACCATTCCTGATACAGATGTCAGCGAGCTTGCAAAAATGGTAACACCTGTGGACGAGGTTATCGACGTGGATCTCTATCTGCCCGGCTGTCCTCCCCATGCACATTTTATTTTTGAGAGCCTGAAAACATTAATTGAAAACCGTGAACCGCGTGTTACTCAGGATTCAGTATGTGGCCGCTGCACCAGACAAATGGTCAAAGGTGATGCTGCAGAGATAAAAAACAGCCTGGATGGTGTACCGGATGAAACGATATGTTTCTTAAGCCAGGGGTATATCTGTCTTGGCTCTGCAACGCTTGACCGCTGCATGTCCCCGTGCCCGAATCACGGTATTGCCTGTACCGGATGTGCAGGCCCGACAATGCAGATTCTTGCGGAACCCTACCTTGATATCCGCTCAGAAGTGAGTGATCGAATGTCGAGACTCACCGCGATTGAGCAGGATACGATAAAGACGCATATGGAAAAGACAGCAAAAACGCAATATGCGTATGCGATGGCGACAAAGATGATAGGTAACAAACCAACATTCTTGATTAAAAAATGGATTGCAGATGTGGAGGCAGGTTAGATGGCAAAAACGATAAATATAGACCCTGTTACCAGGATAGAAGGTCATGCCCGTATTCTGCTAGAATGTGATGACAGCGGCACTGTTGAAGAGGCCTTTTTTATAGTCAACGAACTTCGGGGCTTTGAGCGTATTCTTGTTGGTATGGAAGCCCACACGATGCCTCAGATAACTGCACGAATATGCGGTGTGTGTCCGACAGCGCATCATCTTGCATCAGCAAAAGCACTTGACAATGCAGCAGGTGTTGAACCACCTCCTGCAGGAAAGCTGATGCGCGAACTGATGTACATGGGCCACTATATCCATTCTCACGCATTATCTCTTTATATACTTGCCGGGCCGGACCTGGTCTTTGGTCTCAATGGTGAAACAGCAACTCAGAATGTTGTCGGGATGGTGGAGAAAGACCCTGAATTAACCAAAAAGGGTTTGAGAATACGGTCGCTTGGTCAAAAAATTAACGAGGTGGTCGGCGGCCGTGGTATCCATCCCGTTACTGCTATTGCTGGCGGCATTGCTACAAAGCTGAGTGATGCACAGTACTCAAGGCTTCGGGAACTGACCGGCGAGGCAGTAGAGTTGGTCAGTGAACTGGTCCCAGTTACGAAAGAACTGCTGCTGAGGTTGCTCGATGAGAACCCGGTGCTGCTTGACAAACTAAATGTTCCAAGCTGGTATCTGGGGACCGTTAATAACGGCAAACTCAATGTCTATGACGGAAATCTCCGGGCAATGGACGAAAACGGTGAGATTCGAGCTGAATTTGCGACAGAAGCGTATGCAGATTATCTGGTTGAGCGTGCTGTGTCACGTTCCTATGCAAAAGAAGTGTACCTGGATGTCGATAATAGTGAGCACATGTACCGGGTCAGCACCCTGGCACGAATGAATGTTGTTGATGGAATGGAGACGGAACGTGCCCAGAAAGAATTTGAAGAGTTTCGCAGTCGCTTCGGTCGCCCGTGCCACAATGCCGTCCTGCAGATGTACTGCAAACTGGTTGAACTTGTTTATGCCTGTGAAAAGGCAGATGAAATAATGAACAATCCCGATCTTCGCGGTGAATCGCGGGTTGCCGCTCATTTTAGCGGTGGTCGAGGTGTTGGTCATGTTGAGGCACCGAGAGGAGTCCTGGTGCACGATTATCAGATTGACGAGGGTGGTATTGTTCGTGGGGCAAACATGATTATTGCCACCCAGCAGAATACGGCCGCGATCAATAAATCTTTAAAGGAAGGTGCGATAAATCTGCTTGACGGCGGTGACGACGAGAAGATGCTGAATGGACTTGAATTTGTCGTTCGCTGTTATGACCCGTGCCTTGCCTGTTCGACTCATGCCCTCGGCAGAATGGAGTTTGAAGTCGAAGTTACAAGGGGTGGAGAGACAATCCGCAGAATCAGGAGGAACTAACGATGCTTGAAATGGAAATCCGGGAGAAGGGTTGCCGCGGTTGCAGGTTCTGCGCAGATATCTGCCCAACTGAGGCAATAGCGTTCGACGATGAAGCGCAAAAAGCGGTCGTTAAATCAGTAGAAGATTGCATTGAGTGCCTGAGTTGTGCATTTATCTGCCCATCCGGGGCGATCAGTCATAAAGGCCATCATGTGGTGAAAAACTTTTATCGAAACCTCTATTTCAGCCGCCGAATGGAGAAATTCTTATGATTGACTCTATTGAACTGAAACAAACCATGGAAGATCACGACAAGGCGTTTATTGAGGTATCATTTCTGCTGGATATGTTTGTCGATACCATCGAAATCTTTGTCGGTAAGTCAACCCCTGCACTGGCGGTTGCTTCAGGTCGGAAGATGGCACAAAATATGCCGATTTACCTGGAAGAACCAAGCGGTGCCAGTGCCCTTGAAGAGATGATCAGGGTCTTTTCAGAAGGATTTGATATAGCAGGGAATTTCGATGGGAAAGAAGCGACAATCGATATTGATCACTGTCCCATTTATTCGGTCTGCAAGGAAAGGGGTCTGGAAATGAATGGACCGACCTGCCAGATGTTTCATTACTATATTGCCGGAATCATGGCTGAATTAACGGGGAGTCCTGCAAGGCCAAAGACAATTGAAGCCGGAGAAACGTGCAGTTTCAAATTGATGTTCAGCGGGCTGAAGGGATAATGGACAGCAGGAGTCTGGTTGTCTGTATCGGAAATGATCTCGTTGCCGATGATGCCGTTGGGCACGCTCTTTATCACCTGCTCACGGCAGCAGGACTTGGCAAGGATGTGCGTGTCTGTCTGCTTGGCGTGGGTGGAATGGCCGTGGTTGATGAGCTTGAAGGAGAGGAGCTGTTGATCGTTGTCGATGCGGTGCAGTTCGGAGCAGATCCGGGGACCGTTCACGTACTCGACTGGGACCAGATTCCAGTCAGTGAGATGCGTCCGGTCAGCGGTCACGGAATCGGGGTCAGAGAGGCACTGCAGGTAAGTCAGAAACTCTACCCTGAAAAAACCCCGCAGGCTATTTATCTGGTCGGTGTTGAGGGCATATGCTTCAACGCGGTTGGTGCAGGACTGAGCCCGTTGGTAAAAGCGGCGCTGCCGCGTGCGGTCGAAGAGATTGCTCAACTCACCCGTTAAAGAGCATCATTTCGATGTAAAGATCCGGTCCTCATTCTGATTCTTTTGGAAGTGGAATGACATAGGGGCCTTCCGGTATAATACCAATATCATTACTGCCCTGCTCGTTAACGCTTGCCAATATCGCCTCTTGGATTGAATCGATATGTTCCACACAGGTCTGTTTTTGCTCAGATTCTGATAAATTGGTTGTATAGAGTTTAACTGATCCATGCCTGAGCGGTTTGAGGAGCATTTCAGTCTGCCATTCATCAATTAAAGCTTTATCCCGGCCATAGAGTGTTCTCATGAAATTGTTCATTCCCTGTTTACACAACATCTTTTGAGCTAAGACAAATTCCGGGCTGCCCATTCCTTCCGAACATTCACTGGCGATAATGAGCGTCCCACCTTTTTCAAGTATACCTAATGGGCCGACCATGCCCTTGACCGTCTGGTAATAGGTTTTGTCGAGTGGGTAGCCTCCGGCCGAGGTGACAATCGTCCTGAATTTTTGGTCAATCTCAATTTCTGCGTATTTTCTCATGAATTCAACAGCTTGAAGATGACTTGCTTCGATATCACCAAAGGTGACTTTACCGAGCCGTCGCTTGTCATCAATCACTGTGTTGACAGCATAGATATCGCCGATGGTCCTGATAATTTCGAGTTGTGCCTGGTGGAGCGGATTTCCTTCAAGAATGCAGTTGTCAGAATTTTTATCTTCAAGGATATGTGCGGTGTGGAACTTGAGAATGGTATCCTGATAGGCAACACCCGGTGCAACAACTTTCCTGCCACCAGAGTAGCCGGCCATGAAGTGGGGCTCCACAAGGCCTGTTGCAATTCTCAGATCGGCCTCAATAAAGCGCCGATCGATGCCAATTGGAATATTGTTCGAGGTATAACCAAGATCAATATGGGCTGAGCTGTCCCTGGCAAAATGATTTTCAATACGAATAGTATTATAGATTTCATCCGAGCCCACCAGTTCCCGAAGTTCTTCACCTTCATTTGGTCGATGAAGCCCGGTCGCCACCAGGATCATGATGTTCTCTTTTTTTATGCCCGCATCGACCAGCATGTTTACAAGCGGTGGAAGAACCAGACCATTGGGCACCGGCCTGGTAATATCACAGATCAGAATACATACCGTTTTCTTATTCTGGGCCAATTCAGGAAGCGTTGGGCTTTGAATCGGGTGTAATAATGCTTCAGATATAGATTCTGAACTGTCGGGGAGGACAGGCATCGGGCGTTTGATGATAGGAGTTACCTTTATATGTTCAGGAAGTGTAATGGTGAGTTCCTCTTTCCCGTAAAGCAGCTGATGGTCCATTTTAAAAATCCTCCTGATGACTCAGGCCTGATTGGTTATGAAATATCTGATATTATCTTGGCAAAACCTGTTTATTCACGCTTGTCTTCGAGAATTGATGCGACAAGCTTTTCGCCGGTTGACTGAAGGTGTGACTCCAGGGCATCCTCAGCCCCTGCACCATCACCTGTCTCGATTGCCTTAACGATGGTTTCATGCTGTTCATATACCTTTTCGTATCCCCAGTCAAATTTGGCTTTTTGCTCCATCCAATGCCGTGTCGGTTGTCGCATTTCCGAGAGAAATTTTATTAATACACTGTTATGACAAGATTTTGCGATGGCCATGTGGAAATCAAGATCAGGCCCTATCGGCCCATCATTATTTTTGAGCGCCGTTTTAACAGCCAGGTGTTTAGCTCTGATCTCTGCCAGGTCTTCTGCTGTGGCACGTTCGGCGGCAAGACGTACAATAATCGTTTCCAGCTCTATTCTTGCCTCGACAAGCTCGCGGACTTTCTCCCTGCCAATGCCGAGCAGTCCAAAGGATTTCAGACGACTGTCCGGCGTGAAGCTGGCGACATGGGTTCCCTGGCCCGGGCGCACGGTTAAGAGGCCGACAAGGGAGAGGGCGCCGATCGCTTCTCTGATTGAACTCCTGCCGACGTTGAATTGTTTCATTAACTCGGGTTCTGACGGTAACCGGTCTCCGGGGCTGATCGTACCATTACCTATCATGTCCATTAGCGTATCGGCGATTTGATCAGCCAGCCGTTTCCGTTCTAACTGGACCCCTTCAATGTGCATTATGTCCTCACATCAGTAGAATAAGTGTTCTTCGTCATGATTGCCCATACGTTGTTAATAAATTATTCCGGTTCTCCTGTAGATGGGCGAGGACCGGGGGTGTCTTTTGCTGTATGGGCGTTTTTTTATTGACACAAACTGAAAAAAGCAATAGTAAAAATCATATCATCTGATGTTATGCTTATCTGATGGTCTTCGGAATGTCAAATAATAAGATTCATTATGCAATTCATTTCAATCTATGATTGCAATCACCAGAAAGGAAAAGATATGCCAAAATTTAATGCCAACTTGACAATGCTCTTTACCGAGTTTGATTTTTACGATCGTTTTGATCGAGCAGCCAACGCAGGTTTTTCAGGGGTTGAATATCTTTTTCCGTATGAGTGGCCGGCCGCGGAGCTTGCGGAAAAACTTCAGCAGAATAATCTAGAACAGGTTTTACACAATCTTCCAGGGGGTGACTGGGCTGGCGGGGAGCGGGGTATTGCCTGTCTGCCGGGACGCGAGGGGGAGTTTCAAGACGGAGTTGGACAGGCAATCGAGTATGCCAAAGCACTGAAATGTCCGATACTGAATTGTCTTGCTGGTTTAACTCCTGATAATGTACCCGGTGAAACGGTGAAGGAAGTATTGATAAATAATCTTCGGTTTGCAGCTGATGCACTCGCCAAAGAAGCAATAACACTTCTTGTGGAGCCGATAAATTGTATTGATATGCCTGGCTTCCACCTTGTCAATTCTAAAGACACGATGTCCCTGCTTGAAGAGATTGGTCATAACAATATTCTCCTGCAATACGATATTTATCATATGCAGCGAATGGAAGGTGACCTGATAAATACCATTACCAGACTTATTGACAAGATTGGCCACATACAGCTCGCAGATAATCCGGGCAGGCATGAACCGGGAACAGGTGAAATTAATTTTGCCAATCTGTTCAAGGCGATTGACGAGCTTGGTTATAAAGGGTGGATAGGCTGTGAATATATACCTGCAGAAGACACCGAATCCGGACTCGGTTGGCTGAAGCGTTATTAAAACGAGACACGGGGCGGGGTTATGAAAATAGGATTTCTCGGTACCGGTATTATGGGCGGGCCGATGGCCGGGCACCTGGTGGATAATGGTCACGACATCTACGTTGATGGATCCCATAGGGTGCCAGATAGCCTCAGGGAACGAGTCTATCTTTGTAATTCGGCAAAGGAAGTGGCGGAACAAACAGAACTGATTATTCTGATGGTCCCTGACACCCCTGACGTTGAGGACGTTTTGTTTGCTGAGACCGGCGTTGCAGCAGGGTTGAGCCCCGGCAAGGTCGTTGCTGACATGAGCTCAATCTCACCAGTTCAAACCAAAGAATTTGCAAAGAAAATTAATGACCTTGGCTGTAAATACCTGGATGCCCCGGTATCAGGTGGACAGGTTGGTGCGGAAAATGCTGCCCTGACGATTATGGTTGGTGGAGATCAGAAGACGTTTGATTACGTGCTGCCGGTTTTTAAGCTGATGGGACAGAATATTTCCCTGGTTGGCGGCAATGGAGACGGTCAGACCTGTAAGGTCGCCAACCAGATTATTGTTGCCCTGACGATTGAAGCGGTTGGCGAGGCGTTGCTCTTTGCCTCAAAAGCGGGCGCGGATCCGGCAAAGGTGCGGGAGGCACTCATGGGGGGGTTCGCCTCATCCAAAATTCTTGAGGTTCACGGTGAACGGATGATTAACAGGACCTTTGCACCTGGATTCAGGATCAATCTTCATCAAAAAGATCTTAACCTGGCCTTGGCAAATGCACGTCAGCTGCAGATTGCTCTGCCAAACACGGCGACTGCCCAGGAACTGTTCAATGCGGTGTCTGCCATGGGTGAAAGTGAGCTTGATCATTCCGCAATGGTTTTAGCCCTGGAAAAACTTGCTGAGCATAAAATCGGAGACTGAATTTCCCAAGTCTGTAACAATGAAGTGTTCTTTCCATTGACAAGGGAGTTCATGGCCAGAGAGCCATAAACTCCGTTGTTCGTCTGAGGTGTTCAGCGAAAAAGAGCAATGCAGTTCAGTTGGGCCGGGTGGATAAATGTAAAAAAAGGAGGAGCTGGCTGATGTTGATTACTCCTTTTAAGAGGTGAAGATCACCGCCAGGTTAATCGAGTGTGGTTATAAATACCAGCTCACTG
>NODE-496-length-14021-cov-18.8082_pt1 | contig 14021 bp, 11 predicted proteins | sample MGYA00139097_ERZ477577 | MGnify/ENA metagenome assembly ERZ477577 | reverse complement strand
GAAGCGCACCGTAAACGAGGACTAACACCTGAAATCCCGGTACTCCGAGGTACAGCACAAAATCCGGATGTCTATTTTCAAGGGCGTGAAAGTGTCAATAAATATTATCAGGCACTGCCAAATATCTTACAAGAGCAGATGGATACTTTTGCCCGGTTGACAGGAAGAGCATACCGACTTTTTGACTATGTCGGTGCAGAAGATGCAGAACGGATCATTGTTTTAATGGGGTCAGGCGCTGAAGCAGTGGAAGAGAGTGTCCACTACCTAAACGCTAATGGTGAAAAAGTAGGGATGATAAAGGTGAGACTCGCCCTACCCTTTGACATTGACTCTTTTATAAGTGCACTTCCAAAATCAGTTAAATCCATTGCCGTGCTCGATCGTACCAAGGAGTCCGGAAGCATTGGTGAACCACTTTATCATGATGTACTTACCGCACTGTTTGAACAGCGTTCCAAATTGCCTTTTGAGATGCCCAATATCATAGGAGGACGTTACGGTCTCTCATCTAAAGAGTTTACTCCCGCTATGATTCTTTCCATTTACAAAGAGCTTGAAAAATCCTCTCCTAAAAATCACTTTACCATCGGTATTGATGATGATGTCACCTTTACATCGCTTACATATGATCATGACTTTATTTTAGATAATCCCACCCAGTTTGAGGCTCTCTTTTATGGATTGGGTTCGGATGGTACTGTAGGCGCGAACAAAAATACGATCAAGATCATCGGTACAGAAACAGATCATTATGCGCAGGGATATTTTGTCTATGATTCGAAAAAATCTGGTTCAATGACCATATCTCATCTACGTTTTGGTTCCGATCCGATCCATTCTAGTTACTTGATACAACAGGCAGATTTCATAGGGGTACATCAAGCTGTATTTCTTGAGAAACTTGACTTACTTGAGATCGCTAAACCAGGTGCAGTTTTTTTACTCAATACCCCTCATAGCAAAGAGGAAGCATGGAAACATCTTCCACGTGTAACACAAGAGCAAATTATTGCAAAAGAGTTGAAATTTTATGCCATTGATGCCTATAGTGTGGCGCAAGCCAGTAAAATGGGATCCCGGATCAATACGATCATGCAGACCTGCTTCTTTGCGATCAGCGGTATCCTTCCTAGGGATGAAGCGATCAAGAAAATAAAAAATTCGATTCAAAAAAGCTACGGAAGTAAGGGAGATCTAATTGTACAGATGAATTTTGCAGCCGTAGACAATACGCTCGAGAATCTGTATGAAGTCGTTGTGCCGACAAAGGCAGAAAGTATCCAAGAGCTTAAACCGGTTCTTAAGGGGGTACTGAGTCCATTTATCTCCGAAGTGGTCGGTAAAATAACTGCTTACAAAGGTGATGAACTTTCAGTATCACAGATCCCGGATGATGGGACATGGCCGACAGGGACAACCCAATACGAAAAACGAAACATTGCACATGAGGTTCCTGTCTGGGATGTTAACACCTGTATTCAATGTAATAAATGTGTTTCGGCCTGTCCCCACTCAGTCATACGTTCCAATATCTTTGACATCTCTTTTATGAATGAAGCTCCTGAAGGATTTACTTCTAAGTTGGCGAAAGGGAAAAAATTCGGTGAAAATGATCTTTTCAATATCTCCGTAGCAGTCGAAGACTGTACCGGTTGTGCCCTATGTGTTGAAGTCTGTCCTGCCAAAAACAAATCGCAGACCAATCTCAAAGCGATCAACATGGTACCGCTTGCACCTATCAAAGAGAAAGGAATAGCACAATGGGATTATTTCCTCTCCCTACCAAAACTTGAACGCTCAAAACTTGATCATGATGATCTTAAAGAGTCACAGTTTCTCGAACCGCTCTTTGAGTTTTCCGGGGCATGTCCTGGCTGTGGTGAGACTCCCTATATCAAACTTGCCTCACAGTTATTTGGAGACCGTATGGTGATCGCTAACGCTACCGGGTGCAGCTCGATTTACGGAGGGAACCTTCCTACGACACCATGGAAGAAAAATGATGAAGGACGTGGACCGGCTTGGTCAAATTCTCTTTTTGAGGATAATGCAGAATTCGGGCTTGGCTTTCGTTTGGCCATTGACAACCATACAGATCATAGCAAAAGCTTGCTCGAGGGTCTAAAAGATAACCTTGACAGCGATCTAGTGGATGCCATACTGAATGCGCCTCAACATGATGAAATACAGATCAACGAACAGAGAGACCGGGTTAAGATCCTTAAATCTGCTCTTAAAGATCTTGAAAGCAGTGAAGCAAAAAGTTTATTGGAAATGTCAGATTATCTTGTTAAAAAATCTGTCTGGTGCATCGGTGGAGATGGCTGGGCGTACGATATCGGATATGGTGGTCTTGATCATGTACTTGCAAGCGGTAAAAATGTCAATATTTTGGTACTGGATACTCAAGTCTACTCCAATACCGGCGGTCAACAGTCGAAAGCAACCTTTACAGGTGCTGTGGCAAAATTCTCAGCAGAAGGAAAGGCAGGAATGCCAAAAGATCTTGCTGCAATGGCTATCAATTACGAAAATGTCTACGTGGCAAAAGTTTCATTGGGTGCAAACGATAAAGCAACAGTAAAAGCGTTTGTTGAAGCAGAACGCTATGACGGTCCTTCTATCATTATCGCTTATTCGCACTGTGTCGCTCACGGCTATGATCTAAAATATGGTTTTGATCAGCAGAAACGTGCTGTTGACAGTGGTTTATGGCCTATATTCCGTTTTAATCCGGATAAGATCAAAGAAAATGAAAATCCGATGACACTTGATTACAAAGGACCGAAAATAAATGTAAAAGATTTTATGTACCGTGAGACCCGCTTTAAAATGGTAGAAAAAATGAATGTTGTTGCTGCAGGAGATTACCTCAAAACTGCAGCACATACAGCGCAGTCTCTCTATAAACGGTATCAAAATCTACATGAACATTATCAGCCAACACAAGAGGAGGTCTGACCATGGAACTTACAACTACTTATTTAGGGCTTGAATTAAAAAATCCCCTTATTGCCAGTGCTTCGCCATTAACGGGATCATTGGATAGTATCAAAAAGCTTGAAGAGAATGGTATTGCGGCGGTGATAATGCATTCTCTGTTCGAAGAAGAGATCAATCACGAGATTAATCAGATCGACCATTTTTTACATATTCACAATGATTCAAACGCTGAAGCTACCAGTTATTTACCCAGTGAGGTGGGTTTTGACAATCTGAACTCTGAATATTATCTTGAAGAGATAAGCAAAGTCAAAGAAGCTATCCAAATTCCAGTCATCGCCAGTCTCAATGGTGTTTCTGCAGGAGGATGGGTGAAATATGCAAAAAAGCTTCAGGAAGCCGGTGCGGATGCTTTGGAGCTTAACATAACCTATATTCCCACATCTATAGATATGGAGGGGCATACAGTAGAACAAATGTATATCGATACAGTGTCGCAGGTGAAAAAACATATTTCCATTCCGCTCAACGTCAAAATGAACGCCTATTTTTCAAGCCCTGCAAATATGGCCAAACGCTTTGTCGAAGCGGGAGCCAATGGTCTAACCATTTTTGATAATCCGACACGTGTCGATGTAGATCTTGAACTTTTAACACCTTTGCAGCGTGCCAATATCACAAGTTCTACCAATTTGAGTGAGACATTACGATGGTGTGCGATTCTCCATAAAAAACTGCCCTGTTCGCTCTGTGCCAATACGGGTATCCACAGTGCAGAAGATGTCCTCAAAGCCATCATGAGTGGAGCAGACGCTGTGGCATTGGCTTCAGTACTTTTGATGAAAGGTGAAGGTGAAGTAAAAACGATACTAGGTGAAATCACTGAATGGATGGAAGAGTACGAATATGACTCTATCTCTCAGATGAAAGGGAGTATATCATTGGCACACACCGATAACCCAGCCGCTTATGAACGTAACTCATATATGTATGCCTTACAACAGTATCGCCGCTAAAACGGATATTTTGTTTTTAAGAATAGCAACAGAGAAAAGCTAAGAGTTCTTGCGAAGTTCTTTTAACTTTTTTTGATATTCTTCCACGTCACCATAGGATAAAAATTCATCATAATACTTATGTTTAGAAATAACCTTTTTTGCATGTTTTATGGGACAAAAATAAAGTTCTGATCTACCGGAAATGGCTGAAGCATACAACATTAGACCATTGAAATAGGAGCAGTATAGGCAGTTGAGCTTTTCAATCGGATTTAGATACCCAAGGTAATGGTGATCAAAGATCATATAGTTACTTCGTTTGATAAACTTAAACTTGAAGATTCTAAATACGACCTGTTGATAAACAAAGAGTATGATATCAAAGAGTATGGCAGGGATGACCATCGAATAAATAAAAGGTGCAGCAAGAAAATGCAAAAGAGGTACTTCTCTAAACCAGGTTAAAAGATTTTTCATATTCTCTTTTTGCTTCTCTAAAACCTCTTTGTCAAACGTAACATAACCATTCTTGATCTCATAGGAGATATGACTCTCGTGTTGAGCGATCTCTTCTGCAAGCTTTAACTTCATTGCTTCTATCTCTTCTACGATCTCTCTGATCTTATCATTCATTGATAACCCTTTTATGGTTCAAATTTACATCTTATGTATATTATACATAGTTAACTCAATAGTTGGATCATTCATTTTTTCTAGTAAGATTAGAGATCAAGATATATAATTTAAACACGTGGTGTCACTACACAGAAAATTTATTCCTAAAGGATTTTGCTCCATCTTTACTCGATTCAATCTGATCAGAAATATCTTGGAATGAAAAACGAAGTTTACTTTGTTCGATAGTCTCTATCTCTTTGATCTTGTTAATATTTATCAGATAGGATCTGTGTATACGTACAAAATCATATGCTAACAATCTCTTTTCAAGGTCTGAAATTTTCTGTGCATAGTAAGAGAATCCCTTAGAAGAGCGCAGCATGACCTCACTTAGGTCTGCTTTGACATAGTAGACCTCCTCTGGTTTAAGCAGATAATAACTCTCACCAGTTTTACTCATCAAACGAAGATCATTACTGTTTTTATCCTCAAGTTTGACACGTTCTATACTTTGTTCTAACTGTTCCATACTGAAAGGTTTGACCAAATACCCTACAGCACCTATATCAAATGCCTTTAGGGCATGTTCATTATAGGCTGTCTGAAAAATGATGGCTATATCTTCCTGATGGTAACGCAGTTCATAGCCTAGTTCCAAACCACTGGAGTCAGGCATATTGATATCTAGAAGTACCAGATCAAAATGATTCTCTTTGACCGCTTGAAGTGCAGACACTGCATTGTCTGCTTCTATTATATCTTCATACCCAAGTGTATTGAGCATCCTTTTGAGTCTACTAAGTGCTAGCGCTTCATCATCAACGATGAGTATTTTCATGACAATCTCCTAAATAGATGGTAAACGTGGGGCTTTGTGTATCAGTGATCTCTATCTTTCCTTTACAAAGAAGCTTAAGACGCTGTGCCAAGTTGGTTAAGCCTGTACCAAATTTTGTGCTCTTCATTGCTTTACCATTGTTTTGTATCACAAGGCTGTTTTGATCCTTATCATAGGACAATGATATCTTCAAGATTTTTTTATCTATAAATCCATGTTTAATTGCATTTTCTACAAGTAACTGAATAGAGAACTTGGGTACTTTTATCCTAGGCATAGAGTCATCTATATGCATATCTATCTTACCCGAAAAACGTATATTTTCCAATTCTACATAGTCACGCACATTTCGAAGTTCATCACTAAGTGGGATAAGTGCTTTTTCATCCATAGTATTACGCAAGAATGTAGAGACTTTTAAAATAGCTGTTTCAGCCTTATTTGGATCCTGATGGATGAGTTCTGCTATAGAGTTTAAGGCATTAAATAAAAAATGAGGATTAAGCTGTGTTTCGAGTGATCTGAGACGACTTTGCACATAGTGATGATCGACTTCTTCTTTTTCATTACGCATCTTTACAAAACGGTAAAGCAAGGCTCCTACAATATAGGTTAACAAACCTATCGCTACTGCTATCTGTACAGGGTGCGTATGAAATAAGGGAATGAGATCGATATGTAAGAGTTCTGAAACAGTGGTAGTGAACAATGTACCCAGGAATCCCGAAAGAAAGGAGAAAAATATAGCCAAGGGAAGCCAGAATATTTCTGAGATCTTAGGCAGAATAGCATGGTTCATATAGGTAATAAAAATAAGTGAGAAGAGTGTAATAGCAAAACCAAGCAGTGCACCAAAGAGTGCTCCCTGATACCAGTCACGTTCCATAAGTACATACCCCAAAGAAGAAAGAAGCATGGCAAATATGACACCAATAGCCAAGATGTAAAGCCAATCCAGTTTTTTAATACGTAAAGCAATATTATACATGTAGTAACCTCTTCAGGTTATCCACACCAAGCATTACGCCAGGCCATCCCTGTGCTGCATAAACTGTATCACCTACATGGTACAAACCTTCTATCGGTGTATCGTTGGAAGGAAGTTTTGGCAGGAAATTTTTCATGGTAATAGGATTGCCTCCAAGTTGTGAGCGATTAATGTACCGTTTGAAGCTTTTTGGTGTTGCTGCAAAGTGATGTACGATCTGGGTTTCATCAATATCGAGTATATCACAGATGGACTTTAGCATTTGATTTTTGAGTGCTTCTTTTTTAGCTCTATATGTCGTTTTATCTTCCCACCATCTGCTATCTGTATGTATGGATGCTGTGATGCTATAGTGTCCTTCTTCACAAAGCACATTATCTGCTATATCTGAGAATGAAACAAATACCGCATTTGAAATAGTGTGCACATAAGTTTGATCTTGGATAAGCTGATAATGATGCTGATACTTCTTGGTACTTTTAATGGTCATATACAGCATAAAAGAACTTTGGTAATTATTGAGTTTTTCATATTTTTTATAGTAATGTTCAACCTCAGTATCGCTCTGATCAAAAAGTTTTCCACTGTCATACACTGTAGAGTTCAGTATCACCTTTTTGGCTTTTATCATTTCCTTTTTTGTATGAAGGGTAAAGTGATCTGCATGGCGTTCTATCTTTTGTATCTGCGTACTTCGTCTTACATCTTTCATCTTTTCGGTCATTTGATCAAATATTGCTCCAAACCCGCCGAGTACATAATGTGTTTCATTAAATGTGTAGCCTAAAGAGAGTGCCGCTGTAAAGAAGTTTATCTCACGTGAGGGTGCTTGAGAAACAATGAGGATCTGTGCTTCTAGAAAGCGAAGATACTCTTCAGAAATATCTCCATAAAACTCTTGTATAAATTCGTATGCATTAATGCGTAAATAACGCTGGAATTTTGCTAGCAGTGGTAAAAAACTTGTGAGTGAAACTATTTTATGCCATAACGTTCTGTTGCTATAGTAATGACCCTTTAGCTCGTAAAACTTACTGCCTAAAGTATGTATCAATGTCCAGAATTCTCTATTTCTTGGATGTGGATAGTTCTCTTCCAGAACTTCTAAAAAAGTCTCCAGATCAGAAAAACGAGGTGTTGTTTTCCCATTTTGGATAATGACTATAGAAGGGTCAGTACTAATGATATTTGGAGTAATACCCAAGTCATCAAAATGAGATTTAACGATATGGCCCTCTTCATATCCTGCAAGTGTAGTGGCACCTGTATTATATGCATAGCCTTTATGTTCAAATGTCGAACTGCATCCACCAAGATACGGTTCTTTTTCGAACAAAACAGTCTCATGCCCTTTGGCATCAAGATATGCTGCTATACTGCTGCCGCCAATACCTGAACCGACTACTGCATATTCAATCATTAAGCAGCTTTCATACTTTCATAGATATTAGTGATACACTTAACAAATGATGGATGATCATTAGGGGCCTTTGACACACGATAATCCTCAAACCCGATCTCTTCTGCGATCTCTCTATATTCTACATCCAACTCAAACTCTGTCTCAGAATTATCGATAGTAAAAGCTATAGGATAGATAATAACCTTTTTTTTCTTCAAACTTTTGAGTTTATCTTCGAGATAGGGACGTATCCACTCCAATGGTCCAAGGCGGGACTGATAGGCAATGTGTGTCTTATGAAAATTCAAACCTGCTTCTAGCAATGCTTTTCTTGCATGATAAACATTGTATTTGATATGACGCTGGTAGTCGTCTCCTTTATCTATGATCTTTTGCGGCAATCCATGTGCAGAAAACACCAATTCATAATCCTCAGGATTGTCCGTACCGATAGTTTCCTTTATACGTTCTACAGTTGCAGTAATATAGTCTGGATGACGATAGTAATTCTCGAGTGTTTTAACCTTAGCTTTGATACCATGTTTTTTAATACTTTCTTCCAAATCCTCTATACTTGAGAGTGTTGTAGTAGTTGAATAATGAGGATAAAGAGGAATAGCATAGATCTCATCAACATCATTTAGACTTTTAATCGCGTCTTTTGAATAAGGAGGTGTATAACGCATTACCATGTGTACAGAAGCATCTATGCCTGTTTCAATTTTTGAAATAAGTTTTTTTGTATAGTCTACCAGTGGTGATTTCCCCCCTAAAGCAGCATAATTACTTTTAGCTTCCTCTTTTCTATTCCAAGTAATCAGTTTTGCTATCAGCATACGTATCGGCTTTGGAGCAGAGATGATACGTTTGTCATTAAACATATTGTTCAAAAAAACCTCAACTTCATCTAAATTATTTGGTCCACCCATATTCAAAAGTACTATAGCGCGTTTCATAATATTCTCCTTTTTTATTTCTATGTTATGATAGTGCTAAATGAAGCATATTCATAGATAATATTTGTCAGTTGATTATTATTTTCTAAAGATCACGCTATGATATGGATCTTGGAACATTGATATTTGCTAAATCACCAGGATAACCTCTAGAGAGTGCAAGACTTTTTGCCTCTTTGTTTAAAGTATTTTCATCGATATACGTTAAATAGCCTAAATTTCGACTTTCATTACATGCATCATTTATGTAGCCGAGTTTAATCAGTTTACGTACAATAGCATCCACCATATCCAGTGAAGAGGATACTTTAACGATCTCACATCTTGCATATCGCTCTTTAGGAAAAGAAACTTCAGCCACGCGAAGTGTAGGATCATCACCTGGAATCTGCTGTGCACCAAAAAGGGGGAGTGCCCCTACTGTTGCATTGGAAAAATCTGGCATAAACTGTGTAACATGCTTGATAGCATTATTTGTTCTTTGATTTACATCGTCTTTCTTCCAGCCATCATCTAGCTTTTGAATGAAATGATTTTTCAATCTAGGTTGAGCACTTGTATTTGTCGTTGCTACTAATCCATCTTCATAGAGGGTGATATCATTGGTCATACCATGTAACTGGAAGTAACCACCTGGATAAGGTGTAAACTGAGCCATACCCTGAGGTGTTCCACGTTCACCATGAAATATGATCTCAGGAAATACTATGTCACTTTTCTGTTCCCATTGTGAAATATACGAAGATTTAAACTCAACCATCTTCTGCGACTTTACCCCCAACATATCATCTATACTTCCTGTTCTAAAACCAGATGCATTAATAAGATAATCAAATCCCTCTTTCATGATTTCATTATTTTTAGTATAGGTCAGGTTCCATTGTTCATTGTCTTCTTCTATATGTTGAACCGTGGTCTTATTGTAAAAGCTGATACTTTCCATTTGCTCTAATGCTAGCTGTGCACCTGCCCCAAACCTAAAAAGATTCATCCCATACTCTTGTACCAGAACAAGAGGAAATTGTACATTTTCAAGGTCTATATGTTTAATGGCTGTTAACATCCACTCATCGTTATTAGAAGGCTTATTAACTACATTTTTTTGAAGTAAAGATTTTATATCTTCTTTATTGTAAAGTTTGTAATACTCCTCACTTTTTCCAAGTACAGCATTTTTTTCATCTTTTTTTATAAGATCTTGATATTCTTTTTGAAGTAGTTTCAGTCTAGGAAGTAACGCGTAAGGTGTACTCTTGTCATTTTTAGGTAAGACAATGACTGTAGGTCTATAATCTACAATAAATGGATAAAACTTAACAAAATCAATAGATTGTCTAAGCAGTGTTACACACTGTTCATCAGATATTTCTCTATATAGGTTTCCTCCAGCATGTAAATGGCAATAAGGCGGTCCAGATGAGATACTGTCTTTTTTTTCAAAAAGCGTAATATCCAAACCGAGCTGACCCAAGTATAATGCTGCTGTTGTACCTGCAACACCTCCACCAACGATGGCTATTTTAGTTTTTGACATAATAAAACCTTCTATTTAAGTAATATATTTATGCATACAGTATAAAAAAGTGATAGTTTTTAATAGTAGTTATATGTCAATTCATAAAAAAGCATCAATAGAAAATTTATATTATTTCTTCGAGTGCCTTTTCTATATGTTCAAATTTAAATGTATATCCTGCATCCAGTATCTTACGAGGATACACTTCTTTAGAGCCTGTGAGTACAGAAGCTGCTTCACCATACATGATACCTAGTACAAACTCTGGTATGGGTAAAATAGTAGGACGTTTCAGAACTCTACCTAGTGCCTTTGTAAAAGTGTAGTTAGTCACTGGATTTGGAGCAGTAGCATTAAAAATACCGGTTAAGTGATTATCTATAATGTACTGATAGATACCCAAAAGATCACTCATGTGTATCCAGCTTGTCATCATCTTTCCGTTACCAATTATACCGCCTACTCCTAGTTTAAATGGGGTAAGCATCTGTGCCAATGCGCCCCCCTCTTTTCCAAGTATCACACCAAAACGCAATATAGTCGTGGGTTTCTTACACAAACATGCTTCATCTTCCCACTTATGGGCAAGCTCACCCAAAAAATCATCAGCGATCTCTGTACATCTCTCATCACATTTTTGATCATCTGGATAGATACCGATGGCGGAGGTAGAGATAAAATGCGTCACATTACTTTGATTGACTGCACCTACGAGACGTTCAGTACTTTCTATACGACTGTTGAGAAGTATTTTTTTATAAGGATCACTCCAACGTTTGATGATAGGCGCTCCAGCAAGGTTAATGACAACATCAACACCTTCAAGCTTCTCTAATATCATAGAGGTATCATCTTTTCTATCGATAATGACACACTCTTGAAAATGACTTTGCAGCGCTGTTCCGACAAATCCGCTGGCTCCTGTAAGTGCTATTTTCATCATATGCCTTTTCTTATTACTATAGTGTCACACTATGGACTTCATGTGTAATCAACTTAGATCTATTTCAGTAACGCTTCTATCTTATCTTCAAGTTCACTAGGTTTAGTAGATGATCCAAAACGCTCCACTACATTCCCCTCTTTATCTACAAGAAATTTAGTAAAATTCCATTTAATCGCTTCTGTCCCCAAAATACCTGATTGTTCTGATTTAAGATAACGATAAAGAGGATGAGTCTCTTCCCCATTTACATTGATCTTCGAAAACATAGGAAAAGTCACCCCAAAATTTACACGGCAAAAGTTCTGTATCTCTTTCTCTGAACCTGGTTCCTGAGAACCAAACTGGTTACATGGAAATCCGAGTACCACTAACCCATTATCTTTATATTTTTTGTAAAGTGTTTCAAGTCCATCGTACTGAGGTGTATATCCACATTTACTGGCAACATTGACAATAAGCATTACCTTGCCTTTATATTGTTCCAGTGTTGTTTCTTCACCTTGAATGGTTTTGACTTTGAAATCATAGATCGTTTTCATCTGTACATCCTTCGCTAACGTATTGAGACTCAAAATAAGTAATAAAGAAAAGATACCTTTTAACATACTGTCTCCTTTAATGCATTGTATCTTGAGGAAAATCTTTAATGATCGTGATCACAAGTTCTCCAACTTCAAAACCGAATTTTTTCATTTTTGAATGGTTTAAAATTACGCCATCCTCTTGCAGATGTAACCAATCACGTACATTTATGTCAATGGTTGAATCATTATAGGGAACGCGCATAGTGTAGTCTATCATAACAGTATTACCTTTTGCAACCATCTGGGCATCACCTACAATATCCCCCGCTGTACCTGTAAAGGTTTTTTCTCCAGTAGGTGTAAGTGTCCAGATACGTGTCTGTTTTTCTCCATCATCATAAACAAACTTCTCATCAAGTGTTCCAACTCCATTTTCATCCCAACTTCCTACAAGTTTTCCCTTGAAACGTCTAATGACCTTTCCATCTCTGTCCTTGACCAACCCGTAAGCCGTCATAGGTCCATTAAAATATTCCTGTGGAATGAATTCAGGTGAGGTGTCTTTAAAATCTTCTATTTGCATGCTGCTGCATCCTGTAAGAAGGCCGCACAGACCAAGTGTTAATAGTGATTTGAGTTTCATGCTACCAATCCTTTGTTCAACTGAATGTTCTGGTCACGGGTAAAAGCAACTTGAACGAGATTAATATTGCGGGTAATAAATGCTGCTTCACAGTAACTTAGATACATTTTCCACATACGGATGAAGTATTCATCGAATCCTAATTTTTTAACCGCATCAAGTTTTTGAAGGAACGCCTCATGCCATAGACGAAGTGTTTTTGCATAATCTTCAGTAAACTCTTCCATATGCAGTAGATTCAAACGTGTATGTGTTGATGTGGTTTCAAGTATCTTACCGACACTTGGTAAGTGACCTCCAGGGAAAATGTACTTTTGTATAAAGTCTGTACCTTTACTGTATGCAGCATAGCGCTGGTCAGGCATGGTAATGATCTGCATCACCATCACACCCGAAGGTTTGAGCAGTGACTCACACTTTTTAAAGAAAATGTCAAAATACTCTTTCCCTACAGCTTCAAACATTTCTACTGCGATGATAGCATCAAAAGTACCCTCAAGATCTCTGTAGTCTTTGAGCAGTATCTCTATTTGTTTTTCCACTTCTTCTTCTTTGAAACGCTGCTCACACAGTGCTTTTTGTTCTTTGCTAAGTGTAACCGTCGTTACCTCACACTGTTTCTCTTTGGCAAGATGTATTGCCATAGCTCCCCAGCCCGAACCTATCTCAAGTACTTTAGCTCCAGGTTTAAGTCGCAGTTTGTCTGCGAGCAACTTGATCTTTCTTTGTTGTGCAGAATAAAGAGACTCTTCCGGATGTTCAAATACTGCACTGGAATACATCATCGTATCATCAAGCATCAGTTCAAAAAAGTCATTAGAGAGGTCATAGTGTTCAGAAATATTCTTTTGTGACTGTGTTTTAGAGTTTTTACGCATCCAGTGTTTTATTTTATTGAGTTGCGGCATAAGATTGACAAAACGGTTATAGGCTCTGTCTTCACTCTTGGTTGCAAGCGTCTTTGAATTGATCAATCCAATCGTTATGAGTGCAGTTAGGTCTGATGTTTCAAAATCTCCATCCATATAACTCTCAGCAAAACCTATATCACCATAAAGTGACATACGTTTAAATATCTGACTGTTGTGTATATGCAGGTCAGCCTTAGGTGACTGACCATTTCCATAGGTCTTTTGGATTCCATCACTATAGGTGACATGTAGTGTCCCTTGCTCAATACCGCTTAAATATTTATCTCCGAGTTTATTCCAAAATACTCTCATTTTAATACCTCCTGATTTGATCTGATGGCGATGGAGAATAAAAAGTGAGTCCCTTACGCCAAAGTTTAAATGTCTGCCACAATGTTCTTGTGACAACCCAAAACGTTAAAAAAGAGTGCCGTGCAAAAAGTTTTGCAACTGTTCTACTCTCAAAAGGCCTTGCTTTTCCGCTAAAAGATGCAGTTAACTTTTTTTCTCCTGCTTCATATAGGTCAACCTTCAGAGACATCTTTTCCTCCTCATAACGTAAGAAAAAACGATACTCTCCACTGGTTTCAAGGAAGGGAGAGACATACATCTCTTTGATCACTTCACCTTCATAGCTTTTATTGTCTTGTATCTCTAATTTGACAGGATATACAACCCTTCCACCATTGTAATTATGTACTTCTGCGAAAAGATGTGTAGGTACGTTCTCCTTAA
>NODE-495-length-14023-cov-6.0955_pt1 | contig 14023 bp, 16 predicted proteins | sample MGYA00139097_ERZ477577 | MGnify/ENA metagenome assembly ERZ477577 | reverse complement strand
TATTTCTATAATTACTATTGAAATGCTGGGTAAAAATTAGACGACTTTCTTATTAAACAAGCCTCTATACTCTGAAAAATTACACCTTGAGGCATTACTCTCATCAGTAAGCTTTCCGGCTAGATTTTTTCTAAAGTTATTTGCGTGCAATACCTCTTCATATTGACCCAATCTAGATAATTGCTTCGTTAGAACATGACAGGTTTAGCCATAAGAAATGGCGGCTTCCATTCCGAAGGACAATTGTTAGTTAATAGTGTGGATTACGATGCTTTATTATTGATAGTGACTTATGTGGCTGTGATTTATTAATCTTGTTTCAAGACTTCAAAATTACTCCGATGATGGAGAGTAGCCTTAAAGCGGCGTGTTAAAAGAGCACACAATTTCACATTTTAATCCTTAGTTGCTTATAGAGTATGACTACGAATCATTCCGAGTTACTATTAACGAATTAAAATAATTAATCGGCTAGGAAATGATGACCAACAATTTACTTTCTGAACAATGGCAATCGCTGATTTCATTAGATGATTCCTTATTGTCATCGGTTGAACAGGTGTTGATGGGGAGTGATTATGTGGTTCAGTGGGGGAATCGTTACCCTGAACGCACTCAAGAACTTATAAGCTCAGCTGATATCACTACACCATATGATGCAGACGGCTATCAGTGCCGATTACAAGCGCTGCTCGAAGGAGTGGTGGATGAGCCATTATTACATCAGAAATTGCGTAATTTCCGACAACGTGAAATGGTTAGAATCATTTGGCGTGACTTGGCTGGCTGGGCTGATCTAGCTGAAACAGTACGTGATTTATCGGCAATGGCCGATGCCTGTGTTATTCAATCTTTAGCTTTATTACATTCATGGCAGTGCGAACAATTAGGTACGCCTTATGATGCTGATGGCAATGAGCAGCAGTTAATCGTGTTGGGAATGGGTAAATTAGGAGCGGGGGAGCTGAACCTCTCCTCAGATATTGATTTGATTTTCACCTACCCAGAGGACGGTGAGACTCAAGGTGCACGACGTAGTTTGACTAATGGAGAATTTTTCACTCGTTTGGGTCGAAAGCTGATTCAGTCTTTAGATAATGTAACCGTTGATGGTTTCGTTTTTCGTGTCGATATGCGTTTACGTCCATTTGGCGAAAGTGGTGCATTAGCCGCTAGTTTTGATGCTTTGGAAGACTATTACCAAACTCAGGGGCGCGAGTGGGAACGCTACGCGATGATCAAGGCTCGAGCTATTACTGGGGATGAAGTTAGTAAAAAAGCAATTATGAGCTTATTGCGTCCTTTTGTTTATCGCCGTTACCTTGATTATGGTGTGTTTGGGGCCTTACGTGAAATGAAATCCATGATTGCAGGGCAATTACGACGTAAAGGTATGGAAGATAATATTAAGCTTGGTTCAGGAGGGATTCGTGAAATTGAATTTATTGGCCAAGTTTTTCAATTAATCAATGGTGGGCGAGATAAGCCACTTCAGCAACGACCCATCTTAACTATTCTAGACTTGTTAGCTGAGCGAGCAGTGTTGTTACCTAATACGGTCAGCGATTTAAAAAAAGCATACGATTTCTTGCGTCTTACTGAACATAGAATTCAAGCATGGGCAGATCAGCAAACTCACCTATTACCTAAAGATGAGGAAGGGAAACAACGGATTGCCAGCCTAATGGGATTTGAAGATTGGCAGAGTTTTTCTAATGTATTAACAGAGCATCGACAAAAAGTACAAAGTCACTTTGAACAAGTTTTAACGGCACCACAATCTGATGAGAGCAGTGATACTTTATCGTTACTTACTTCCTCGGAGGATGAAAAAACAGCCTATTTAACTCAGTTGGGATTTTCTAATGTCGAGGCGAGTCTTTCTGTTTTAGATAATTTATTCGAAAGTCATGAGTACCGACATATTGGTCCATCGGGCAGAGAGCGTTTAGAAAAGCTGTTGCCTTTATTGGTTCAGGCGGCTGCTCAAACAGAGTCTGCAGATAGATGTTTAGCACGATTAACGCCCTTACTAGAATCGATAATGCGTCGTTCTGCTTATATGTCATTGCTGGTGGAAAATCCATTAGCCTTATCACAGCTTGTTAAGCTTTGTTCTGCAAGTCCATGGATCAGTCTTCAATTAGCTCGTCACCCGATTTTATTAGATGAACTTTTGGATCCTAGAAGTTTGTATGAAGTGCCAAACAGACAAGATCAAAAGTCAGCACTAATTCGTTGGGTCTCATCAGCGAGTGATGATGACCTTGAACGCCAGATGGATTTATTACGTGAATTTAAACAAGTTGCCTCATTACATGTCGCAGCGGCAGATGTCACTGACGCATTGCCACTGATGCGGGTCGGCGATCAATTATCCGAGTTGGCTGAAGTTCAGTTAGAGCAGGTGATGAAACTTGCTTGGCAGTACTTGGTCTCTCGTCATGGTCGACCTCCTTGTACTGATAATGACGATTTAAGTCAGTGTGGTTTCACTATTTTGGCTTATGGAAAATTAGGTGGAATTGAGCTAGGTTACGGCTCGGATCTAGATTTAGTTTTTCTTTTTGATGATGCCATGAATCAAGGGATGACCGATGGTGATAAACCGCTAGATGCCTTGATGTTTTATATACGATTTGCACAGCGAATCATTCATTTACTCAATACCGTAACAGCAGGTGGTATTTTGTATGAAGTTGATATGCGATTGAGGCCAAATGGCAGTTCAGGGTTATTGGTAACAGCCTTATCTGGTTTTGTAGAATATCAAAACGAAGATGCGTGGACATGGGAGCATCAAGCTCTTGTTCGGGCTCGATGTGTCGCAGGAGATTCGCAATTAACGGGTAAAATTGTTGCTATTCGTCAACAAATCCTAGAAAAACAACGCGATCAGCAGGCATTAGTAGCCGAAGTACGAGATATGCGTGCTAAAATGCGAAGCAATTTAGATAAGAGTAATGAACAGTTGTTTGACCTTAAACAAGGTGAAGGCGGTATCACCGATATTGAGTTTATGGTGCAATATGCTGTACTAGCATGGTCTGGCGATTTACCTCAGCTGCATAATTATACTGATAATATTCGAGTATTAGATGCACTGAAATCAACTGATAAGCTGAGTCAGGCTCAATGTGACTTACTAGCTGATGCTTACCGCTTTTATCGAAACTTGGCGAATCACTGTGTGTTACAAGAGTTACCTGCAGTGGTGCCTATTAAAGAAGTTGCTGAATATCGGTCGAAAGTAAAAGCCATTTGGCAGCAATACTTAGGCTAGTTTTAATTATGTATAACGAATTTTAAAGAAGTAGAGGAATTATGGTTACTCCAACAATGGCAGATCGTGACGGCGTTATTTGGCTAGATGGCGAAATGGTGCCTTGGCGTGAAGCAAAAGTGCATGTGTTAACTCATACCCTTCATTATGGAATGGGCGTATTCGAAGGTGTTCGTGCCTATAACACTAGCCAAGGTCCAGCAATTTTCCGTTTGCAAGAGCATACAGATCGCTTATTCCGTTCAGCTAAAATTTTAGGCATGGGTATGCCCTTTGATAAAGATGTACTGAACGAAGCCCAAAAAGCGGTAGTTCGTGAAAATAATCTTGAATCTGCTTACCTACGTCCAATGTGCTTCTATGGCAGTGAAGGAATGGGTATTCGTGCGGATAACTTAAAAACTCATGTGATGGTTGCTGCGTGGGAGTGGGGGGCATACCTTGGTGCTGAAAATATGGAAAAAGGTATTCGCATCAAAACATCTTCATATACGCGTCATCATGTAAATATTGCTATGTGTAAAGCAAAAGCAAATGGTAACTATATGAACTCTATGTTGGCTTTACAAGAAGCTATCAACTGCGGTTATGATGAAGCATTATTATTAGATGCTACAGGGTTTGTAGCGGAAGGTAGTGGTGAAAACTTCTTTATGATTCGTGATGGTGTTTTATATACGCCAACATTAACATCTGCTTTGGAAGGAATTACTCGCGCGACAATTATCCAGTTAGCAGAAGATATTGGTCTTAAGGTTGTTGAAAAACAAATCACACGTGATGAAGTCTATATTGCTGATGAAGCATTTTTTACAGGAACGGCTGCTGAAGTAACGCCTATCCGTGAACTTGATAACCGTACTATTGGCAATGGTGGCCGCGGCCCAATTACTGAGCAATTACAAACAATGTATTTTGATCAAGTTTATGGGCGCAGTGACGTATACAAAAACTGGAATTCACACGTTTAAGTAGCGCTTAGATTAGTTAAAAATTATAAACAGATAAACAGAGGTTTTAGACATGGCAGGTCATAGTAAGTGGGCAAATATTCAACATCGTAAAGGCGCTCAAGATGCCAAACGTGGGAAATTGTTCACTAAATTTATTCGTGAAATCAGCGTAGCGGCAAAAGAAGGTGGTAGTGATCCAGTCAATAATCCACGTCTTCGTGCAGCTATTGATAAAGCGTTAAGTGGCAATATGACTCGTGATGTAATTGAACGAGCTGCAAAACGTGGTGCGGGTGAGCTTGAAGGTATGACTTACGAAGAGATTCGTTACGAAGGTTACGGCCCAAGTGGTACAGCAATTATGATGGACTGCCTAACCGATAATAAAAACCGCACTGTAGCTGAAGTACGTAATGTATTCACGAAACGTGGCGGTAATATGGGGACTGATGGCTCAGTATCATACCTATTTAGTAAGAAAGGTATTATTTCTTTCGCTGCAGGCACGGATGAAGATGTGGTGATGGAAGCTGCATTAGAGGCTGGTGCTGATGACGTCGTTACAAATGATGATAATACTGTTGATGTGTTTACCACACAAGCTGACTTCGCAGCTGTTAAAGAGGCCCTTGATGCTGCTGGTCTGGAATCAGAGTCGGCTGAAGTGACCATGCACCCTGAAACCACGGTTGATCTAGATGTGAAAGATGCTGAGAAAGCAATGGCTATGATTGATGCATTCGAAGATTTAGATGATGTACAACAGGTATATACAAACGCCGACTTCTCTGAAGAAGTAATGGCTCAGTTGAATGCTGAGTAAAGAAGATAATACTCCGTGCCTCGTATCTTAGGGATTGATCCAGGATCAAGAAAAACGGGGTTTGGCATCATTGAATTTGAAGGCCAAAAAATAAAGCATATTATTAATGGTCGCTTGATGGTGGGTGACGGGGATTTTCCTGGGCGTTTAAAGCAAATATTTGAAGGGTTGACCGATATTATCGAACGCTATCAGCCTGATATTATGGCTATAGAGCAGGTTTTTTTACATAAAAATGCCGATTCAGCTCTTAAGCTAGGTCAGGCAAGAGGGGCTGCGATCTGTGCTGGCGTGAGTCAAGATCTCGAAGTTCATGAATATAGTGCAACTCAAATAAAAAAAGCGGTTGTAGGCAATGGGCATGCAAAGAAAGAGCAGGTTCAATATATGATGTCTGTCATATTATCCTTAAAAGAGATGCCTGCTGAAGATGCTGCTGATGCACTTGCATGTGCGATGACTCATGTTAGCCACGCGGCACTTGATAGACAACAAAAAAATAATAAGCTACCCGAAGGTATGCGTAGTTCTCGGCGTGGTGGACGCTATGGGCGATAAGCTTGTTCTTAAATAATAATTTTAATAGATAACGGTGAGTTAATGATCGGACGATTACGCGGAATCATATTAGAAAAACAAGCCCCTGATCTTGTATTGGATGTACAAGGGGTTGGTTATGAAGTTGCCGCACCCATGTCGACATTTATTCACCTACCTGACATTAATGAAGAAGCATCCTTATTCACTCATTTGATTGTGCGTGAAGATGCACAGTTATTATATGGCTTTCAAACAACTCGTGAACGACTTCTTTTTCGAAGTTTATTGAAAGTGAATGGTGTAGGTGCCAAACTGGCTCTAACAATTTTGTCGGGTAGTGATGTTGATGATTTTTCTCGCAGTGTGCAAGAAGGCGATGCAGCGAGTTTGACCCGATTACCAGGTGTGGGTAAAAAAACAGCAGAACGCTTAATTATAGAAATGCGAGACCGTTTGAAAGAAGTCAGTGGTGCTATGGGCTTAAAACCTGTTGTATCTGAAGCAGCTAAGTTGGCAGGCGCGAAAGATGAAGCTATGGAAGCATTAGTGTCCTTGGGCTATAAAGCTGCTGAAGCAGAGAAAATGATTCGTAGTTTAGACAGCGAAGGTTTGTCTACAGAGCAGATAATTAAATTAGCCTTACAGAGAAACTAAATGGATCAAGATCGCTTTATTTCTGCCGTCACCAATTTGGATGACCAGTATCAAGAGCAGGCCATTCGCCCTGATACATTGAAGGACTATATTGGTCAGCCTGTGGTACGCGATCAAATGGAGCTCTTTATCGCTGCGGCTAAACAAAGAAAAGAGTCTCTCGATCATACTTTAATCTTTGGTCCTCCCGGCCTTGGTAAAACAACCCTATCGCACATCATTGCTAATGAAATGGGGGTTAACTTGAAGCAAACATCGGGGCCAGTGCTAGAGCGTCCGGGTGATTTAGCGGCAATATTAACTAATCTAGAACCGAATGATGTCTTATTTGTTGATGAAATTCATCGTCTTAGTCCAATAGTGGAAGAAGTTTTATATCCTGCGATGGAAGATTATCAGCTGGATATTATGATTGGTGAAGGCCCTGCAGCACGTTCGATTAAGCTTGATTTAGAACCGTTTACTTTAGTGGGCGCAACCACCCGAGCCGGTTCTTTGACGTCACCGCTGCGAGATCGCTTTGGTATTGTGCAGCGTCTAGAGTTTTATCAAATTGATGACTTAAGTACGATTGTGCAACGAAGTGCTAATATTTTTGGTGTGGCCTTAGATATATCAGGAGCCAATGAAATTGCTCGCCGTTCACGCGGTACCCCTCGTATTGCTAATCGCTTATTACGTCGTGTGCGTGACTATGCTGAAGTGAAGTTTGATGGCCAGATAACCGCAGAAGTCGCACGACAGGCGCTTGATTTACTTGATGTGGATGATAATGGCTTTGATATGCTTGATCGCAAATTACTATTCGCAATTATTGAGAAGTTTGAAGGTGGCCCCGTCGGCGTTGATAATTTAGCAGCAGCTATTGGTGAAGAACGAGGCACTATTGAGGATGTACTGGAGCCATACCTAATCCAAGAAGGGTTTATTATGCGAACACCTCGCGGCCGAATTGCTACTAAACGAGCATGGCTGCACTTAGGATTATCACCAAACTCAGCGAAGGAAAATAATGACTGAATTTGAATGGCCTGTTCGTGTTTACTATGAAGATACCGATAGTGGCGGCGTGGTGTATCACTCTAACTATCTCAACTTTATGGAACGCGCGCGTACGGAGTGGTTGCGTGCATTAGGCTTTGAACAGGATGTATTGATCGAGCAGCATCAATGTTTGTTTGCTGTCCATTCTATGCAGATCAATTTTAAGCGGCCAGCCAAATTCAATGATGCTCTGGTAGTTCGATCACAGATAGTTAAGGCGGTTGGTGCTAGAATGGAATTCGATCAAAAAATTTACCGTGGTGATGAACTGTTATGCCAAGCCGCTGTCAAAATCGCTTGTTTGGATGCAAATCGGTTTCGACCTATACCGTTACCACCTTTTTTATTAATGGAGATACAAAGTGAGCACTGACCTTTCTTTGCTAACCCTTATATCTGATGCCAGTTTATTGGTGAAAATAGTGATGCTTATCTTATTAGCTATCTCCGTATTTTCATGGACTATTGTGTTTAAAAAGCGCTCTGAACTCATTCTGGCAAAACAGGATGCTGATTCATTTGAAGATAAGTTCTGGTCAGGCAATGAGCTTAATAAACTCTACGAAGATCTTTCTGCTCGACCTCATGCAAGTAGGGGGATGGAAGGTATTTTTGAAGTTGGATTTAAAGAATTTGTTCGATTAAAGAAAACAGCACCAGATTCTCCTGTGCTATTGGAAGGTGCCCAACGTGTTATGAGGATCTCATTAGCGCGTGAAATTGATCAACTGGAAGAGTCACTATCATTTTTAGCGACAGCTGGTTCTATCAGTCCATATATAGGTTTGTTTGGCACGGTATGGGGCATAATGAATTCTTTTATGGCCTTGGGCGAAGTGCAACAAGCAACATTAGCAATGGTTGCACCAGGTATTGCCGAAGCCTTGATTGCGACTGCAATGGGCCTGTTTGCAGCTATTCCAGCAGTAATTGCCTATAACCGCTATTCAAATCAAGTTGAGCGATTGATTAATCGTTATGATACTTTCTTGGAAGAGTTTTCTTCTATTTTGCAACGTCAACATAGTTAATTTACGAGTCTGACTCATGGTTGCTCATAAACAAAGACAACGCAGAAAGCCAATGGCTGAAATTAATGTCGTGCCGTACATTGATGTCATGCTGGTATTGTTGATCATCTTCATGATTACAGCGCCAATGTTAACGCAGGGAGTCAAAGTTGATTTGCCTACTGCTGCGGCTAACCCTGTTGAACCACCTGATGATAATACTGAACCATTAGTGGTGTCTGTTGATGCTGAGGGGCTTTATTACGTAGCTGTTGGAGATAAACAAGACCAAGCAGTAGATGTTGAGACTTTAGCTACTAAAGTGGCAGCAGTTCTTAGGCGTAATCCAAAAACACCTGTGATGGTGAAAGGCGATTCTGCGGCTAATTATGGCCAAGTTGTGACATTGATGACGTACTTACAGCAAGCTGGAGCACCGAGTGTTGGTTTAATTACGCAGCAGCCAGAAGAGTAATCATAGCGATGAAGGCAGATTGGACTAAAAATATCTCTTCGGCTACTTATGCAGTGTTATTACACATTGTATTAATTGGGCTATTTGTTGTTGGTATAGGACCCACTTCTGCACCAAAATTAGCATCGCAACCTAAAGTAGATATCGTTCAGGCAACAGTGATGAATGAAGCAGATATCATAAAAGAGATGCAAGTACAGCAAGATATTGAAAATAAAAAGCGTTTAAAAGAAAAGCAACAGCAAGAAAAAGTTGATAAGAAGCTAGAAGAAACACAAAAAGAATTGGTTCGTAAAGAACAAGAGTTTCGAGATCAACAAGAACGAGTGAAAATTGAAAAGAAAAAACAACAAGAAAAAATCAAGAAATTAGAGCAAGAACGTAAGTTACAAGAGCAAAAAACAAAAGAAGCTGAGAAATTACGCAAAGTGGAAGAAGAGAAACAACGCCTTGCCGAGCAACAACGAAAAGAAGCTGAGCAGAAAAAGCAGAAAGCTGAACAAGAGCGCCAAGCAGAAGAAGAAAAACGTAAAAAGGCTGAAGCTGATAGAAAAGCAGAAGAACAGAAAAAAATAGCAGCGGAAAAAGCGCGTAAGGCAGAAGAGGCGAAAAAGCTCAAAGCAGAACAAGATCGTAAAGCAGAAGAAGCGAAAAAACTAAAAGCAGAGCAAGATCGTAAAGCAGAAGAAAAACGAAAAAGAGAAGCTGAACGAAAAGCACAAGATGCTGAGGCAAATCGCCTACTACAAGAGAGCTTGCAAGCTGAACAGCAAGAACAAGAACAACGACGTGTAGCAGGTGTGGTTGATCAGTATTCGCTAATGATTAAGCAGAGAATCAAGCGATATTGGATTAGACCGGCATCTTCAACAGTAGGTATGCAAGCAACCTTGCGAGTAAGTTTGCTTCCTGGTGGTGATGTGAAGCGGGTATCAGTGATTAAAAGTAGTGGTAATGCACTTTTTGACCGCTCGGCAGAATCTGCCGTATATAAAGCCGCGCCATTACCTCAGCCAACAGATCCTAAAGCTGCTGCAGCACTTCGAGATTTTCAGTTTATTTTTAAACCTGAATAGAGGGAAATTGAATGACCAAACGATGGTTAACACTTATTTGGCTTACGCTATTTTTATCATGGCAAGCACAAGCTGAATTAGTTATTGAAATTACGGGAGGCAGCGAGTCTGCATTACCTATCGCTATAGTGCCATTTGGCTCGGAGGGCTTTTCTGCTCCCGAAGATATTTCCAAGATCATTACTAATGATTTAGCTAGAAGTGGGCGTTTTGCACCCTTAGCAAAACAAGACTTAATTTCAAGCCCTCACCAAAAATCAGAGATTAATTTCCAAGATTGGCGGTTACTTCGTTCAGAGGGTTTATTAGTAGGCAAAATAAGCAGCCTAGATGGCGAAACTTATAATGTTCAATTCCAGTTATTTGATGTGTATAAAGGTCAGCAATTAGCAGGTAAGCGTTATCAAGTACCTGCTTCGGGCTTACGCAGGTTGGCACATCAAATAGCTGATCAGGTCTATCAAACTTTGACCGGTGAAGTGGGTGTGTTTTCAACACGGTTAGCATTCGTTTCTGTAATAAGGAATGCAGATGGAAGCAAACGCTTTGCATTACAAGTTTCTGATTCTGATGGTGCCAATCCTCGAACAGTGTTGCAATCTAAGCAACCTATTTTATCGCCAAGCTGGGCGAGTGATGGTGAACGGCTAGCCTATGTATCCTTCGAAAATGGTAAAGCAGAAGTATTCGTTCAGGAAATGCGCAGTGGTCGACGGAACTCTGTTGCAGCGTTTAAAGGATTAAATAGTGCGCCTGCTTGGTCTCCTGATGGAAAGCAGTTAGCCTTAACGCTATCAAAATCGGGGAATCCAGAAATTTACACGCTTGAGTTAGCAACGGGAAAACTGACGCGAGTAACTCACAACTCACAAGCGATTGATACGGAAGCAGTTTGGATGCCTAACGGAAAAGAGCTTTTATTCACTTCTGATCGTGGTGGTCGCCCACAGGTTTATAAGATTGCTGCTAGCGGAGGTCGTGCAAAACGAATGACTTACGAGGGTAGTTATAATACCTCCGCAGATGTTTCTCCAGATGGTCAGATGATGACTATGGTACATAGTATTAACGGTAAGTTTTATATTGCTGTACAGGATTTAAATACAGGTGCACTACTTATCCTTACTGAAACAGGTAAAGATGAATCACCAAGCTTTGCGCCGAATGGGCGTATGATCCTGTATGCTACTGAACAAAATGGAAAAGGTGTCTTAGCAGCGGTATCTGTTGATGGCCAAATTCAGCAACGTTTAGGTGAGTCTGATCGAGGCGTTCGTGAGCCTGCATGGTCACCGATTAGAAAATAATTGAGTTAGGAGTAGTCGTAATATGAAATTAATTAAATTAGCGGTAGTGACATCAATTCTTATTGGTTTATCTGGCTGTAGTACGTTGAGCGGATCAAAATCAGATACTGACACCATGAATGGCAGTGACGTTGTTGTAGAAGATCGCAATGCTGAATCTTCTGGTATGGGTGGTGACAGCACTGCATCAGGTAGTGAGTTTGGTGAGGGTGCTGAAACGCAAGTGATTGTTGGTGAAGGGCAATATGAAGGTGAGGGAATGTTAGACGATCCTAATAGCCCACTTGCAAATCGTATTATTTACTTCGAATATGATAGTAGTGCTGTGCGTGCAGAAGATGTTGCAACATTAGAAGCGCATGCTGCGTACCTTGGCGAACATATTAATGTGACGGTTCGTTTAGTCGGTCATACAGATGATCGTGGTGCTCGTGAGTACAATCTAGCATTAGGTGAGCGCCGCGCATTAGCTATCCGTCAAATTTTGATGTTGCAAGGTGCAAGTGTTCAACAATTTGAAGTGACAAGTTTTGGCGAAGAGCGTCCTGCCGTAGATGGCATTGATGAAACCGCTAGACAACAAAATAGACGTGTAGAAATCAATTATATAGGACGGTAAAGATGAAAATGGTAGGTAAAACAGCCTTGGTAGCTGCATTAATGTTATCGCCGATGAGCATAAATGTTGTCTTAGCCGATGAGGCTGCTTTGAATCAGCGAATAGATCGTTTAGAGCGAATCATTAAAGGTCAGGGCTTAGTGTCATTACTGAGTCGAGTCGATCAATTGCAGAATGAAATTCAACGATTGAATGGCGAAAATGAATCGTTAAACCATAAGTTAGAAACGATGAAAAAGCGTCAACGTGATTTATATTTAGATCTTGATCAGCGCCTGCAAGCACGACCACAAATTACAGCTACACCAGTAACTCAAGTAGAAAATGTAGCTCAAATTGAGACGACACCAGAAACTACTAGTCAGCAAGATGTCGCTCAAGAAGAGCAGGCTCCTGTAGAGGCTGCAGTTGTATCTCAGCCAGCCGCAGCACCAGTTGCTGTAGAAAATGGTGAAGCTGCTTATCAAGCGGCACTACAAACTTTGCGTGGTGGGCAATATGAGCAGGCAATTACTGCTTTATCGGCTTTTCCTGAGCAATACCCACAGAGTAGCTTTTTGCCAAATGCATACTACTGGCAGGGTGAAGCAAACTATGTTTTACGTCATTTCGATCGGGCAATTATTGATTTTCAAACAGTCATTGAGCGTTTCCCTTCTAGCAGTAAGGTTGCTGATGCAACATTGAAACTAGGTTTCAGTGAATATGAAATGGGAAAAACAGAGGCGGCAGTTGCCACACTTAATAAAGTTGTCGAACAATACCCGAATACATCTGCTGCACGACTAGCTAAAGTCAGGTTAGATCGAATCAATAAAGCTAATCGTTAATTTACAAGCGGACGGAAACACTTATGGCTCAGTGCCGTATTACAGAAATATTTTATTCATTACAGGGTGAGACACGAACAGTCGGTCTACCGACGGTTTTTGTTCGCCTGACGGGTTGTCCTCTAAGGTGTAACTATTGTGACACCGCTTACGCCTTCCATGGCGGTGAAAAAATGGAGATTAGCGATATTGTCGCTAAAGTCAGCAGTTACAACCCTCGTTATATCACAGTTACGGGTGGCGAACCCTTGGCTCAAGGAAGCTGTACCGAATTACTTACATCATTAGCAGATCTTGGCGCAGAAGTTTCTATCGAAACAAGTGGGGCTATCGATATCTCTAATATTGATGAGAGAGTTGTCACTGTGATGGATCTGAAAACACCTGCTTCAGGTGAAGAATCTAAAAATAACTATGACAATATCGTCAAGTTGAAACCACATGACCAGATTAAATTTGTCATATGTGACCGAACTGATTATGACTGGTCTTGTCAGAAACTAACAGAATATGATTTAACTTCACGTTGTGAGATTCTATTCTCACCAATACATGGCAATTTGAACCCAGCTGATTTAGCAGATTGGATTATTGCAGACAATTTACCCGTACGTATGCAAATACAAATGCATAAGTACCTCTGGAACGATGAGCAAGGCCGATGAAACGTGCAGTAGTACTCTTATCTGGTGGATTAGATTCGGTAACTGCATTAGCTATTGCTAAACAGCAGGGTTATGAATGTTATACCCTAAGTTTTGACTATGGCCAGCGTCATGATACTGAACTGGTAGCCTCAGAAAAATTGTCTAAGCAGCTTGGTGCAAAAAAACACAAAGTGATTAAGATTGATTTACGTACAATTGGCGGATCAGCATTAACAGATAATGATATCGATGTACCTGAAGAGCACCATGAGGGAATTCCTGTCACCTATGTGCCTGCAAGAAACACTGTATTTCTATCTATTGCATTAGGTTGGGCAGAAGTACTGACCGCAAATGCTATATATATAGGTGTTAATGCTGTTGACTATTCAGGTTACCCAGATTGTCGTCCAGAATTCGTGACAGCCTTCGAACAGTTGGCAAACTTAGCTACGAAGACTGGAGTGGAAGGTAATAAACTAGAAGTTAGAGCACCATTAATGAGAATGACTAAAGCTGAGATTATCAGGCAAGGCATATCTCTTGGTGTTGATTATAGTCAAACAGTTTCCTGTTATCAGGCGGATGAGGATGGTCGAGCATGCGGCTTATGTGATTCATGCCACTTCAGGAAAGAAGGATTTATACAAGCAGGAATTAGTGATCCTACTCGCTACAGCTTAGGTAGTTGATTGATATTTAACATTAAATAGAGATGTTTGTACTTCGCGTTTGAAGTGCAATAAATAGTAGCAATCAATT
>NODE-493-length-14028-cov-5.82896_pt1 | contig 14028 bp, 13 predicted proteins | sample MGYA00139097_ERZ477577 | MGnify/ENA metagenome assembly ERZ477577 | reverse complement strand
ACTCAATACTTTTTCGTTGCGATCAATACCTTTGATGTCAGTAATAAACAACATATAACCAATGTTATACCTTTTAATTTTTTCGACGATCTGTTTAGGGATTCTATTACCAACAATCGCCGCTGATTCCGTTCCGTTTAGAGATTCATAATGAATATCAAATGCTACGATTGTTATGTCGTCATTCAATTGAATACCATTTTCGCTATTCAAAACAGAAATAGGGATTTCCCCTTTGAAATAACCATCAATATGCGGGAACATGTTTTTCTTCTTGGGAACTACTTCTTCTTGCAGTTTCTTCTCAACTATCGGCAATACTACTTCTTCAGCTGTTTTCAGTTGCTCCTTATGATTGTCTATAGTTTCGACATTTAGAGTTCTTTCTGTTGTCTGTGGTTTTTCTTTAGAAGGTCCTGGCAATTCATTCTGATAATTTTCTTGTTCATTAATTGAAGCAACCTGAATTTTCGTTAAGGATTCGGGTTGGTTCAACTGATCCATTATTTTATCGGGAACCAAATTAATCGCACTCTCTGAAGGCAACTCCGAAACTGGATTGATAGTAGTAGCCGAAACGACTACTGCCACAACTGCCATCCCCACTGGTCCGTAGAACCACGCTGTTTTCCAGACTGGTGGCTTTAGGTTTTTAACCTGACTCAAAACATTTCCGAAATCTTGTTTCGCTTCAATATAGTCAGAGCTAACGGGCTCACGATCTACAATCGCTTTGATTTTTTCCATCTGTATAATCTTATTTCATAAATAGTTTTTTCAATCTTTCTAAAGCTCTAAAAGCTCTTACTTTTGCATTGTTTTCAGTTATCTCCAATATCTCACCGATCTCTCTATAAGACCTTTTTTCAAAATACCTCATTTCTATCAATTGTAAGTCTCGCGGATTTAATTCTGCCAAACAATTAACAAGCTTCTTTTTATTTTCAGAAGAATCATCTTCCTCAAAATCTTCAATCATCTCAAAAATGTGCATGCTTTCAACGTTTACGGTACGTCTTGCTTTTCTATCTCTAAAAGCCTGGTACAACTCACTTTTCGCAATACGGTAAAGCCAAGATGAAAAAGGTACTCCCCTATATTCATACTTATGGATATTACTCAAAGCTTTAATAAACACTTGTGAAGTAACATCAAATGCCATCTCTTGATCGTCCATCCGTTGATAAACGTAACGAAATATCTGTTCATGATACTTCTTGTACAGTGGACCGAAACGCTCCGGATCCTTCTTCGCACTCGTAATCCAACTCAACTCCTCCTGGAGTCTATCATTGGTCTGATGATAAACTGGGTTGGTGGTTTTATCTAGCCGGTCGTATAAAGCTTGCAGACTTTATACTAGGTATAATACCTTACTCTAGCATTGGTTACATATAGAACGCTATCACTCTCCATTTTATTATGTATACCTAGTAATTATTTTCGATTTACCGACTAGATAAAACCACCAACCCCCTTATTATATTGCGATTAGTACAATCTATCAAGATAACTTGTATCAGATAATGATCTCAAAAAATTCTCTAAATCAACCTTTTCAGAGTCTGTTAATGTAAATGGTTTAATGCTATTACTCTTATTAAAATGCGACTTCCCTCCTACTTCATAATGTTCAATTACCTCCCTTAAGGTTTTCATTGATCCATCATGCATGTATGGAAATGTCAAAGCAACATTTCGAAGACTAGGAACTTTGAACCTACCAATATCCAAAGTATCTCCTTTAATTCGAAACCGACCTTTATCCTGACCATAATCTTCATAAACACCATTGTTTTCTGCCAGAAAATTGGTGAAATGTGGAGCAGGATGACAATCAGTACAATATAACTTCTCAGAAAAAATCTTCCAGCCATTCAACTCAGAAGAGCTCATTACTGAATGATCTTGCTTGTACATGTATTGATCAAATTTGGAATCATCAGAAATAAGAGATCGTTCAAAACAAGCCAAACTACGAGTAAGCACCCACGCATCAAACTCCCTGTTAAATATTTTCTTAGCAGCATCCTGATACTCTGGAATATTCTTCAAACGATCTACAAGTTCTCCAACACTAATATTCATTTCTACATGTTCTTGAATTGGAACTATAACTTGCTCTTCTAAACTCTTAATATGTGCATCAAACATTAAAGTCTTCAAATGTCCAGCGTTTAGTATTGATGGTGAATTTCGAACAGTTTTACCTCCACCCACTCCAATTGACACAGGTAAGCGATCTGTAAAAGCAAATTTCGGAATATGACAAGATGCACATGAAATTGTCTGGTTCGATGACAGTCTCGAATCAAAAAACAACTTCTTTCCCAATTCAATTTTATCTTCAGAAGATGGGTTGTCTTGTGGGTGCACAACTTCTCCAAGTGGGGAAAACTCAAAATTGGATTCAGGACGACATTGAACCAAAAAAAGGAGAATGACTACCCCCCCTCCTTTTACTATTCTCTTGTATGAAATTCTTCGCTTCACTTAAATAAATTGAAAATCTTTCTTATATAACAATATACAACATTTCTTATTCTTTCAATCTAACAAACATGAACATTCCTCAACCTACATCTACCCTAACTATATTTAGTAATCTATCTAAAAATTGAGGCACTTAACGAACATTTCGAAATTTCCAGCATTATTTGAAAAGCGATTGCGTAATTTTGCTGACGAATTGAGGTTCGTCATTTACATACTGTTATCAATAAGCTTATCAAACACTGTAACGTACGGTGGAGAAGACGATTCACTATCCCATAGACTTTTTAAAGATAGAGTTGTTCTTTTTACAGATGTAGGTTTCCATTCTGCTCCTTTTAGTATTAAAGACAAATATAATTTGGGAGTGGATAAATTGAAATTCAAAAACAATATTAAAGTAGCCTTGGGGTTTGGATTCGCATACAGATGGTTCGCTCTACGCGTTGGTTTTGCTTTGCCAGGTAATATTCGATCAGAAAAGAAATTTGGGAACACTGATTATTTTGACATCGGTTTAAAATTCAATATTAAACAGACTTTTTGCAATATCGACTTTAGAAGTTATTCTGGATACGCCATCAAAGACGCTTATAAATGGAACGACACACTTGATAGTGAAACCCCAAATGACATAAGGCCTTCGACACGTTCCGCAAGTGTTTCCGCCAATGTTTGGTGGTTCCTATCAAAGGACTTCAAAATGAAAGCGGTCATGGGAACGACAGGACATTTTACGAGAGAATCTAAGACTTGGTATTTTAAAACTACCTTAAATTTCTTTGGAGTTGCTAATGATCACGGACCGCTTATTCCATATGAACTTGCAGATACATCCGATCGCCAAAGAGCAAACACTGTAGGAGCTTTTGATCTTGGTCTGATCCCTGGCTATGCTTATGGCAATAGAATCAATAACTGGCAGTTCTCAATTTTTGCTGGGCTTGGTGGAGTCATACAGTCAAAATACTATTCAAAAGGTGATCTTACAAGAAGTTTTATTGGAATTGCACCTCGAATTGACCTCAAGTTAATTGCTGGTTATTCGAAACCTAAATTTTTTATACTTGTCGCGACTGATTTCGACATAAAGTCTGTTGCAATTCAAGACTTAACTTATAATCAATCGTTTTACAACATAAAACTAATAGGCGGCGTGCGCCTTCACACAAAAAAATCAAGAAAAAAAGAGGCCACCACTAATGATCAGGCATGGTATAATTAGAAATAACGACTAAGCCAAGAATCCTCTGCTTTCGTCTCCCAACCTTCCTTATATTCTTTTTTTGATTGGATCAAGTTATTGAAAAACGGAGTAGTTTTTTTTATCTCTCCTGCCTTAACCAAATCAGGAACGTCATTCATGTGAACAATCTTATTTTCTCCCTCAATAGAAAACGCCAAAAGCATTCGGTTAGTTAGTTCGACATTGAGTTCACCTTCCAATTCTTTAGCCAATTTAACTTGAGCGTCCTGTGCTCTTCCGCACATACTCGCTTCATTCGTAAAAGCTGAAACTCTGATAAATAAGTTATTTAACACATCTACAGACCCTTGAACGGGAATTCCATGACTCTCCCATTCATCAAGAAAATCTTCTGACAAATCGAGGATAATTTTTTTTTGAGCATCATTCAATTTATCACTTGATTGATACACCCACACCTTAGCGGCATCAGGTAATTCATTGAAGTTCACTTTCATAAATTATAAATCTGCTGCCGTCGCTATTAGCTCAGCAATATCCAACACTTCTACCTCGTTTTCTTTATTGAAGTTCTTAACTCCATCCGTCATCATCGTGTTACAAAATGGACAACCGGTTGCAATTACATCTGGATTCAACCCCAACGCTTCCTCTGTCCGTTCAACATTAATCTCCTTATTTCCTTTTTCAGCCTCCTTAAACATTTGAGCTCCACCTGCTCCGCAACACAAACCATTTGTTTTGCAACGCTTCATTTCCATTAGCTCAACATCAAGTTTCTCGATAAGAGCGCGCGGCGCCTCATAAACATCGTTTGCACGACCTAAATAACATGGATCATGAAAGGTGATTTTTTTCCCTTTAAATACCCCACCGTCTTTAATGGTTAACTGACCTTGATTAATCAATTCTTGAAGAAGCTGTGTGTGATGAATCACTTCATAATTACCACCTAAGCCAGGATATTCATTTTTCAAAGTATTAAAGCAATGTGGACAAGCTGTAACGATCTTCTTCACTTCATACCCATCCAAAACTTGGATGTTCATCATTGCTGACATTTGGAAAGTAAATTCGTTACCTGCCCGTTTCGCTGGATCTCCAGTACAACTTTCTTCTGCACCCAACACAGCAAAGTTCACCTTACATTCATTTAATATCTTAACCAATGCTTTAGTAATCTTTTTTGCCCTATCATCAAAACTTCCTGAACAACCCACCCAAAACAAAATGTCGGGCGATTCTCCTTTAGCCATCATTTCGGCCATTGTTGGTACAGTCAAACTCATACTTTATTTCTTAAATACCTGAATATTTGCTTTCTCTTCAATGAGATCTGTAAAGTTCCCTTCGTAGCGAGTAGCACGAACAATGTGATTATCTATCCAATGATAATTACCTCCCCTCGGCTTCCCCATTAACACGCCATGATATTTAAACCCATGCATATTCAACCAATTCTCAGTAACCTCTCTATGCTCTTCTACCCGAGATGTGAAAAATGTAATAACATGGCCCTCATCATACCATTTGTTAATTGTTGCTAATGTTCCAGGAAATATTTTCGCTGTAGACATTCGTTCTGGTTCTTCATTTGGAATATCATCACAAATGGTCCCGTCAATATCTATCATAAAATTTTTAACATCATCAGGTAATATTGGAGAAATTTTCTCTCCATCCTGCTCAGCGGTCTTCAATCGAATACTAGTCTTCATTTGCCCAGTTTAGTCGATCCGTAGGGCTAAATTGCCATGGCGCACCGTTGTTTTCTATATTCGTCAACATACCTGTTAATTCATTAGGCACCTTCGACTCTTCCATAACTAGGAATCTTCTCAAATCAACAATAATTGACAGTGGATCAATATTGACAGGGCATTCTTGCACACAAGCATTACAAGATGTACAAGCCCAAATTTCTTCTTCCGTTATATAATCTCCTAACAAGCTTTTCCCGTCCTCATAATCAGCACCATGCTTACGCTTATTATCTCCAACTTCTACTAAACGATCACGTGTCGACATCATAATCTTACGTGGAGAAAGTAATTTTCCGGTAATACTTGCAGGACAAGATGATGAACATCTTCCACATTCAGTACAGGTGTAACTATCCAACAAATTCTTCCAAGTAAGATCAGTCACATCCTTCGCTCCAAAACGCTGTGGCTCTGCAACGTCTCCTTCTGGAGCAGCAGCAGCAAAGGGATCCGCCGTTGGATCCATCATTAACTTTACCTCTTTTGTCACAGAATCCATATTTGTGAACTTACCTTTCTTCTCAAGATTTGAATAGTAAGTATTTGGAAAAGCTAAAAGAATGTGAAAATGCTTAGAATAAGGGAGGTAATTCAAGAAAGCAAAAACCATAAAAATATGCCCCCACCAACCAATTCGTTCTAATATATGTAATGCGTCAAGCCCCACACCATCAAATAAGGCAGGGCCAACAAAACTACTTATTACAAAACCATAAGATTCACCCGTCGCTTGAAGATGCGCAACTTCATCCGCACCATTCATCGTAAAAATACAGAGCACTAAAACAATCTCCATGAAGAGAATCATATTACCATCCATTTTTGGCCAACCTTTCATTTCACTCATGACGAAACGAGGGATTCTCAACAGGTTTCTTCTCACTAAGAAAATTATGGTTGCAATTAGTGCAGCTACAGATAGAACTTCAATGAAACTAATAATAAAGGTATAGAACGAACCTAGTGAATCATGAAAGATGCGGTGACTCCCGAAAAAACCATCAACAATAATCTCAATCAATTCAATTTGAGTAATTACAAAAGCGGAATAGATTGCAAGGTGAAGAAGCGCAGGTATTGGGCGAGAAAACATTTTTTGTTGGCCAAAAGCAACAAGTAGCATTGTTTTCCAACGAGCTCCACTATTATCTGTACGATCAAGATCACGCCCCAAATTTATGTTGGATCGCACCTTAATGACATTCCATCCAAAAAATCCAAATCCTATTACCAATAATAGTGCGAAGAGTATGGTAGAAATCATGCTAAAAGTTAATTGGGAATAGAGTCTAATATTTTGCGAAGTTTTTCTTCGTCTTGTTTTGTCAAGGGAACACCTTTCGTTTTTGCCCCAAGAACAGAGAAGTGAATGTATCTTTCTGGATGTATTTGTAGGTCTTCTACAAGGTTCTGTATTTCTTTATTGGTATTCACCAACTCATCATACAAAGCTCCATCATCAAGCAATTTACCTATAGTTCCTTCACCAGATTTCGCCATATCCAGAACATCATTAATTCTTTTTAGTGTCTCCTTTGCATTATTAATGGTCCCTTTAAAATCTGCAGAAACCAAATCATCAGTAATCCCCTCAACGTTTCCAACAATCTTCTTAACCTTTTCATTGCTTCGCTTAAGATTAACTGTTATTTCTTCAACGTTCTCTAGAATTCTACTAAGTTTCATTTTTTCACTTTCAACAAGTAATTCAATCTGTTCAGCTGCGTTCCCAAAACGCTTAATAGCAATCTTAACTTCTTTCAAACTTCCTTCTATCTCAGAAGTTGCTGTTGAATCCCAAAATGCACTAATACCTGTCACCATCTTATCGATAGAGTTCATCATTACTTGCATTTTCTTACTGATCGGATCAGCATAAGATTTTACTTGAGCCATCATATCACTGGCTACCGATCCGTAAATTGTATCACCAAGAGCATGATTACCTTTACCTGCAGAGTAATCCATTCGTAAAATCATTCCTTTGTTAAAAAGGTCAAGTGATCCTATTTCTACAGTGGAACCTCGGGGAATTGTAAACTCATCTTCCTGAATATTAAATGAGATCAAAACACGTTTGTCTTCCGAGTTTTTTGGAAAAACTTGGACCGAAAGCACTTTACCAACTGAAACGCCGTTCACTGTAACTGAACTTGCCGGGGCAAGTTGTCCAGATTCTTTAAAATATGCGTAGTAGACATCATCACCACCGAAGAAACTGTTCCCCTTTAAAAAATTGACTCCTGTAACCAAAAGTCCGATCGCCACAATTGTGATAATACCGGTTATAATTTCCTTTGAGATCTTCAAAACGTTATTTTTCTGCTAATTTAATAGCTTTTTGCAAATTAATCCGGTCTCCGTCAAGGAATGCAACAACAAAAGCATGTTGAAATCCTTTTTCACGTAGATTATTTTTCATTTCATTCGCTCCAGAAAAATCATTAACATGACTACCTATCGTGTATTTGAACAGATTATTTTGCTGATATTCAAACACTTTATAACCACTAAACCTTTTGGAAGTTAAAGGTATTTTATTTTCAGAAGTCTCCACCTGAACACGAAAAATAATGTCATCCGATTTTATTATTTCCTTTTTTTGATCATCTTTTGTGACTTCTTCTTCATCTTTTGTTGGAATTGCGGGGCCTTCTATTTTTTCTTCTACCCCTTCTAATTCATTCTTATACTTCCGAAAAGCAGTAAACATAGACTCTGCCATAAGTTTCTGTGTAGCTGGATCACTTAAAAACTTCTCTTCCTTGGGATTCGTCAAAAAACCTGTTTCAATCAATACGCTCGGCATTGTTGTTTTATATAGAACAAGGAATCCAGCTTGTTTAACCCCTCTATCATGCCGTCCAACTCTCTTAAATTCCGATTGCAATTTCGACGCAAAACTAATAGACTGATCAAGAAAGACGCTCAATTGTATCTGACGCGCAATAATAGCATCCGGAGACATGTCGAAGTCCTTGTATTTCTCTCCCCCATCGTCCTCTAAATGGATAATGGAATTCTCTCGTTCTGCAACCTTTTGCTGAGATTCAGTCCTATGCAATCCTAAAACATAAGTTTCTGTCCCATACGCTTGTGCACTTGCTGCATTTGCATGAATACAAATAAACAAATCTGCATTATTCCTATTTGCAATTTTCGCACGTTCATTTAACTCCACAAAAACATCGGTATCACGTGTATATACAACATTAATATTAGGGAACTTATTTTTAATCAAATCACCTAGCATCAAAGACATTGAAAGACATACATGCTTCTCGTGCGCCGAAGCTCCATGACAACCTGGGTCTTTTCCCCCATGCCCAGCATCTATAACTACTGTCTTAATTGCACCAACTTCATCCTCGCCCATTTGTGCAAAAGAAGTTCGAATTCCTGCCAACAAAACTACGACCATAATGGCATGGAATATGTTGCTCTTCATCACTTTTTCGATCATGTCAAACGTAATTTTAATAGTTTTGCTTCGTTAAATGTTGACGCGCTAACAAAAATAAAGCATAATTGGTGTTCAAAAAGCATTCCATACTTCTAGTTATACCATTTGCATTGTTAATAATGTGCCTTAATAACAAGGGTTACACACAGGTAGTTACAGATACTGTACAGCCAACACTACGAGACACCCTAATCCTTAATGAGTCTGCTATTGACAAGCCGATATTCTATTCAGCTAAAGATTCCATTTATACAGATGTAAAGAATAAAAAGGTGCATTTATATAAAAATGCTACCGTCGATAACGGTGAAATTAAAATCGAAGCAGGCTATATACTCATTGACCTTGATAAGAACGAAGTTTATGCCACCTACATTTATGACGTTGATTCAAATCGAGTTCAACTGCCGGAGTTTTCGGATGGATCTGAAAAAATTGAAGCATCTAGCATTCGCTACAATTTTAATACGGAAAAAGGGTATATTGAGGAGGTAGCCATAAAGCAAGATGAAAACTTCTTATATATGGAAGTTGCTAAAAGGCATAACAATGAGCATATTCATTTCAAAAAAGGGCGGTTCACTACTTGTGATTTAGAAGATCCACATTACCATTTTCAATTATCGAAGGCTGTCATGATTCCGGAAAAGCGAATTGTCTCAGGCCCCATGAATCTTTGGGTACAAGGAGTACCAACTCCGTTAGGGCTTCCATTTATCATCATTCCTCAGATGGAGGATAAATCAGCTGGATTACTATTCCCGCAAATTGTACCAATATCACAATACGGATTTGGCTTACAAGATTTAGGATATTATATACCTATTAACGACCGATTGCAAACAACATTCTACGGAACCATTTATAGCCGAGGAAGCTGGGGCTTAAGAAACAGGACTGAATATGCCAAACGCTATAAATTTAAAGGAAATGTAGATGCCGGATTTCAGCAATTCAAATCGGGATTCCCGACAAATGTAAATCAAAATAAATTCTCCTTAGCCTGGACTCACAACATGGATCCAAAAGCAAGTCCTTATTGGAACTTCAGTTCAAAAGTACAATTCATCTCAGACAACAACTCACAGAACAATCTTGATCCTCTGAATGAAAACTACTTCAGTAATAGCTTTAACTCTGACATTAACCTAAGAAGACTATTCCCCGGTAAACCAGTCACTTCTGGACTTAAGATTTCCCTAAGACAGAACTCCATTTCTGGCAACATATCTGTTACCGCTCCAGTGCTCAATGTTAACGTGACACGTTTTTTTCCATTCAAAAAATTAACCTCTAAATCGAATGCCTTATCTCGAATAGGAATCACATATAATCTTGAAGGAAAAAATAGTTCTTCTTTCGGTGACACCCTATTAACTAATGGAAATTTCGAACAAATAGGAGACCGATTTCAAAACGGTTTCAGCCAATCAATGGCCATTCAAACGACGGCTAGTTTATTCAAGAATACTTGGAAATTTACTCCAATGATTAGTTACGGAAATAAAATTAATTTCCAACAAACTAAGAAAAGGTATGATGCCGTTAACAACACTACTTCTAGTGACACTTTGCAAATGGCTGACTGGGCGCATTCACTCACTTTTACCGCACAATTAAACACAACGGTTTATAGCTATTACAAATACGTCGGCAAAAGCGAAGCACTGCTTAGGCATGTTTTAACGCCTACATTCAGCTTCCAATACATCCCGGCGCTCAACAAAAGGTTATCACGAACAGATAGTGTTGGTGTGGATATGAATCCTGTAACCTATTCCATATTTGAGCAAAGCCTTTATAAAGTAGGCACAACTAACAACCAGGCACTAATCAACTTTGGCTTTAACAATACTTTCGAATTAAAACGACGATCTGATAAGGACACCATTACGGGGTACAAAAAGACCCGAATAATTGATGCCTTAACAATAAATGGCTCCTATGATCTTTTAGACACCCTCACCCCATTATCTAACATAAGTTTGAGCTTAAGAATCAGCCCTGTCAAATGGCTAAATTTCGTGGCCACTTCTGCTTTCTCACCATACAACTGGAATGACTCGACAGGGGTTTCAACTAATGACTATGCACTCAGTGGTTCACAAAAAAAACTTGGACGTTTCATCAATACTAACCTCGCAACCACAGTGACCCTTACTTCAAAAGAGAGCAGAAAAGAATTAGAATCGAGTCTAGAAAGACTAGAAACAGACTGGAATGCTGATTACGCATATTTTCTATTGCACCCAGAACACGCAATCAATTTTAACATCCCCTGGAAAGTTTCTTTATCACACGTATATACTATAAGAAGAAATACAAACCAATCAACTTATATAAATGAACGCTGGAGCCAAATACAGACATTGATGGCTAACGGAGATTTGAGTTTTACAAAACGTTGGAAGCTAGCGTCACAAATTAATTTTGATCTAAAAGAATACAAAGTAACGAATGCTCGGTTTACTTTAACACGTGACATGCATTGCTGGGCACTTGCTTTTCACTGGATACCTATCGGTGGAAACCAGAGTTTCTTGTTCAGTATTCGCTCAACTTCTCGTCTTTTCCAGGATGCAAAAATTGACATCAAAAAGCCTCCAGCATTTCTTTAATTAATTATATTCGATGTTGTGATTGATTTTAATTTTGAAAATAACACCCAGTTAAAACCCGGCAGTATACTTATCTCAGAGCCTTTTCTGGCAGATGATTATTTTTCTCGATCTGTTATTTTTCTGGTTGACCACAACAAAGATGGAAGCTTTGGATTCGTATTAAACAAATACATCGAGAATGAACTAACCGATTTCATAAAAAATTTCCCGCAAGTGGATGTAAAAGTGAGCCTTGGAGGCCCCGTGGAAACCTCAAGTTTATTTTACGTTCATTCTTTAGGAGATATGATCCCTAATAGCATTCCATGTACTAAGGATTTGTTTATAGGCGGGGAGTTTCAAAAACTTCGTGAACTACTCATTATCAACCCTGAGCTCATCACAAAAGTTCGTTTCTTCATCGGTTATTCAGGATGGGAAAAAGAACAATTAAATGATGAACTTAAAGAAAAATCCTGGATCGTTTTGAACGACATCTCTAAAGACATTGTTCTAGACACAAATAATGAAAATATTTGGGAAGAGACATTACGAAAACTTGGAGGTAAATTCAAAGTTATGTCTGGCTTCCCAATCAATCCTTCAGATAACTAACAGAATCCATTACACCTTCTTTTACGTACTTTTATTCCTTATTTTTACGAGCATAATTCATAAAGTAAAATGAGTATAACGCCCCCATTGGCAGAACGTATGCGTCCAGAGACTCTTGATCAGTACAAAGGTCAAGATCATCTCCTAAAAACTGGCGCATCTTTACGACGTTCTTTAGACTCGGGACTCATTCCCTCTATGATATTCTGGGGACCACCAGGCGTAGGAAAAACCACACTGGCACACCTTATTGCTCATCATCTTAAAAGACCTTTTTATACACTCTCAGCGATTTCATCTGGAGTTAAGGATGTAAGAGAAATTATTCACAAGGTAGAATCCGCAGGTATGTTTCAACAGCAGGGCACCTTGCTTTTTATTGATGAAATACATCGTTTTTCAAAGGCACAACAGGATTCATTATTGGGTGCTGTTGAAAAAGGCGTGGTTACCCTTATTGGAGCCACCACTGAGAATCCTTCATTTGAAGTGATCTCCGCACTATTGTCACGTTGCCAAGTTTACACTTTAAAAGAGCATAGTAAAGAATCTCTTTTAACAATTCTAGATGATGCAATAGAGCATGACAAGCAACTGAAAGGGCGTGAAATTAAACTCCAAGAAACTGGTGCTTTGCTCGCAATATCGGGAGGTGATGCGCGCAAATTATTGAACGTATTCGAAATCATTGTTGGCACTTTTGATAAAGACCCCATCATTATCACAGATGAAGTTGTTATGGCTTGTGCACAGCAATCAGTTGCAGTTTATGATAAGGATGGAGAACAGCATTACGACATAATCTCCGCTTTCATTAAGTCAATACGAGGTAGTGATCCAAATGCAGCTATATATTGGCTAGCAAGAATGGTAGAGGGTGGTGAAGACCCAAAATTCATTGCACGAAGACTGATTATTTCGGCCTCAGAAGATATAGGACTTGCCAATCCTAATGCTTTATTAATGGCCAATAATTGCTTTCAAGCAGTTCAATCTGTGGGCTGGCCCGAATCTCGAATTATTCTTGCACAATGCACTATATATTTAGCAGCATCACCAAAGGGTAATGGCGCATATATGGCAATTAATCGCGCTCAAGAGGTCGTTAAAGAGACTGGAAACTTAGAGATTCCACTCCCTCTTAGGAATGCACCAACAAAATTAATGAAAGACCTAGGCTATGGAAAGGGCTACAAGTACTCTCATGATTTTTCAGGGAATTTTATTGATCAAGAATTTATGCCAGAGAAAATCACTGGAACTTCATTCTTTAGTGCTGGAAGTAGTCCAAAAGAACAAGAAGTTCAGTCTAAGATCCAACAACTTTGGGGAACCAAATACACTCAGTAATGTTCGCAAAACTAGCATATTACGCACTTGTGTTGCCACTCTCCTATCTGCCATTACCCATTTTATACCTTTTCACAGACTTTTTTTACCTATTAATTATCTCCATTGCACCATATCGAAAAAAAGTCATAGAAGGTAATATAAAACGAAGCTTTCCCGATAAAACAGATAAGGAACAAAAAGGAATTAAAAGAAAGTTCTATCGACATTTTACTGACTTACTGGCAGAGGGGATTAAGAATTTATCCATATCCGAAAGTTCAATTCGAAAGCGGATGAAAGTAACGAATCCTGAGATCATGGATAAACTCTATAATTCCAATAAAAATGTTCTATTAGTATCTGGACATTACAACAATTGGGAGTGGCTTGTAAGCTCTCAGGGACTTCTTTTTAAACATAAAGCAATCGGAATTGGAATGCCAATGACATCAACGTTCTGGGATGAAAAAATTAATGAACGAAGGTCTCGGTTTGGCATGACTGTGGTTCACTCTAAAAATTACAAAGTCTTTTAAATCCTTCGCAGCCCCATAA
>NODE-492-length-14049-cov-9.47299_pt1 | contig 14049 bp, 10 predicted proteins | sample MGYA00139097_ERZ477577 | MGnify/ENA metagenome assembly ERZ477577 | reverse complement strand
AAGCCGACAAAAAAATTACTCAAATTTCAATTAATTCCAGACTGATGGACGAAATTTCAAACAAACGGGTAGGTGGTGGTCTGGTTAAAGCGGCAATTATTCCCCACAAAATAAAGAATTGCACTAGCCCATCCCCCAGAAGGAATTATCTTTTACACCTGAATATCCGCTCGCTCTCTCCAGGTACTGACTCAAAACGGCATAGCGGACATTCGATAAATCGCGACGGATAATGTTGCAATTATCGAATTTAAAGATCGCTTTTTGGTGATTTAGCGAAAATTTCTGTTGATCTTGCGAAAAAAATTGTGTTTTGTGGAGTCAGGTCGGTACGAATCCATCAAAACACAGCTTAGGGAGGTCATCTAAAACAAGTCAGTACAATTCCATTAAACACAGCTTAGGGAGGTTATCTTCATGTTACGAAAGATTGCGTTATTCACAGCTGTAGCGGCGTTCAGCGTTTCAAGCGCGTACGCCGGTGTCGACGAGGCAAAGAAATGGATTGATGAGGAATTCCAGCCTTCGACTCTTTCAAAAGAAGACCAGATGAAGGAAATGGAATGGTTCATCAATGCGGCCAAGCCTCTTGCAGGCATGGAAATCAATGTGTTGTCCGAAACTATTCCCACCCACGAGTACGAGTCAAAAACCCTTACAAAGGCATTTGAGGAAATTACCGGTATCAAGGTTAACCATCAGTTGCTGGGCGAGGGTGAAGTTGTCCAGGCGGTACAAACCCAGATGCAGACCAAGAGGAATCTCTATGATGCCTATATCAATGATTCAGATTTGATTGGTACCCATTCACGGCTGCAACTGGCAGTGAATCTGACTGACTGGATGGCGGGAGAGGGGAAAGATGTTACCAATCCGATGCTGGATGTCGATGATTTTATCGGTAAATCTTTTACCACCGGCCCTGACGGAAAACTGTATCAGCTTCCGGATCAACAGTTCGCCAATCTCTATTGGTTCCGCAAAGACTGGTTTGATCGTCCTGAACTGAAGGAGAAATTCAAAGCGAAATACGGTTATGAGCTGGGTGTACCGGTGAACTGGTCCGCCTATGAGGATATCGCTGAATTTTTCACCGATGATGTCAAGGAAATTGACGGAGTCAAAGTATATGGTCATATGGACTATGGTAAGCGTGCGCCCGACCTCGGCTGGCGAATGACCGACGCCTGGCTCTCCATGGCTGGAGCCGGCAGCAAGGGGTTGCCAAACGGTATTCCCGTTGATGAATGGGGAATTCGCATGGAAGAGGGCTCCTGTAATCCAGTGGGCGCCTCGGTAACCCGCGGTGGAGCTGCCAACGGCCCCGCTGCCGTATATGCGATCCGTAAATGGGATGAGTGGCTGCGCAAATATGCTCCTCCAGGAGCGGCCAGCTATGACTTCTATCAGTCGCTGCCGGCACTTTCCCAAGGAAACGTTGCCCAGCAGATTTTCTGGTATACGGCCTTCACCGCCTCCATGGTGGCGCCCAAGTCGGAAGGCAACAACACGGTGGATGACAGTGGCATGCCGCTCTGGCGTATGGCTCCGTCTCCCCATGGTCCCTATTGGGAAGAAGGCCAGAAACTGGGGTATCAGGACGCTGGTTCCTGGACCCTGTTCAAGTCAACCCCGGTTGATCGCCGCAAGGCAGCCTGGCTCTATTCCCAGTTTGTGGTCTCAAAAACGGTGGACGTCAAGAAAAGCCATGTTGGTCTGACTTTCATCCGTGAAAGTTCTGTTAACCACGACAGCTTTTCAGAGCGGGCTCCGAAGTTGGGCGGTCTGGTCGAGTTTTACCGTTCACCTGACCGTGTTATGTGGTCACCGACCGGTGTCAATGTACCAGACTATCCGAAGCTGGCCCAGATCTGGTGGCAGCAGATTGGTGACGTAAACTCCGGCGCCTTTACTCCGCAACAGGCCATGGACCGTCTTGCTGAGGAAATGGACCTGGTCATGGCTCGCATGCAGGCGGCTGATGAGAAGGCCGACACCTACGGCGGTTGCGGTCCACGGCTTAACGAGGAATCTGACGCTGCAATGTGGCTGGATAAACCCGGCTCTCCCAAGGCCAAGCTGGCCAACGAGAAACCACAGGGAGAAACGGTTAACTACGACGAACTGGTAAAACGCTGGATGAAGTAGTTTCTGCGGCCTTACCTTCGAGTAAAAGAACCAGGGCCTGCCGTCGGGCGGGCCCTGAGTTTCATCAGAGCAATTTCATTGAACCACGTCACTATCATGCAGTCTGATATAAGCTCACGTCAACGTGTTATCATGGATTATATCCGTGAGCATGGTTCTGTGCAGGTGGATCAGCTGGCAGAATATCTGGAGGTCACCCCCCAGACCATACGCCGTGATCTGAACCAACTATACGATTTAGAGTTTGTTCAGCGCGTCAGGGGCGGAGCAGTCATTAAGAACACCGTAGAGAACCTTGGCTACGGCGCCAGAAAGACCTTGATGGCTGATGAAAAAACTGAGATTGCCCGGATCACTGCGGGAATCGTCTCAAATAACTCTTCGCTTTATATCAATCTTGGCACCACCACCGAGAGGGTCGCCGAGTTTTTGACGGGGCATACCTCCATTCTGGTTATCACCAACAATATAAATGTGGCGAGTATATTGTGGCCTCTTCGCAACGTAGAGGTAATGATAGCAGGCGGCATGATACGCCAATCAGATGGCGGTATTGTGGGTCCTGCCACCGAGGAATTTATCGATCGGTTCAAGCCGGATTATGCGATTATCGGTTGCTCGGCCTTGGATGCTTCGGGCGAAATTCTTGATTATGACCTGCGCGAGGTGAGAGTGACACAGGCCATCATCAGACAGGCCAGGGCGGTCATTCTGGTAACCGATTCGATGAAACTCGAGCGCTCTGCCCCGGTAAAGGTGGGGACGCTCAGCGATATAGACGTGCTGGTTACCGATGATGGGATTTCTAACGAGTTTCTTGAGTTATGCACGCAGCATAACGTTGACGTGAAGATCGCAACTCCTGCGGCTTAGATAAGGGCTAGGGCAACACGATGTCTATCGAACTAAGAAATGTAACCTTCCGGGTTGGCGCAGAGTGGTACATTTATGAGACCTCGCTAACTCTGGAGCCCGGTGATTTTAATATTCTGCTTGGCACAACACTGAGTGGAAAAACCACCCTGATGCGATTGATGGCTGGACTTGAACGCCCAACCAAAGGGGAAATTTGGGCCAGTGGTAAAAATGTCACCGGTCTTCCCGTGCAGCAGCGCAGCGTGGCAATGGTCTATCAGTCTTTCATCAACTATCCCAGCTTCAGCGTCTACGAAAATATTGCTTCACCATTGAAGGTGGCGGGATTGGGCAAAAAGGAAATCGATGAAAAAGTTCACCGTTTTGCCGATCTCCTTAAACTGACCCCGATGCTCAACAGATTACCCCGAGAACTCTCGGGCGGCCAGCAGCAGAGAACGGCGCTGGCACGTGCCCTGGTCAAGGGGGCGGATCTTGTTCTGCTTGATGAACCTCTTGCCAATCTTGACTATAAGCTTCGCGAAGAGCTTCGCGATGAGCTGCCGAAATTGTTTGCCGATACCGGAGCCACGGTGGTGTATGCCACAACCGAGCCCCTGGAGGCCCTGATGCTGGGAGGCAATACCGCAACCCTCAAAGAAGGCCGGGTGGTGCAGTTTGGCAGAACTTCATCAATATATCGCAAGCCGGCCACCCTGGAGAGCGCCGAGGTATTCTCAGACCCTCCCATCAACACCGCGATCATCAGCAAGCAGGGAGATCAGGCTGTTCTGGGAGAAGTCGCTTCCTGGAGTGTTCCTGAGGAGTTGGCCGCCCTGCCTGATGGTGAGTACAAAATTGCTCTGCGGCCCCATCACCTGCTGCTCGAAGAGCAGGGGGTCGAAGTCGACGGTACGGTCCAGATTTCAGAAATAAGCGGCTCAGAATCAATTATCCGGGTGAGGGTCAACGGCAATGTCTGGGTCAGTCAGACCCCGGGCATTCACTCGTTTGTCTACGGTGAAAAAATACGAATCCACTTTAATTCGAACAACTGCATATACTTTGGTGCTGACGAAAAGTTGATCGATCTCTAAACCGGACGGGTTGCATTATGGCAAGAATCAGATTCAGAGATGTAAGGCATGCGTATCCACCTCCCAAAGGGCAGGAACCGGTTTATGCGCTGAATGAAATAAATCAGGTCTGGGAAGACGGCGGCGCTTATGCCCTGCTGGGCCCCTCGGGGTGCGGCAAGACAACGCTGCTCAATATCATTTCCGGGTTGTTAACGCCGTCAGAAGGCGAAATACTTTTTGACGGCAAAGAGGTTACCGATCTTCCCACCTCGGCCCGGCAGATAGCCCAGGTATTTCAGTTCCCGGTGGTCTATGACACCATGAGTGTGTTTGACAATCTCGCTTTTCCGCTGCGCAATCGGGGAATGGATGAGAAACTGGTACAACAGCGGGTCGAGCAAATAGCGGAGATGCTTGATCTCACTGACAACCTCAAAAAGCGTGCTTCAGGCCTTACGGCTGACGGCAAACAGAAGATTTCCCTGGGGCGCGGCCTGGTTCGCTCTGATGTCAACGCCATCCTGTTTGATGAACCTTTAACGGTAATTGATCCTCATCTGAAATGGCAGCTGCGATCAAAATTGAAAGAATTGCATCAGCAGGTGGGGGTGACCATGATCTATGTCACCCACGATCAGGTAGAGGCTTTGACCTTCGCGGAAAAAGTGGTGGTCATGTATGAGGGCATTGTGGTCCAGGTGGGTACCCCGGTTGAGCTGTTCAACCACCCCCGGCATACCTTTGTCGGATATTTCATCGGTTCGCCGGGCATGAATGTTCTGCCTTGCAGCATCGATGGAGGCCAGCCCGTTTTTGGTAAGAATCTCTTGAATATTGAAAGCCGGATCAAGGGGCAACTGCAGGGCAAGCTCGAAGTCGGTATTCGGCCGGAATTTGTGGAGTTCTCAGATGACGGCATCCCGGTGAAAATCGAAAAGGTCGAGGATCTGGGGCGCTACCAGGTGCTCACCCTTACCCATGAATCAGAAATTATCAAGATGGTAATGGCGGAAGACCAAACCGTACCGTCCGAGAATCCCAGGATTCAGTTCGATCCACACCATACCAAAGTCTATTGCGACGACTGGGTGGTTGAGGAGGCTGTGAATGAATAAAACTCAAAACAATAAGGCCTGGTGGCTGGTGGTACCGGTGCTGGTTCTGGTGGCCTTCAATGCCTTCATACCACTGATGACGGTGGTCAACTACGCCTTCCAGGAAACCTTTGGCGACAACGTGTTTTTCTGGGAAGGCACCACCTGGTTTGAACAGGTATTGCGCTCACCCCGATTTCATGCCTCGCTTATCCGGCAGCTCGTCTTCACCGGTATGATTCTGGCCATCGAGGTACCGCTGGGTATCGGAGTGGCGCTGACCATGCCTCGCAAAGGTCCCTGGGTCTCCGTCTGCCTGGTATTGATGGCCCTGCCTCTCTTGATTCCCTGGAATGTGGTCGGTGCCATGTGGAATATCTTCGCACTGCCCGAGATAGGGCTGCTCGGCTACACCCTGAACTCGATAGGAATCGATTACAATTTCACCAATCAGCCGATATCCGCCTGGCTAACCACGGTGGTCATGGATGTCTGGCACTGGACTTCACTGATCGTGCTGCTCTGTTATGCCGGCCTGAGCTCAATCTCTGATGATTATTATCAGGCAGCACACATTGATGGTGCCAGCCGCTGGGCAATATTCAGGTATATCCAGCTGCCCAAAATGAAACGGGTGCTGACCATCGCCATCCTGCTGCGTTTCATGGACAGTTTTATGATCTATACCGAACCGTTCGTGCTAACCGGCGGTGGCCCGGGCAATACCACGACTTTTCTGTCCATCGACCTGGTCAAGATTGCCCTTGGTCAGTTTGATCTGGGACCGGCGGCGGCCATGTCGCTGATCTATTTTCTTATGGTTTTGCTGATCTGCTGGGCCTTCTACACCATTATGATGCGAAATGAGGAGCAGTGAGATGATCCGTTTCAATAAATGGCTGGTGCCTACTCTCTACATTCTGTTTTTGATGCTGCCGATCTATGGTCTGCTTTCCATGTCCTTCAAGACGACCAATGAAATCCTCGGCGGCTTTTCGTTTTTTCCGCAGGAGTTTACCCTGGCCAACTACAAGGTAATCTTCACCGATCCGACCTGGTATAACGGCTACATCAATTCGATTATCTATGTGGTGATCAATACCCTCGTCTCGGTTACGGTGGCATTACCTGCAGCATATGCCTTTTCGCGCTACCGGTTCCTGGGCGACAAGCACCTGTTCTTCTGGCTGCTCACTAACCGTATGGCTCCCCCGGCTGTTTTCGCGCTGCCGTTCTTCCAGCTGTATTCGGCCATCAACCTGTTCGACACGCACATAGCCGTAGCCCTTGCCCACTGCCTTTTCAATATCCCGCTTGCCGTCTGGATTCTCGAGGGATTCATGTCAGGCGTTCCGAAGGAACTTGATGAAACCGCATTTCTGGATGGATATTCGTTCTGGAGATTTTTCATCCGCATCTTTATTCCCACCATTGCAGCCGGGATCGGGGTGACGATGTTCTTCTGTTTCATGTATTCGTGGGTGGAGCTATTGTTGGCCAAAACCTTGACCTCGGTCGAGGCCAAACCAATTGCCGCAACAATGACTCGTACGGCCAGCAGTTCAGGGTATGAACTCGGCCTGCTTGCCGCAGCCGGTTCGCTTACCATCGTGCCGGGCGCGATAGTCATCTATTTTGTTCGAAACTATATCGCCAAGGGGTTTGCCCTTGGACGGGTCTAGGCGAGGAGGTTTTTTATGGGCTTATCCTGGATGGCATGGACATGGCCGACCGCTGCTTTTTTCATAGTTGTCGTTTTGTCTATCGTTACCATGGGCGTATGGGAGCGCTACAGTCCCGGCGGAAACCCGAGGCGCGGCGTATTTGGTCTGGATACCACTCGGGGGGATCGTCTGTTCATCTCCTGGCTGGGGACTGGTTTCATCAACATGGGCTGGCTGGCTTTTTACGGAGCTCCGTTATGGGGGGGGCTCTTCCTCTCCATTGGCTGGTTTATCTTTGTATTCAGATACGTCTAGCCCCGTCAGGCTCCTCCAGACAGTCGATCGAGGCTCAGATTTTAAATAGTGTGCTAGAGGCCCATGAGCCCATGGGTCATTTTTCCCAGTAGCATTTGAGGCGTTTAAGAAACACAAATAAAATTTTATGAAACAAAGACAAGAAAATATCCAGAAACTCAAGACAGATACTTTTGATGTCTTGATCATAGGTGGCGGGATGAACGGTGCTGTGTGCGCAGCTGCGCTTGCCGCCCGGGGTGCCAGGGTGGCACTCATCGATGCGCGTGATTTTGCCGGCTTTACCAGCCAGTACAGCTCCAATCTGATCTGGGGCGGCATAAAATACATGGAGAGCTATGAGTTTCGCCTGGTAAACAATTTGTGCAAATCCAGAAATGAGTTGTTGAGAAGCTTTCCATCCACCGTTACGGAAATAAGATTTCTGAGCACGCTGTCGAAAAAAACGCGTATTCCTGCCTGGCTCATGTTCATCGGTACTTGGATCTACTGGTTCTTTGGTCGTGGTCAAACCCGCACGCCATGCGTCTATTCAGCCAGCGAAATCAAAAACGAGGAACCACTGATTAATGTTGATGACAGCCGGGGCGGAGTTGAATATTCCGACGCTTATCTGCAGGACAACGATGCCCGGTTCGTCTTCAATTTCGTCCGCAGTGCGATGGATAAGGGCTGTGTAGCCGCAAATTATGTTGAGTCCGTCAGTGGTTCATACGATTCACAAAACCACTGGGTGTCGGTTGCCAAGGATAAAATCGGCGGAGAGCAGTTCGAGATACGTGCCAAAGTAATGATCAATGCGGCGGGTGCCTTCGTCGACAGGCTCAATGGAATCACTGGAGTTGAGACCGAGTATCAGCATATATTTTCCAAAGGCATCCATCTTATCGTCCCGCGATTGGCGCGCCAGAAGCGGGTACTGGCCTTTTTCGCCGATGACGGGCGCCTGTTTTTTGCCATTCCCATGGCCAATAGAACCTGTATCGGTACTACCGATACCCCGGTTGAAGATCCTGAAACCGAGGTAACTGAAGAAGATCGTGATTTCGTGCTGTCGAATATCAATGCCCGCCTCGACTTGAGCAAGCCTCTTGAGGCCAGTGATATCATCTCCGAGCGCTGCGGTGTCAGGCCCCTGGTCCTTAAGAAGGGGCAGAAATCCAAGGATGATTTCCTGCAGATGTCGCGCAAGCATATCGTTGAGACATCTGAAGAGAAAAGACACATCAGTATCTTCGGCGGTAAATTAACCGACTGCCTCAATGTCGGCGAGGAGATCTGCGAGGAAGTCAGTAAACTGGGGGTCAATCTGAACCCTGTGGAGACCAAATGGTACGGCGAGCCCGGAACCCATATCAAGAGCACCTACTATAAACGGGCCTATGCGCTTGGGCTGGACCACAGTATCGCCAAAGACACCGGGGAAATGTTGAGCGACAGGTTATGGCGCCGTTATGGTGAACATGCATTACCAATGCTTGATGCCATAGAAAAAGATCCTGAGATGACGGAACCATTAATAGAGGGCACCGGAATCCGTCGATGCGAGATTGACTATATAAGGGACAACGAGATGATTGTAACGCTTGAAGATTACCTGAAGCGGCGCTCGAAACTGGAATATCTTGTTGCTTATCAGGAACTTAAAAATTTAAAGGGAATCTATGAGGCCTGCGAGCACCTCTTTGGCGATAAGGCTCAGGCCAAATATGATGCGTACTTCTCCAGATAAACTTCACCGTTATTACCTGAAGGAGTAGTTATGAACAGACACATTATCAGTATTGACCAGGGTACCACAAGCTCCCGCGCCATTCTCTTTGACAGCGGAGGGCGTTCGGTTTTCAGTTCCCAGCTGGAATTTACTCAACATTTTCCCAGGGATGGATGGGTCGAGCATGACCCCGAGGAAATCTGGTCAACAACGATCTCCGTGGTTCAGGATGTTCTGAAGTTTGCTGAGGAAAACACCAAAGAAATAGCAGCCATTGGCATCACCAATCAGCGTGAGACCACAGTTGTCTGGGACAAAGCTACCGGTAACCCTGTTTACAATGCCATAGTCTGGCAGGATCGACGTACTGCCGCATATTGTGAATCCTTGCGAAAACAGGGTAAGGAGCAGCTCGTTGTCGACAAGACCGGTTTGCTGCTGGATCCCTATTTCTCCGGCACCAAATTAAACTGGATACTGGAGAATGTCGAGGGTGTCCGGTCCCGTGCAGAGCAGGGAGAGCTTGCCTTTGGCACCATTGACAGTTTTCTGATCTGGCGCTTGACCGGGGGGATATCCCACGTCACTGATGCAACGAACGCCTCGCGTACCCTGATGTTCAATATTCATCAACAAAGTTGGGATGACGAATTGCTCGAGCTTTTCTCCATACCCGCATCTATGCTCCCCGATGTGTTGGACTGCGCAGCCGATTTTGGTCATTCAGATAAGAATGTAATCGGGGCCGAGATTCCGATAGCTGGAGTCGCCGGAGACCAGCAGGCCGCCCTGATCGGCCAGGCCTGTTTCGAACCGGGGATGATTAAAAGCACTTATGGGACAGGGTGCTTTATGGTCCTGAATACGGGAACCTGGGCGCTCTCTTCCAAGAACAAGCTGCTGACTACCGTGGGTTACCGGCTTGATGGCAAGACTACCTATGCCCTTGAGGGCTCTATCTTCGTGGCCGGTGCTGCCGTGCAGTGGCTGCGTGACGGGATAGGCATCATAGACAGCGCCGCTACAACCGAATCACTGGCCTCTTCGCTGGATTCCAACAACGGTGTTTATATTGTTCCTGCCTTTACCGGGCTTGGGGCACCGCACTGGGACCCCGATGCCCGCGGAGCGATCTTCGGCATAACCAGAGATACCGGTCCCGCCGAGTTCGTTCGGGCAACGCTGGAATCCATCTGCTACCAGACCCTGGATCTGCTCGAGGCGAAGCGCAGAGACGGGGTGCAGGCAACAAAGTTGCGGGTTGACGGCGGTATGGTGGCCAATGAGTGGTTCTGCGGGTTCCTCGCCGATGTACTTAACATCACAGTGGAACGACCCGAGTTCACCGAGACCACAGCTCTTGGCGCCGCTTTTCTGGCAGGTCTGCAGGTGGGTGTATTTGATTCTCTGGATGATATTAAAGACGTCTGGAAGGTTGACCGATCTTTCGAGCCCACCCTCGCAGAAGCTGAGCGAAAGAGGCTTGTGGAAGGCTGGCATCAATGTGTGAAGAAGGTTAAAACTTCCTAAGCGTCAATTTAAGGGGACACAATACTTAATTTTGAACGGTGAAAAGAAGTATGGTGTGCCCAGAGTCAGTCCGCTCACCTACCCTTTACGCTTGACGGGACAGAGCTTCTTTAGTATCTAAAAATCCACGCCGGAGTGGTGAAACTGGTAGACGCACTGGACTCAAAATCCAGCGGGCTTATGCTCATGTCGGTTCGACTCCGACCTCCGGCACCAAAATTGACGAGGGATTCAGTCGGTCAGGCTGTTTCCCTTTCGTCGTTAAGCCGGCCCAAAATTCTCCACAATTATCCACGGGTATTTACCCCTTATCCAGACCCTGATCGTGCAGCAAAGGCGATTCTGTCGCTTATTTGCCAAGATAAACGAGACCACCCCCCCGGCGCAGGATAGGGTGAGTGGGGAGGCGATAAACGAGAGGGTAGGGCGTAACCATGCCTGTACGGATGAGATTTTTAGACGAGGAGGCCGTTCAGATTGATCGGCTTCAGCTGTTTCAGATTTGAAGATACTGGAGAGACGTAGACACAACTGATCGTCTTCATCGTGAAGGTTGCCGGATCAAATCTCTTCAATTGTGCGGACATGCATTCTCGGAACTTATCAGGAACTAAGTTAAATTCTTCTTCATCATATAATTAATAGAGATTTCCATCGGATCTCCCAATTTTACCAAGCGAATGGTTCACCTATGTCATATCGAAAATGAACAGAAAATATGTTGTTTCATCCTTAGATTAGATGATCTGATCGTTCCTATCCACCAGAATGACAGGTGTGCCTAAATTGAATATGAGAGATGATCCAGATAGTCTGGGGTGTTATTGTTAACGGAAGTGCAGGCGATTGTTGTTTCTGAGAAGCACAGCGGAGCGTTTCAGTTCATAGAATTATTTTTTGCCCGGGAAGGTTTCGGATTAGTTCTTAGGTTTTCCATACTCTATTCGTACTATTCTGGGGTTCTTCTGTGCTGCCGTTATGCATTTTTCTTACTGGGGTTGAGATGTGGTAGCAATCTCCTCTCCCATCGCTGTGAGTGTTTCGCTACGAGAAGCTTTCTATGAGCACGCGCTCCCTTTCTCCCTGATCGTTCAAAGAGTTGATATGATAGATGTCTCTTATTATGATTACGAATCTTAAAAACATCATAGAGTCCCCAAATAGTCAGCGCTTTGTAAAACCTGCCCCTTATTCCCGAGCTTTCTTCTCTTGCTGCTTTTGCTCCTCCGCCTGCATGGCGATTGCTGCCGCAGCCCCCGCTTCCAAGGCCTGCTTCCTGGCCTGCTCATCCTGTCTGTCGATTTTATCCTCCTCGGGAAAATCAACAATGACCTTACGGTGGGCATAATAAATGCCTTTGGCATTTAAGGCCTCGGTGATGCGGCGGAAGGCCTCGCGCTTGATGACGAACTGCTTGCCCGGCTTAGCGGTGAACTTAACCCTGATCACCATTACCGAATTGGTAATTTCATTGACGCCCTGGGATTTGACCGGCAGAATGAAATCGTCACCAAGTTCTTGGTCCTCAAGCATGGCAATTCCGACCTTCTTGATGATCTTGCGGACCTGGTCGATATTGGTATCGTAGGGAAATTCCAAAGGAAACTTGATGACGATGCCACCGCGCATATAGTTGGTAACGGCACCCAGATCGCTGTGCGGCACCACCTGCAGCATGCCGAGATGGTGCCTAAGCATCACGTTTCTCAGGGTGATCGCCTCGACCGTGCCCTTTATTGATCCCGCCTGGATATATTCGCCAATCCGAAAGGCATCATCGAGGAGGAAAAAGAATCCGGAAAGTACATCTGATACCAGTTTCTGAGCGCCAAATCCAATCGCCAGTCCGACCACACCTGCTCCGGCCAACAACGGAGCGATATTGACTCCCAGTGACGAGATAACGATCAACAGCACCATTACCACCAGCACCGTACCAATGACTTTACGGAGCATTGGCAGCAGCGTGTAGCTCCTGCCGCGTTGTGCCGCACCGCCGAACTCGTCATCGACGTCCTCTTCTTTCTGCTCCTCTTTGGGTTCAGAATCTTCGAGTTTTCTGGCAATATAGCTGTTGGCAAAGCGCCAGGTAACAAGAGCCAAAGCAATAGCCACCAATGAATCGAACACGGCATTGAGAGCGGCACTGGCAAAGGGTATGGATATGCCCCAGAGCGAAAGGAACCAAATCAGCAGAACCACGAACAGGATGATCTTGAAAACCTGGTGGGCGCGCAACGATATTCGGCGTTTCTTGTTTTCCCGCTCCTCAATCTTAAACGCCTCCTCGGCATCTTCAGGAAATTCATCATCGGAGATCTGCCCAAGTCCCAGTGATTCGACCGATTCATTAATCAGAACTTTACCCACATGATTTAGGACGAAATAGAGCGGAACGATGAACATGGAGACTATTAAAGAGACACTCCTCCCCTCGCTCCCGGTTAATTGCTGACCAATCCAGAATAACCAAACCAGCATTAGGTAGATAAGTCCAGAAACATGCCAGTAACCGGCCAGTTGCTTCTTGACCAAGCCGGCCTCCTGTTTCTCCAGCTGGTCAATCAGTCCATCCGCGACCGGCTGTTTGAGAGAATAAATCAGATAGCCATAGATTATTATGACCACTGAGCCTAGGGCGATGATCACCCAGGAGACAGTCTGAGGGGCAGCTCCCAGTTCTTCGACGAATTTGACCAGCAACATGCCTGAAAGCAGGATCCCGACGAAAATATAAAAGGCACGGTAAAGAGGCTTAGCCAGTGACTCAGCGATATCCAGTGGTCGAGCCTTGCTGTCGCCTGGCGCGAAAATGATGCGACCCACCACTACCGAAATCATGAAACTCAGAATCGTGCCCAGACCCGTCTGGAAGAACATTCTCCCCTTGATTCCAACATCACCGGCTAAAAGCAGAAAAATTATTATGGCAATGATCCCGAACAGGAGAAACGCAGCAAGACGAGGAAGATTTCCTATCAGCCCGAGCCACACCTTTGAACCCCCACCAGCTTCAGACGGCGCGGCCTGGCCGAACTGGGCCAGGCGTTTTCGAAATAGTGCCAGCAACGCTCTGACGGCCAGATAAGCAAGACCGATGGCCAGAACGGTGCGCCAGAGTACAGCCAGAAAGCTGACAGATTTTCCCTCTCCTGCAGTTGATTGTAAGATCCGGGCCAGATCGGCAGGTACTTTAGGTGCATAGGTCAAAACACTTGCAGCGATGTCATCCGTGTCCTCGCCTGAATCGAGCAAATGCAGCCAGGTGGCGAGGAGTTTTTTTTGCTGCTTGCTCACCTCGGCAACCACTTCATCAGCCTGCTCGGCTGCCTTGTCGGCGTCGAGGATACGCTGTTCCTGCACTGCAGTTTCTTTATCGTCTGCCATCGTTGCTATCGGCAACAACAGAAACAGTGCACATAACATCAGAATGCAGCGATGACATGTCTTGTTCATACGATCCTCACCTAAATTAGATTTATTGCTCACACTGCCGCATAATCATGCCGGGCCCTGCAGGCCATCGATGGGTTCTTGCTGGTCATAGATGATGTCCTGTGCTTTGTTTGTATCCAAGCCAGGTAAATGCAGATCCCGTTGTGGAAAGGCAATGGTGATATCTTTTTCTCGGAAGCGCTTATCAATCTCCT
>NODE-491-length-14058-cov-4.8451_pt1 | contig 14058 bp, 15 predicted proteins | sample MGYA00139097_ERZ477577 | MGnify/ENA metagenome assembly ERZ477577 | reverse complement strand
GTCCTGCTAATAGAAAAAAATTATTTTCTGAAAGATACTTTAAATTAGGTATTTGAGATAAGTCCATGAATTAATCGTTTTTGCAAAGATACATTTAAGATCATCAATTTTAAAAAATAGAGACGTCCCACTGAATTCGTACCATGTGCTCTGTATCATCTTCAAGGGAGAATTGATTAAAATCAAGATAGGAGTAATCCACGGTCAATTTATTCTTGTGGCCTTTGAAGAACCAGTTCAACCCAAAGGAATACTCGTAATTATTATTCCCTGAAATATTTGTATCCGGATCAAAAAATGCCTGACGCGCAAACACTTCAAGCGGTTTAGGGAACTTTTCAAAAAGATAATGAAAGAAATACCCTACTTGAAAATAGTTACCTATTAATAAAGTCTCCTCAACGTTGACCCTGTCATCTATATTCTTGTAGTGTAATTCCTGATCAAAACTCAGCCCTCTATATTTAAAAGCTGTTTCAAACAAAAACTGGTTTACCTGGTACTGCCCGTCAACTCCACTTTCATATCCATATAGCTGGCCCCCTCCACTCGTTGAGAACCTCGTATAAGGAGACGTATTGGTTACACCTGCAACCGCGATGGAAGACACAAACTTTTCATGAAACTTCAAATCTGAACCGGAAAAGCCCAGTTCTTCACCATTCGGATTCCATTGCAGCCTAAGCATATACATTAAGTTGTCGTCATCCCCAACAACTCCTCCTCGACCGCTACCGGTCAGCACTTCCGCCCAATAATTGAAATTGGCTGCGCCTCCACCGTCAATATTTCCATATAAAGACGCGCCTTGCTGTCTGTCAATTGTAAAAATTCTATTAATTAATGAACGTTCCAGTCCGGTTTGTTTTCCGGAGGAGATAATTCTTTCACGTGAATATCTGGCCTTCCATTGACCCACACGAAATTTTAAATAGCTAAGTTTTTCGATCTGAGCCCTGAAATCCAGCAGATTTCCGCCACGAACGTCCTGTTCAAGATAAAAATTATATGCAGGGTTACCTACATAACCTCCAAATTTGATCCTGGCCCGACTGATTCCAATATTGATATCATCATCGCTGAAATCATCCTCATTGGTCGGAAAGTTTAGGGCAGGGTAAGCCGCTCTGAACTGACCTCTAAAGTCAATATAAAACATATACCTGTCCTGATCAAAATGGAACTCAAATCCCTTTCCCTTTTTTAAATAGAACTCCTTAATGCTATCCGGTTTCTTTTCTGTTTCCTGCGAAAAAGAATCAGCAACCCAAAAAATACATAAAATGACAAAAATTAAACTATGCCGCATGATTAATCTATTTATTGGTTAAGTTTTGAAAAAGTGATTCCAAACTTATGATTTTTCGGTTTAATTGTAACGTCCTTAAGCCATTATTTTTAGCAAAATCAAATATTTCCGCTCTCATATCCAGTTCGGTTTCAAATATGAGATTCCACGTATTCCCTGAAACATTTATGGCCTCTTTAAGATGCGGAAGTGTTTTTAACAATTGCGACTCAATGTTGAGATCAAATTCAACTTGAATCACCTGATTCTGTTCTGAAAGAAAATCACTTAGTTTTCTGTCTGCAACGATATTTCCCTTGTTGATAATCACCACTCGGTCACACATGGCCTCAACCTCTTGCATGATATGAGTAGATAAAAGGACCGTTTTTGTCTTGCCAATTTCCTTAATCAGATTTCTTATATCTTTTAGTTGATTTGGATCCAAACCCGTGGTGGGTTCATCAAGTATCAGTACTTCAGGATCATGTAATAGAGCAGCAGCCAAACCCACTCTTTGTCTGTAACCCTTAGACAACTCAGCAATTTTTTTGCCTTTAATGTCAATCAGACCAACCAGATCTATGATTTCTTCAATTCTTTGCTTATTCACTTTATGAATATCAGCATGAAAATTCAAATATTCCCTCACATAAAAATCAAGATACAAGGGATTGTGTTCAGGTAAATATCCAATGGACCGTCTGACGTCAATTGATTTGTCAAAAATGTCAAAACCATTAACACTGACTGAGCCGCTCGTTGGTTGAATGTAGGTGGTGATAATTTTCATCATCGTGGACTTACCCGCCCCGTTAGGTCCTAAAAACCCAACTATTTCCCCAGAATTAATCTTGAAACTAACTTCATTAAGTGCCTTTTGATGGCCATATTCCTTAACTACTTGATCAACTTGAATGGACATGATAACTTTTCTGATTGATGATGCAAATAAACGAAAAAAATGATGGATTACTTCATGAATAAATATACAAATACAGATATTATGTTGTTCTAAATTGAATTATATTCACTCTTTTTCAAAAAACCCTTGCAATTGAAAAATAAATTCATAGATTTGCTGCCTAATTTTGATTTTAATGACAAAAACTATACAAATAGCTAACTATTTTTTCTTTTATTTCTTTTATAAAATAAGAGGAGAGGCTATATATGTATAAGTTAAGAATATAAACAACATAGTAAGTCTCGTAATAACGGGGCTTTTTTTTTATAAAAAATTTGAATTAAATCTGATGAAAATCGCCATACAAGGAATTAAAGGATCATTCCATCATATAGTTGCCAATGAATTTTATGGCAATGCTATAGAATTGGAAGAATGTATGTCATTTACTGATATTCCTGCCCTCCTTAATAGTGATAAGGTGGATAGTGCCGTTATGGCTATTGAAAATTCCATTGCCGGGGCTATTTTGTCAAACTATGCTTTAATAGATGAATACAATCTAAGCATAGAAGGGGAAGTCTATATCAGTATTCATCATCATCTTATGGCCCTTAAAGGTCAGGCAATGGATGACATCAAAGAAGTCTGGTCACATCCAATGGCTCTTTTACAGTGTAGAAAATTTTTCAGAGACAGGCCTCATATCAAATTGATTGAAGAAAAAGATACGGCGGAGGTTGCCAAAAGAATAAACGATAATCAAATTAAAGGAGTTGCTGCAATAGCCAGTAAAATGGCCTCTGAATTATACGATTTAGACGTCATTGCTGATGACATTCAAACAATCAGGCATAATTCCACCCGGTTTTTTGTCCTGAAAAAAAATCATAACAGTCCTTACCACCCCAGTAAGGTTGGATCCGTAAAGGACAAAGCTTCTATTAAATTTATTACAAAACACGATGCGGGAAGTCTGGCTGAAATTCTGGATATTTTTGGTAAACATGAAATAAATCTGACAAAAATTCAGTCGCTACCGATAATTGACAAACCCTGGAGTTACGCTTTTTTTATTGACCTGGTTATAGATGATTTTGTGCTTTATCAAAACGCTTTACACTTGATTTCCAAAAAAGTAACACATTTGAAAGTTCTTGGAGAATACCATCAAAACAATTAAACCGATGCTGACAATTGCAAACAGATTAAATGACGTTAAGGAATATTATTTCTCCATAAAATTAAGAGAGGTAAGGGATCTCATAAAACAAGGGAAACCCATTATCAATTTGGGTATAGGAAGCCCTGATCTCAATCCGCCCAAGGAAGTAATTTCCGCTTTGGTTAACGCTGATGTGCACGGATATCAAAGCTACCAGGGAATTCCTGAATTGAGAAAATCTATATCGGAGTTTTACAACAAATACTACGGTGTCAGCCTTGATTTTGAGAATGAAATCCTTCCGCTTATGGGTTCAAAAGAGGGAATATTACACATCTCAATGGCCTTTTTAAACGATGGGGATCAAGTACTGATTCCTGATCCTGGATACCCAACTTATGCATCCGTAACAAAATTGATTCAAGCCGTTCCTGTGCGATACGCATTAAAAGAAAGTAATCAGTGGTGGCCCGATCTTGATGCGCTTGAAAAAACGGATTTGTCTAAAGTTAAAATTATGTGGGTGAACTATCCTCATATGCCTACCGGAAGCAATGCCAGTGATGAATTGTTTGAAAAATTAATCGCGTTTGGGAAAAAGCATACTATTTTAATCGTAAATGACAATCCTTATAGCTTTATTTTAAATGAAAGCCCTAAAAGCATCTTATCCATTGAGGGTGCTAAAGATGTGGCCATTGAACTTAACTCTTTGAGTAAAACCTTTAATATGGCGGGATGGAGAGTAGGAATGGTTGTTGGAAGATCAGACTATCTCGAGTCAATTCTAAAAGTCAAAAGTAATATGGACTCCGGAATGTTTTACGGCATACAACAAGGTGCCATCAAGGCCATGAGTTTAACGAATGAGTGGTTTGAGCAAAACAATATGGTTTACGAAAAAAGAAGAAAATTAATCTGGCAAATATGTGATCGCATAAACTGTACCTATGATGACAAAAGCACCGGTTTGTTCGTTTGGGCCAAAATTCCAGCTGATAAAACATCTGAAGCAATGACTGATGAATTGCTTTATAACTATGACGTCTTTATCACTCCGGGGACAGTTTTTGGAAGTCAGGGAGAAGGTTTTATACGTTTTTCGCTTTGTACAGAAGAGATGAAAATAATTGAAGTGCTTAATCGGTTATCTAAATACGAGTCGAGATGAAAAAGATAGCAGTAATCGGATTAGGGCTGATAGGAGGTTCTCTTGCCCTGGAATTGAAAAAATCTTCCTGGGCCACTATCTATGGTATTGACAAAAATGAAGATCATTTAAGACAAGCGCTTGAACTCGGGATCATATACGAGAAAGCTGAGCTTGGAATTGTATCAGAAGTTGATGTGGTCATTATTGCCGTACCTGTTCATATAATTCCGGATATTTCGATAGCAGTGCTGGACCTGATCGGAGAAAACACGCTTGTATTTGATGTAGGCTCTACTAAAGCTGCTGTTTGTGATAAGGTTAGGCGTCATCCCAAAAGGAAAAATTTTGTGGCGCTTCACCCCATAGCGGGAACCGAGTTTTCAGGTCCCCAATCTGCGATATATGATTTATTCACCGAAAAAGTGAATATTATTTGCGAGAAAGATCTGAGCAGTGCAGAAATGATTCAGCGAACATTAAGTATTTTTGAGCGCCTCAAAATGAAAAATGTTTTTATGGACTCCGCAGTTCAGCACGATATACACATTGCCTATGTTTCCCACCTTTCTCATATAAGCTCCTTCATGCTTGGAAAAACGGTGCTGGAAATTGAAAAAGACGAAAAAAACATATTCAATATGGCTGGTAGTGGTTTTGCCTCTACGGTCAGGCTCGCAAAAAGTAACCCAGAGACCTGGACCCCTATCTTTATGCAAAATAGAGAGAACCTTTTGAAGTCACTCGATGAATACATAAAAAATTTAACTGAATTTAAAGAAATCTTAACGAAAAAATCAGCTGAAGAAGTTTTAAGCATGATGCAAAATACGAATAGAATCAAAGATGTTTTGGCTGGCATTAAAAATCAATAAAAATGGAAAATAAAAATTTTAGAACGTGGTTGGATGCAATGGAATTAACGCATCCCTTGGTTATAGCAGGTCCATGTAGCGCAGAAAGCGAGGAGCAGGTTATGGAAATTGCAGAGGAATTAAAAAATACCGATGCAACCGTATTTAGAGCAGGTGTTTGGAAACCAAGAACCCGGCCGGGAACTTTTGAAGGCAATGGGGCCAAGGCGCTCCCCTGGTTGCAAAAAGTTAAGGAAAAAACGGGATTACTTGTCGCTATAGAAATCGCCAACGCACATCACGCAAAATTGGCTCTTGAATTCGACATCGATATTTTATGGATTGGTGCCAGAACAACTGTTAACCCATTTGCAGTGCAGGAAATTGCTGAAGCCATTCAGGGAACAGATAAAATCGTACTGGTAAAAAATCCTATAAATCCGGATCTTGAATTATGGATAGGAGCCATCGAAAGGTTGCATAAAATGGGTGTTAAAAACCTGGGGGCAATTCACAGAGGGTTTTCATCATTTAGAAAATCAAAATATCGCAATATCCCCAGCTGGCAGATCCCTATTGATCTGATGAGTAAATATCCCACGCTGCCCATTATAAATGATCCATCACATATTTGTGGGAACAGAGAAGGCATTTTCGAGGTTTCACAAACCGCACTGGATCTTAAAATGGATGGATTGATTATCGAAACTCATTGTAATCCTGATAAGGCCTGGAGTGATGCAAAGCAACAAATCAAACCTTCAAGATTGGTAGAAATCATGGAAGGACTTAAGGTTCGTAAGCCTCGCTTCGAAAAAGAAGAATCCCTCTCCGCATTAAATGCGCTTAGACAGGAAATCAATGCTAAAGACAGTCAATTACTGGAAACGCTTTCTGAAAGAATGCAAATTGTTGACAATATTGGGAGGGCTAAAAAAGCAGCAAATGTTGCTGTTCTTCAAAATACAAGATGGCAGGAAATTTTGGAAAAAGTAGTCGTAAATGGAAAGGAGCAAGGCTTGTCAAAAGAATTCATTGAAAGGATATTTAAGGCCATCCATCAAGAATCCATTGCACACCAGGAAAATATTATCAACGGTTAATTAGATTGCAAATCTTTATTTAATTACTTAGGGATTTATATCTTTGTTACTAAGTCCCTAAGTAATTTTTTTGTTGTGTCACATATAAGGCAAGGTCAATAGTGAACGTCTATAGTGAGTCAATGTGAGTCCATGAATTAGGGAATTTTTGAAATCAATCATCAGTTAAATTCCATATTCAAACAATGATCATTCATAATTTAGACACCTCCAATTCAGTAGTAAACCATTTTGTTTCAGAAATAAGAGATGTTGATATTCAAAAAGATCCCATGCGTTTTAGAAGAAATATCGAACGCATAGGTGAAATTCTGAGTTATGAATTCAGTAAAAAACTACATTTTAAGGATCAATTAATTCGCACTCCTCTTGGTGAAAAAAAGATCCCCCACGCCTCTGATGATCTGGTTCTTTGTTCCATCTTGAGAGCAGGGCTTCCGCTGCACATAGGCATACTTAACTACTTTGATAAAATTGAAAATGCTTTTATCTCGGCCTACAGACATCATACTTCGCCTGAAGATTTTGAAATTAAAGTTGAATATCTGGCCTCTCCGAGTTTGGATCACAAAATATTGATCTTGGCAGACCCTATGCTTGCAACCGGGCGTTCACTCTGTGCCGTATACGAAATAATGAAAACCCTTGGAAATATGAAGGAGATTCATATTATGGCAGTAATTGCTTCAACACAAGGAATGGAATTCATTGCCAATCATTTTCCTGAAAATACGCATCTGTGGGTTGCTACTGTTGATCAAAAACTTGACGCCAGAGGTTATATTGTTCCCGGACTGGGAGATGCAGGAGATTTAGCATTTGGTCCCAAATTATAAATTTAGAGATATACTACGAAAGAGATCATAATAAACAGATAGAGAATGGCTTCTTTAATCCAATACCTATTCAACAATTGCAGGTAATTTGCGAATAAAATAGACACTGGAAAGAAAAGAAATGTCAGTTCTGATCCATCCTTATCCGGAACAAATAATACAATAAACAGGGAAACAAAGAAATGAGCCGTTAATAAAAACCAAGTTGATTTGACGTCAATTTTTGCGATCAAGGATTTATTTGTCGTGGGGAAAATCGATATGATTACCAATAAACCGATACTTATAATAGGTATCAGGAATTTTACTGAATTGTAAATGCTAAGATCCAAAGAATAATCAATTATCCAGATTCTACTGAAACGATCCATGTCATCAAAGTAGAGAAGATAAGTATACGACAAAAAAACAGGAGTGATCAATCCTAATAATGGAATCAAAAAATTCCGCCAATCTGCTTTTCGGAAAATCAATATCGCCGCGTACAATAGTAATAAAAAAACCAAACTCCATATATAAAACAGGCTTGCAATTCCAATCCAAAAAGCGGCATCAAATATTTTTTGAATTGTCGTGGTGGAAGTTCTAAGGCTATATATTTTTCTAAAGGCCAAAAGCAAAATAAAATTCGCAACAAAAATTCCTCCGTTTGAAAAAGTCTGGGGGAAAAAACTGCAGATAAGGATATAGAATAAAATGGCATAGGAGTTATCTTCAGTCAAAGAATTCTTTCTAATGATAAAATTGAGCACAAAAACAATGAGGATGGCCGCCGTTAGAAATGACCCGTTCTTGACAAAAAAATAAAAACTCAGGCTTTCTGAATTCATATGCACCAGGGAAATAACAAATATCACAAAAACCAAAACAGATAGCACCAAAAAATTAATAGGCCTGGTTTGATTAAAAAAATTGGCAATCATGCTGATATTTTTTATTTTTAACCGAGATAATAATAAATCTCCGCTATATTTGCTGCAAGTATAAGCTAATGTAAAAACTTTACAACATAAGCCCAAAGGTTTAAGTTGATTTTAAAAAATAATTTATGATTTCGAATAATTTTTTCAGAGCGCTGGCTGAATTTTTTACAGAAATTCTTTTCAGTCCTTATAATGCCGTTAGATCCATAGATAACTGGTGGGCTTCTAATTTCTTTAATGCAATTCTGTTTTTTATCACTTTTGGATTGTTCATTTATTGGCTGGGGCAGTTACAAAAGTTCAGTAAAGCAAAGGCGGATTAGACCTTCATTTTAAACTCAAAATTCATTGGGTAGCAAAAACAAATTAAAACGTTTCAAAGAAAACGAATCCTTTGAAAACGTGATTCAGCCGGATCGTGATGAAGTTCTACATGGATTTTCGTTAAAAGGAAAATGGCATTCCTATTTCAAAAATGACAATCCTATAGTATTGGAATTAGGCTGTGGTAAAGGGGAGTATTCGGTTGCCCTTGCCCAGAATAATCCGCAAAAGAATTTTATAGGCATTGATATCAAAGGGGCTCGATTCTGGAGGGGCGCTAAAACGGCCATAGAGGAGAATTTAAACAACGTTGCCTTTCTCCGGACTCAGATTGAACTCATTGACCATTGCTTTGCAGCCGAAGAAATATCAGAAATCTGGATTACTTTTCCGGATCCTCAGATCAAATATAAGCGCACAAAGCACCGACTGGTCACTAAACCCTTCTTAGAAAAATATCAGCGCCTTCTCAAATCAGATGGTTTAGTACATTTAAAGACGGACAGTGAATTTTTGCACGGCTACCTTTTAGGTCTGCTTCATGAAGGAAAACACGAGGTGTTATATGCTCATCATGACATTTACAACAGCACAAGCCCGCCATTTGATGCTACGGCGATTCAAACCTTTTATGAAAAGCAGTATTTAGAGAAAAATAAGGCGATAACCTATATAAAGTTTAGAACCAGGTATTAAATTTTATTTTTATTTTTATCCAAAAATAATTTAATTTGGGACAGGAAGGTTTTTTTGCTAAAGTTTATGAGGTTACAAAACAGATCCCATTTGGAAGAATTACTTCCTATGGAGCAATCGCAAGGTTTTTAGGGACTCCTAAGTCTGCGCGCATGGTTGGATGGGCGCTAAATGCCTCACATCTAGATGATTCTGTACCAGCCCATAGGGTAGTGAATAGAATTGGGCTTCTTTCAGGGAAGCATCATTTTAAAGGATCGAACCTGATGCAACAACTATTGGAAAGTGAAGATATAGCGGTGAAAAACAATACAATTGTTGATTTTGATGAGTTGTACTGGGATCCTAACATTGAATTAGTCACACAATAAATTGGGAAATTTTGAGTTTTTTGAATCTAAATAAGTTTTTAAGCATTTTCTTTTTTATATTTGTGCTAAATTGTACTAAAATTTTATCTAAACAATGAAGAAACAATTACCTAAACTTTGTGTTGTATTACTTTTCTTCTTTTTCACAAATGCCCGTGCTCAGACAAGTTTTAGTCATGAAATTGGTGCTAACTTTGGGATTACCTCATTTCAGCCGGATTTCGGTTTAAGTACGGAGTTTGAAAGTGCAAATCAGTCGAATATAGCCTTTGGCTTTTCCTATTATTTAAAATTTTTTGGTAGTCAATATAATTGGAGAAGTGGATCTTCCTTTTTTAGTGAGCATTTTAAATTAAGGTTGGATTTCTCTTATGTTAACAATACGAATATTAACAATGATGGTAATAAGGGAACAAGTAGTTTTGATGAAAAAATGAGGGCCATGACGGGTCAAATCAAATTATACAACGCCGGTTTAAGCTTCGAATACTATTTTTTAGAGCTTGAGGATTATTCTTCTTTTTATAAAACAACAGGATCAATCAATCCTTTTATTAGTGTTGGATTGGGCTATAGTTATTCTCAGCCTGATATTCTAGTGAATGATGTTTCATTAAAAGGTCAGCAGGAACCTTACACTCAGCTTATTCCCAAATGGCAGGATGGAGCTGTTTTTTTGGACCCGGAAAACATTTTCTCCGCAACCGCTGGTGCAGGAGTCCGATTTGGATTGGAAATGCTAGATTTCAGTCTTGAAGCCCGATACCAGTATTATTTTTCAGACGTTGTTGACGGTTTAAATGCGCCTAATGATCCGGGAAATAAAGGAAATGACAGTATGGTATCCATCACCGCCGGTATAATTTATGTGTTTGGAAAATACTAAACCAGACTAAAGACTTTTTCCAGGAGATCGCTGGGCATAGTTAGATGTTTGATATATCGGGGGCATTTTACTGCTCCTTTGCCAGAGTCGTGAACCTGGCGTCCATGAATCTTTTTTGTATTAAGATCCATATCAATGATATTAGGTGATTTTCATTAATGATAAAACGATTCCAAGGTGGATACCGTCGTGAAAGCCACTAAACTTAAGCGCGTCATCAATGTTTAACAATTCAATCCCGGTACTGGTCATATATGGCTGAAAATGTTCAAATAGGCCTTGTGCATAATCCTCCCTTAATCTTATAGTGGTATCCAATAAATTATTCTTTACATATTCAATATCTTCTTTAGCCACTTCTGAAGTCGCCAGTGCTCCTTTTCCGTATTTATCTATCATATCTTCGTCAATCACTAAATCATTACCGGATAACTTGTAACAAAGCAGCTGTTGAGACACCAGTAAATGGGCTATGTTCCAAAAAATTGAATTATTGAATCCTTCAGGAATCTTAACCAAATTCTCGTAACTACGTTCATTCATAATTCTCAATAAGGACTTCCTCGCAAATATTGCGGTCTCAAATATTTTTTCCATAGGTATATCTTTTATCTAAAAATACGTAACTTTAAACATAATAATTACTTGTTTCTAAAAATTATATGAAAAAAATATACTATTTGAAAACCTGTGATTCTTGTAAAAGAATAATGAAACAACTTCCTCTGGATGGTTTTTTATTTCAGGAAATCAAAACACAACCCATTACTTTAGATCAAGTTGAGGAAATGAAACGTTTGTCCGGAAATTATGAATCCCTGTTTAGCCGAAGAGCGAAAAAATATGCTCAAATGGGTTTAAAGGATCAAAATCTAAAAGAAATTGATTATAAACAACTTATACTGAGCGACTACACCTTTTTAAAAAGACCGGTCGTCATTCTTAATGATGCCATTTTTATAGGAAATAGCCCGAAAAACATTAACCTGCTATTGGAGCAGTTAACTTCAGTATAAATCAAATAAACAGCCTTTGTTATCTCCTAATGAATATCTAAAATGAAATTTTCAAAAAAATCAAAACTTGCTCTCGCGATACTTTTAATCATTGCCACAGTATTACTTATCGCAAATTTTGTTGTTTCTAATTTGTTGTCAAAAAAGGTTGCCGATCTTTTGATGAATCAAAAAATAGAAAATCATCAAGTTTCTATTGGAAAAACCAAATTCAGCTTGTTTGATCGTTCTTTAGTTTTTAAGGAGATTCACTTTACGCCCTCAGATTCGGCCATGATCAAATTAAAAGACCCGTCACCTGATTTAAACGCACTTCATAAAATTTCCATCTCTCGACTTAAACTCAGAGGAATTCATTTGTTTCCATTGATTTTCTCAAAAAATATTATTGTAGAGCAACTAATCATTGACGACCCGTTATATCAACGGTTTAGCAATAATAAACAGACTGAACCAGCTAAAAAATCGAAAAAAATCAACCTGGACTCTATTTCCATTAAGGGAATAGGTGGGTTTGAACTTGACAGGATTAAAGTGAGTAACCTAAAGTTTCAGGTAGTAGAAATTGAAAATAATAAAATCACTTTCGAAAATAAACCCATGAGCTTTGGGTTCTCCGGGTTTAAACTGGAAGATACTGGTGATCAAGTCTTTAAACTATCTGCTGTTGATGATATTTTTGAAATATCATCAATCAAAGTAGATTTTCCAAAAGAGAAATACTCTTTTTCTCTTGATAAAATACATTTCAATTTTATGGAAAACACAATGCTTATTAAAAACCTGAGTTATGTACCCTTGATTGACAAAGCTAAATTGGCGAACACCTATCGGTTTAATAAAGAGGTTTATACCATTGATCTTGAGGAAATGAGAATCTTTAAGTTAGATCTTCAAAAGCTAATTGAGAATAAAGGGGTTTTTATGGACAGTATTCAAATTTCTGGATCTACTATTGATATTTACAAGGATAAAAGAAAACCATTCGACGAAAGTAAAAGACCAGAGTATCCTCAAAATCTACTTAAAAAAACAAAAACTCCTATCCTCATTCCTAAAATATCTATAAATAAAAGTAAATTCTTCTATGAAGAAAGGCTCGAAAATAAGGATCTCCTTATGAAGGTCAGCATGCATGAATTAAATATTAATATCCATAATGTCACTTCAATTAAGGCGTACCGTGAACAACCGGTTATCATAGATATGAATGCACAGGTAATGAATAAGGCTCCTTTAGATCTTCATATGGTTCTTCCATTAAAGGATGATGAACATACATTTACGTTCAAGGGTGAATTAGGCGCCTCTCATATGAAATATTATGATTCTGCAATAATTCCTGCCGTGGGTCTAAAGGTGTTAAATGGAGAACTTCAACATATGGCCTTTGATGCAACTGCAAATGATTATTCGTCTACGGGCACCATGACTATGCTATATTCTGATCTTGAAGCAGAAGTATTTAAACATAAAAATAATGACAGGAATGGTTTTCTTAGTTGGGGGGTTAACAGGGTAGTTCATAAATCAAATCCCGGAAAGAACGGGAAGATAAGAGAGGTGATGATGAATTTCGACAGGGTAAGTTACAAAGGTTTTGGGAATGTTTTATGGAAAACACTGCAAAGCGGCATTGTTAACACTATTACACCTTTTGGAAAATCCGCTGAAAAAGAAGAAGGCAAGAAAGAGAAACATGAAAAAAAAGAAAAGAAGAAAAAAAATAAATAGATATTTACATGAATTTTCTTTCAATGAGCAGAACAAATCTTTCTTCCAGATCTTCTTTTCCTTTCCAGTTATAATTGGGTTTTACCTGATATTGGAAATAGTTTAAGGCTTCATCTTTACTACTGCAGGAATTTAATTTTGTCAAAACCTTATTAAAATCAGATTGGCTAAAATTAAACAGCTTGTTTACGAATGCAATCCTATCATTTAACCCCACTTGTAAGCTACTGCCAACCAATTTATCATTCAATGAAAGTTGCTTGGGTTCTTCCTTTTCCGTGACAAACATATTTTCAGTATCATCTAAAGAAACAGTGTCCTTAAATTCATCCTTTTGGCTCATATCCTCACGAATATCATCAAATGTAGGGACAAAAAGATCATTTAAACTCAGTACTGTTTCCTCCTCTTCTAAATCATGAGTTGATTCGATACTCTCAAGATCTTTAAGCTCGTTAATTTCTGTTTCAGAAACCTTTTCAAATTTTAGTTCTTCAAGTATTTCAATCTTTTTAGCCTCTGTTTCAACCTTTGGCTCTTCCTTTGGTATTGATTCTTCATGGGTCTCATCCATTCGGGTTTCCTCTCTGTTCATATGCTGCATTACGATACATTTTTCGTATAACAGTCTGGATTGATTCAGCAACGCTTCCAGGTCAAGCTCGTTTGGGTTACCCAATATTTGTTCAGCTAAAATTTTTAATTCTTTCCTTAAATTATTCTCCATCAATATAATTTTTAGCAGGTATTATTCGGTGTGTGAGAAAGATACAAAATTAACTTTTTCAAAAGAAAATTCTACTAA
>NODE-490-length-14076-cov-15.4702_pt1 | contig 14076 bp, 14 predicted proteins | sample MGYA00139097_ERZ477577 | MGnify/ENA metagenome assembly ERZ477577 | reverse complement strand
TTTGATAAACAGAGAGAGAAAGGCAAGCAGACTAGAATATTCCCATCTCAAAAGTTCATAGATCTCGTTGAAGGAGCAGCTGGAGTCAAAGGTATCAAAAAGATTTTATTTGTTAAGGAAGACCCCAAAGAAATAATCCAACTCAGACACAAGATCGACCAGAAGAAATTCCGATTAGTCCCTTATAATGAAACCCCTAAAACAATTGTGATGAGGGAAAGATTAAAGATCATCAATGACTTCAATAGGGGTGTTTTGACCATACTACCCTTATCCAGAGAAGAACTGATTGAGATGAAACCAGAGCACAGAGAATCTATAGACAACATGCTGCTCAATGGTTCAATAATCTCCTGTGATAACCCCATACATCTAGATCAGAATAATCCGTTCTCATCATCATCAAGTACCAATACCCATAACCCCAATACCACCACAACAACAACTACTACTATCCACAGTACCACTACAGACCATCACCAGAGGATAGAGAAGGAGAAGGAGAGAACAGGAAGAGAACACATACCCATTACTAAGACACTTGCTCAGATAAGTGAACAATATCAACGACCTAATTTCGAAATTTCATATTTAAACGACTACAGGGATAAGGTGTATTTCTCCATTGATGAGGTACTAGAAGATAACCCCATGAGTAAAACGTTTTGGTTCAGGATCGTTCATTCCAATATGTTCAGGGCATTTTCAGATACCAGTAAGTGTTTCAATCATCATGGGAGGTTTTATGGTGACCCTGTCCAAAACCTACCCAAATGGATGAGGACTAAAATCATTATGGAGGGTAAGGAGGTCGTTGAATGCGATTACAGCAGCCTTCATCCTACTATGCTGTACACGATGGTTGGGGCTGCTCCTCCTGACAACATCTACCTCATCGATAAGGGTTCAGATCCACAGTTAAGAAAAGAGTACAAAGCGGTTCTGCTGGTATCTATCAACCATAAAGACCCGGAGACGTTATCGAGTGCTGTTTCATTACATTTTAGAGAAGAACTCGGATATCAGGCTGGAGATGAGCGGTTAACAAAGAAATACATCATGAGGATTTATGAATGTCTACTGGAGCACAATAAACCCATTGCAAAATACATGAATACAGGGGTTGCTTTGAGGTTGATGAGAAAAGATTCTGAGATAGCCGACAAAATCATGTACGGGTTTGTCACCAAGGGATTACCCATCCGCTGTATCCATGATTCTTTTATTGTTCCCGCTGAATATGAACATGAGTTGAAAGTGTTAATGGTTAAGTATTTTCAAGAATTTATGGCTACAGATTATGAAATAGGGATTACCACTGAGAGGGTGACGAACAACAGCCCGAAAAAGGCTTTAGATGCCCCTGTGTTGAATGTTGAGAATGAAGAAGGGGAAGTGGTTGAAGCTGATGATTTTGCCTATATAGACGATCCTGAGAACAATGGTGACAATGATCTCCTCGATGATAATTCGAAATATTTTGAAGGGGTTATAACGGATGAATTTGATGTTGACGTAGAAATACCAAGGGGCAAATTTTCGAAAAGGCCTGAGCGATATATTGAGAGTCGATTTGAAGGGATACGATTTTAGATGAATTAATCATTTAGTCACAAACAATCTGATCGTCTTCATCGTGAATGTTGCCAATTCAAATCTCCTCAATTGTGGTGAAACGCTTTCTCGGAACATATCAGGAAACACCTTCACCTGAAAGCCAGTTAGAAATTGGAACATTAGACCTGAAAATGTTAACGGGAATTTGCTTTTTAGGTGAAACGGTTGGCTAGCAGATTTTCTTTGTAAAATAGTGACGCTTTCCACCTATTGGGTATTCTTGTAGTGAGAAGATTTCAACATAACCATTTTTTAAGTAAAATGGTCTCGCTTGAAAATCGTAGGTATCCACAAACGAGAATTGGCAATTTTTTTTGGTAGCTTCTTCTTCTATTTTAGATAAAAGATTTGAACCAACACCCAATAATTGCTCACTTTCATCAACCCAAATATATTTAATACGTAACCATTTTCCAAATGTATTTCCGCTTATACCACCTAAAATTTCTCCCTTCACATTTTTATACCAAAGAGCAATGGGAACTTTGGCTATTTCCGTGAGCTTCTTTTTATTAAAAGATATTAAATTCGCAATTAGAAAATCTATATCTTTCTTTTTGGGATTATGATCAATCTCGAAATATTTTTTCAAAGTCTATGATCCTTCTTATGCCAATCGCTGATTAACAGGTCAATTTGCCCTGATATTCTCATATATCTAAAACCTCACGTTATTCTCCAAAGAAAATAGTATCAAACTACTGGCGATGAATCCAGGGGTAAGGTGAACTGTTTGAGAGTCGCTCAGATGAAGTGATGTTTCCTGTGAACCCACCGCACGGCAGATGCATCGTCAGATTAACCTTGGACGGAATAAGGTAAGGCTGTAGCCCTGTTCGGTGGCTCGGAACTTCACAGGAAGAAGTTTATTTTAAACATATTATTAAATACTTAAAACTGCCAGATGCATTATCAAGTCATCCAGTCAAAGGCAGCTTGCCCTACATTGCCTTACCTCGTTCATAAGGGTAATGTGTTCAGATCAGAAGTACTTAGCTGGTAGCAAAATTGGAATATCAGAAAGGGATGCCAATGCTTTTCTGACTTAGTATCTGGGGTTGCAGGGTGATGAATAAAAAACTCATCGGGTTCTCGGCGCTGGCCGCTGTAATGCTTACCGCTTTAACCGTATGGTATATAGAGCGGCCTGTCATTTCCAAGCAGGTTGGCTGGGATGACGTTGTAGCCGAGGCGGAACGAGGTGGTTACAAAATCATCTCCACTGAGGACCTTGCCAAACGCTTTATTGAGAATCCTTCTGAGATATTACTGATCGACACCCGTCAGGAGTGGGAATACCTTACTGGTCATATTGATGGTGCGTTGAATTTTCCAATGGAGCCAACGTGGTGGTCTCGCTGGAGCAAGTCGGATGAACTGGAAGAAGTACTTGGGCCGGACAAGGATCATCCGCTCGTCTTCTACTGAGCTGGCCTGACATGAGTCCGTAGCGACTCAGCGGCCCGTGTGGCCCTAAAACTGGGGTACAAGAGGGTATATCGAGACCCTTACGGATTTCCGAAATGGCAGGAACAGGGGCTGCCCGTTGCCAGTAGTCCGGCAGGATTGAGTCAGTCGAGCAGTGATCAATCTGAATCTCTCGGGGCCGGTTCACTCCAAGGGTGGAGCCTTCTCTGGACGCTGCTCGGCATATTCATTGGCGGTATGGCCTTGAACCTGACTCCCTGCGTCTATCCGATGATCCCGATCACCGTCTCCTTTTTTGGTGGGCGAACGGCTGAAGAGCAACCGAGCCAAATCAAGCTGATTCTGCATGGGGTTTGCTACATACTTGGCCTCGCTCTAACCAACTCCACACTGGGGGTGATAGCCGCGCTCACCGGCGGCCTCATGGGAAGCATTTTGCAGAATCCGCTGGTGCTGACTGCTGTTGCCAGCGTCTTAGTCCTGTTTGCCACCAGCCTTTTTGGTTTGTGGGAACTGAGAATGCCTCGTTTTTTGAATCAGGCTGCCGCAAAATCGTACGGCGGTTATTTCGGCAGCCTGTTCATGGGACTTACCTTGGGGGTAGTGGCGGCACCCTGCATCGGTCCGTTCGTTTTGGGATTGCTCACGTGGGTCGCCAGTATCGGCAGTCCGACCTACGGTTTTATCATTTTCTTTGTTCTCAGCTTGGGATTGGGGCTACCATTGTTCGTGCTGGCTCTGTTCTCCGGCCAACTCCGGCGTCTTCCCAAAGCAGGAGGCTGGATGATATGGGTTCGCAAAGTGATGGGATGGGTTCTGGTCGGCATGGCGGCATATTTTATCCGTCCGGTTCTGCCCGAGCCGTTGAAAGTTCTACTACCAATAGCAGTAGCAGTGGCCGCCGGCCTCCATTTGGGATTGCTCGACAATAACGAGGCCAAGTCGAGGACTTTCCCTTGGCTGAAAGCGTTTGTAGGTACAGTCTGCTTGGTAGCGGCTACCATCTGGGCCATGACGTGGGTTATGCGTGGGCCGGGAGTTCAATGGAACGATTACTCCGAAGAAATCTTGAAGCAGGCAGCCGCTCAAGGTAAACCAGTGATCATCGACTTTTATGCCGATTGGTGCGCGCCATGTAGGGAATTTGAAGAACTGACCTTCCATGACAGCGAGGTGGTTGCTCAGGCTAAGGACGAGTTCATTATGATCAAAGTCGACGTGACCACCGGAGGCAACACGCTGCATGAAAAACTACTAAAAAGATATGATGTTAAAGGAGTTCCCACCATCATATTTCTCGATCCGAAAGGAGAGGAACGCGTCGACCTGCGCTTGGTGGACTATTTTCCAGCCAAGTCTTTTCTGGGACATATGGTCGAAATAAGAAAGACTTCGGTAGAATCGAAAAATCTGTAAAAACTTAGCCCCAATCTGGCTTTCTCAAAGAAGCAGACCAAACATGATCTGACAGTCATTGTGAGATTCAATGATCCAAGATTTACTATGCAGGTAATCTCAGCACCTGAGCGTTGGAATTAACATTACCAAATCGAAGGTCTAAAACCCTGCCTTTCTTTTCAGCTTTAGACTCTTCCTGTATCTCTTCAACCGGAGTCTCTCTCCACTCTGTTTAATACACTTTCAATTCACCAGCCCCCCATTTACCCAGCTTCTTTCCGGTGTGTTTATCGTAAACTACTATCCAGTTCTGCGGCTCTCCGCTACTGTGTTCCATGTATTTTGCCCACATATGGCACAAGTTTTCCTTTTGCTCTAAATCAACAGAGTACCAGTAAGCGTATGAATTAATGTATATTCTCCCGTTGGGATGATCGAAGCGGAAATCGCCCGTAGAGATAGCGCTCTCAATTTGCTCAATAAGCGCAGGCTTCAAGGCGGCGGCGTTGACCTGGGCGACCAGAGCCACAGTGATCAGTAAAACAATTAGCAATTTCTTCATTTTCAGTCTCCTTTTCCTTATCGTCATAGAACATCACTTATTAGAAATGATGAGGTGGTGTGAAACGCAAACCCCAGCTAATAAATTAAACACAATTATAGATTCTTCCTGTGAAACCACCAATTCTTCGGTGATGAACAGTTCAGTTTTACCTGTGCATCTCTGTCCGAACCTTCACAAGAAAAACCTTTATCTAACTCCTATCTTTAATCTGAAAGTTAGGCAGTGGAAATCTTCCCAAATTAGCGTTGGGGCAATGTATCAGCTTTGGCTGACTTAGACTGGATAGATCAGACTGGAGATCAATTCAGGCAGCAACTTCTTCTGAAAACTCACTCTCACCATATTCAAATTCTATATGGCTATCATCATATTTGTCTGCCAAGAACTCGAAGAACTCATATTTAGAAAAATGATCTCCATGTATCTTGGTAAACTCTTGCATTAACCGTTTTTTCTCAGACAAGTCCATGAACTGCCAAAGGACCATCAATGTGTCAATGTTACCCATAATAACCTCCAATGGAAAAGGTTATTCGAGCCAAGTTCAGAAACCACTTTATCCTTGGCTATGAGGGCGGTTCTTTTCATTAAAAATATAAGGCTGATTAGTTTCAGGAACAACACCACAGTCAATCTTTTGGAAGCTCCCTCTAGCCGACGATGGCCAACTATCAAACTGAAGACGAATAGGAAATAATGAATCTGGAAAAAGTGGGCAAAATTACAAACTATTATAAACGGGGACAGTTGGGAACAGAATTACGCTGGTATTACAATATTCGTAATACATTGTTTGATAGGTTCAAGAAGAACTTTGTGGTAGTAGATGGATGGTGTAGGCTGGCATTTGTCCTAGTGAGCATCGAGGTGGGGCCATGGGCAACTGGGGACGGTCTTACTATTTTCTTAACTGAGGATCAAGAGGAATAGTCTACTTTAAAATGTTGCGATCTAAGTAGAGATTGCCAAATCAAAGATGGTGAAGTTCCTAAGTTGAAGAAATTGTAACTTATTCCTGTATCTCTTCAGGATCAGCCGATCCTCAGAAAACTCTTCTTACGTGGCAGGTAAAATCTGACCTTCACAGGAAACACCTTTCGGTGGCGTGAAGACAACGTTTATTATCTTTATTGCGGCAATATCAATATCCCTAACATGTGAGCCCTCTTGACATGGTACCACAATGTGGTACCATTGATTATGTATGCAAGCCTTCAATGATGGCATTGTGGCTTGCTCTTTCCTTCCAAGCCTTAATATCTTTGAAAAGGAGGCTCCTCATGAACTCGAACATTAAAAGATTCATTTTTAATCACTTCTCTGTAGCTCTGTTTATTACTTTGCTTGTAGCATTAATAGCCAGTCCAGCCGTATCAGAGGAGTACAAAGCCCTGAATGGGGTGAAAAAAGTGAAAGCCGTCTTCGACACGAGCATGGGGTCAGCACAGTTTGCCCCGCTTGTCTTTTGGGCGGTTCGCAATGTGTATGATGACGAGAGTGTCCGCATGCTTCCGGAAAGTCCTGAAGTGGCGGTAGTTTTCCATGGTCAGGCAGTCAAGTTGATTTCAACTGATAGAGAGGGTTACAGCGACGAGGAGAAGAAATCTCTGGACGAGTTTGCTGGCATGGTCAAGCAGATGAAGCAGGATGGTGTTAAGCTGGAAGTGTGCAAGTATGCTTTAAAAGTACTTGGCGTTAACCCAGAATCCATATTGCCGGAAATCGACCAAGTTGGAAACGGATTTATCTCGGTTGTAGGTTACCAGTCTCAGGGATACTCGGTTGTAACTCTCAACTGATGTTTATCTGTATGGGGTGCATTTAAGCAGTGTCGTTCCGTAGCGTCCTGACCACCTTGTGAATTTCGATTCGAGGCTCACCTTGCACTTGGTACGCCTCCGCTATGCTGGCTCTTAGCTCTGAATCTCTATACTTGGCAAGTGCTTCGGGTGATTTCCAAAGATAAAGACCTGCATACTCCCCAGAAGAAGTGTCCTGCAGGTAATACTTTTGTTTCAGTCCCTCAAGAGCCCTAAACTCAGTAGTCCTTTCCACAGCTACCTTGGAAACCTCTTCAAAAGACAATTCAGTTTTGAACCGAACAAGCAGGATTACTTCTGGATGACTCATCTCTACCTCCTATATGCTAAGGTGATAGGACATCACCTGCAAGGTCTCTTAAAAAAGGGGACTTAGAGATATTACATAAGAACTTAACCACACCGCCTAACAATTCAACAGAACAAAGTGGTAGTGAATTTATTTAGAGATTTAATCTGGCAATATTCATTGTTTGATTTGTCAAAATACTAAGGTGTTTCCTGTAAAGTTGCGAGCAACCGAGCAGGACTAGAGCCTTACCTTATTACGTCGAAGGTTATTCTGACGATGCATCTGCCGTGCGGTGGTTTCACAGGAAGAAGTTAAAAAAGAAGTTTATTGCTCAATGAATAGGTTTGGTCCACCAATCTTAACAAAAAGCTTGGCTGATTCTGCAGTAGAATCAGCCATTGTGTTTGTCTTTTAGGGGAATTGCGGTCTGAACAATTACGTCTTTTTCTGGGCATTCAAACTGCCATTCTCGCATGGTGGTTTCATAATTACTCGACCGACCCTATTACAACCGTTACACCACCGGTCGCGAATTTTTCCAGATCTGCGACCGTTGCTTGTCCTTCCATTGAATTTAGGGTCGCCTGAAGCTGGTTAACATCGGTAAAATAGAGTTCCGCCATGCGGTAAAGTGCAGGAGTACTGCCGTCAGGTCCAGAATCAAATTTGGTTAATTCAAGGCGCTCTACACCTCTCATTTTGGCTGCAAGGGGTAAATGCGTATCATGATAATATGCTTCAAAAGCTTCTGGATCATCCGGGTGATTGTACAGCACAGTGACTTTTTTCATAATTCCTCCGTATCTAATGAAATTAAGTAAAAGCATGAGTGTGAGGCAATAACATAGACGAAAAACATTCTATATCTGTCTCAACTCAAAGATCCCTCAGTTGACCGTCCCTGGTACATTTAACTGATTAATTTCCTTCATGACTTTGTCAAGATATTCTACTAGTAGAGAAACAGATATAAACAGGAAGCACCTAAGCCTGAAGTGAAAAGCAGGGTTGTAGACCTTCGATTTGGCAAGGTTAAGGGCAATGCTCAGTCGCAGCGAATACGTTATCAGGAACAAGCTATAAACACCATGTAGGTCTTATAAATGAAGGTGCGCAGTAATAATATTATGAGTGCCAACTCTAAGATGATAGACCAAGATGGTATCCAATATCGAAATTTCTTATATATCCATTTCGATTAAAAACGAACCTGCAAGCCAGCCCCAATACCATACTCTGAGTGCCAGTTGGCAAGAAGCGAGAAATCTTTGGTGATCAGATATCCAAGCTGAACTTTGCCCTCCCATTGCTCATGGGTATCGTACTGGGCTTCGCCGTGCAACGCCAGGCGTGGGGTTAACTCCAGCTCTTTTTCAAGAATGAACCGACCACCACCGTCAGTATCGGCCCAGGCAGCGAACTCCAAATTCAGAGGCAGCAGATAAGAAAAACCGGCTACTCCGCGCTCTGCTTCACTGCTCGAACCCTCTCCCAGAATATCAACACCACCGAATATTGAAGTAAAACGATTCAGATGATAGCGTGCCGTGACCAGACCTTCCCATTCGGTTTCCTCCACTCTCTGCCACCCGACCTCCCAGCCAGCAGTGAAATCCCACCTGCTGTTTGCAAGCACCAGCCCCCCCTCGGTCATGCTGTGAAGAACATCGGCACTACCATAAAAATAGAAGGGGTCACGGTATAGATTTTCGCGCACCGATGACACCTCGGGCGGCGGGGAATAATTATCATAGCTGATCAACCGAGTCATACCGGACTTCATGTGGTAAAGCAGGTGGCAGTGAAAGAGCCAATCCCCCACCTCATTCCCGTAAAACTCTATGACGGTAGTGCTCATCGGTGCCACATCCACGGTATGCTTCAGTGGGGCGTTGTCGCCCTGCCCGTTGAGAACCCTGAAAAAGTGGCCATGGAGATGCATAGGGTGATGCATCATCGTTCGGTTGATCATGATGAAGCGGACAATTTCACCTTCTCGAATACGGATATTGTCTGTCTCAGAAACCGGTTTGTTGTCAATGAACCAGGTATAGCGTTGCATATCACCGTCAAGGGTCAGGCGCACCTCTCGTATAGGAGCATCGTCTGGCAGACTTGAAGGCGTAGCAGATTTAAGCAGATTATATGGAGTACGTGGTCGCTCGGGTCCACCTTCGCTGGCCAAATGAGGACGTGAGGCAATGTCTGGCACCAGAAAGCCGAAACTTCTCCCAAATGGACGTGCGGAAAGGGCATCATCGTGTAAATCCACATCCATCGCCTCTGACGAGGAATGATCCATAGAGGTATGGTCCATCGCCGACTCTTGTCCCTCGTGTTCCGGCTCATCGGCTTTATGATGAACGGCGAGTGGGTCAGTGGTATTCTCCTGCATAGGCATGGAAACATGAGTGTCTGCGTGTTCTTTGCTCTCAGAAGGGTCCTCATGTGAAGGACGCATGGCCTGGGTCTCCTCACTTGATTCCTGCATGTCACCCTTGCCATGATGCTGGACCGGACTACGTTGAGCAGGTGGCGATGCCGCGTGAGCTGTATGTTCAGTCTTAGTGGTGTCTCCTCGTTCTGGTTGTTGACTGCCATGGGATGGTCCATGGTCTCCATGATCCATCATCGGGTCCCCATCAGATGCGTCATGCATCTCATGCGACATACCCGGCTCATCGAACATTCCTGCCTCCACGGCCGAATCTGGCATGCCCATCGTCCCCGCAGGAGTCAGAGCAAAGATCGAACCCATGTCACCGTGGTCCATCGGCTCGTAAAGATTTGGTTTGGGGATGCTTGTTGCCGGATGCGAAGTCCCCGAGCCGAACCACGTCGAAGTGTGACCAGAACCATCATGCGCGGTAGCGCGAAATTCAAACGCTCCATTAGAAGGGAGGGTGATTATCACATCATAAGTTTCGGCAACTCCGATCAAGAATAGATCGCTTTCGACAGGTTCGACCAGTTGTCCATCGGCACCAATTATGGTCATTGGCCCACCAGAGAAGTTGAGATGAAAATAAGTCGTGGCTGAGCCATTAATGACTCGCACTCTCACTTCTTCACCAGGTGCTGCTTCAAGACTGGTTTCAGGTAAACCGTTTGAGAGAAAAAAATCGTAGGCGATGTCGGCAATATCCATCGGCGGCATGCGTTGGAGCTCACGTTTGAAATAGTCACCGAGATTGCCTGAAACAGCAGCTCCAAATATTGATTGGGATGAGCCTTTCTCGAGCGCGTACCAGTGGCTGCCCCGCTTCAAGGTCCTCATCACCTCGCCAGGCGATTCCGTGGTCCAGTCGGACAGCAGAACGACATAATCACGTGCTGTTTCGTGCTGCTGGTCAGGAATAACTATTGAACCATAGATCCCTTGCTGTTCCTGGAGCCCGGAGTGCGAGTGATACCAGTAGGTTCCCGTCTGCCGGATGGGAAATTCATAAGTAAAGGTGGTTCCCGGCTGAATTGGGACCTGGGTGACGAATGGTACTCCATCCATGGTGGGGGGGACAAGCAGTCCATGCCAGTGCATAGAAGTGGGTACAGTCATTTCATTTCTGACATGTATCCGCGCCAGGCCTCCATTTTCAAAGTAAAGAGTCGGTCCTGGTATTTTCCCGTTAATCTTCATACCGGCAGCCGTCTTACCGTCTATACTCACTTCATCTTGAGAGATGACAAGATTGTACTCGCGAACGGCAGCAGAAGTGGAGGAGAGAGAGAAAAGCACAATTCCCAGGGCAACAACTACAATACTACAACGTTTCTTCATGTTCGCTAGGCAGAAGGAGGTTTCAAGGAAGTAATCTTTTGCAGGCTGTGTTGAGGAGAAATTTTATAATTCTTCAACCCCAATTGATGTCATCATTCCTGCTTCCGCATGTTCCAGTATATGGCAATGGGCTACCCAGATACCTTTGTGCATGGGGACAAGACCTATGACGACAGTTTCTCGCGGTCCAACAAGAACGGTATCTCTGGTAAAAGGTTCGACCGCAGGCTTACCGTTGCGCTCCAGTACCCTGAAAAAGACACCATGGATGTGCATGGGGTGCAATCGAGCACTGCTGTTCTGAAAAACAATCTTTTGAGGTCTACCAAGCTCGAAGTCAACATTATCCGCATCCGGCCAGAACTGCTGATTCATCCCCCAGCCAATACCCAGCTCTCCTCCTCGAAAGGCATTGAGATCCCAGGTCTTGCTGACTGTTGCATCGTCAAACATCTCAGCAGGGATAAAGTCGCCTGCTGTCTTGACAGTAAATTCCGGCGTTTTGAGAGCTGGACCTTCGGCTACCGTAAGCGAGGCCATTTGATAGCTGTTGCGAGGGAACCCATCGATCAAAGCGAATGTCTTACCTGCGCTGTTCTCGGGTATGGTTATGTCTAAGTCTATCCTGTTTCCAGGCGATAAATAAAACTGCTCCAACGGGAATATATTGGTAACTGGACGGCCATCCACGGCGATGACATCGGCTTGAAGCCCCTGAAGCAGGGGAAGAAAAATTCGAGCGTTCGCCCCATTGATAATTCTTACTCGTATCCGCTCTCCCGGTCTCACCGGTATGTCGGGTTTGACTTTGCCATTAACCGTGGGGACATTTCCCCAGCGTCCGTCATGCATGAGATCATGGGGGGTGTTGAAGTGTGGATATATTGTACCGTCCTTCTGCAAACGCCAATCGTCCAGAAACAAAATCAGCTCGCTGGACCAAGGCTGCTGTTCTTTCTCGTCAACGATCAGCACACCTTTAAGGCCCCGCTCCAGTTGTTCGCTGTTATTAAAATGCGGGTGGTACCAGAAAGTTCCTGCCTCGGATAACTCAAGGTTATAGGTGAAGCTGTCGCCTGGTTGTATGGGGTCCTGGGTCACTCCGGGAACACCGTCCATGGCGTTGTCTATTCTTAAGCCGTGCCAGTGAATCGTCGTCGGCTCATCCAGGCTGTTAGTTAGATTGACCGAAAGCCTTGAGCCCTGCCTTGCCCGAACAAGAGGACCAGGAATCTGGCCATTGTAGCGCCACACAGGTGTTTCGGTTTCAAAGAACGGAAATTTAAAGCTCCCCATCGCTGCTTCCAGCTCGATCACTTCTGAAGCTGAAGCACGTGGACTCCAATTGATCGCCAGTAAAAACGCAGTTAAGGATATGAGTAGTTTAATATGTTTCATCATTAGTTGTGGGGTTAGCAGTATGAGCAAATTTCGTATGGATTGAATCAGAGCAGACCACTGATTTTTGACCTGATGTGAGATGACTTCCAATCCACCTCGCCGAATAGTTTCCCAACAATAATCCCATGTGTGTCTTCCTCTATTAGAGGATTCGTGCACACGTTGATTAAATTGTCTAGATTATTCATAGAAAGAGTATAAGCACGAGCAGGTGAATCACCACAGGGTGGTAATATCATACCGGGTCAATTATAATTCAGTAGTCAATTCACATTATCAAAGGGGTGATGTATGCGACTGGCAAAGATCTGTTTCAAAGTTTCGCCTGTAGTTCTTTTCATACTTGTTTTTGGGGGTACGGGGGGAAGCATGGCCCATGAATGGATGGCACCGGAGGACGAGGGGAAAAGACCTAATCCAGTTGCGTTCGACATGAAATCAATCGAGCGCGGCAAGATCATTTACCTCGAAAATTGCGCTGCCTGCCATGGCGAAAAAATCGACGGGCTGAAAGCTGCTGAAACAGGACTTGAAATGGATTCGCCTAATCTGAAGAAACGCCTGCTTACTCATACTGACGGGGATTTCTTCTGGAAAATCCAAAACGGCAGAGGAGATATGCCGTCCTTCAAAGAGGATTTTACCGAAGAACAAACCTGGGATGTGATCAATTACATCAGGAAAAAAGCGGAGTAATTACTTTGACATTCAACTCAGACCGGGGATAGAGAAGCACTGGCAGATTTCATTGATTTACAAGTGCTTAAAGCTAAAGTCTCTCCCAGAATTTAACTGATAAGTAATTCTCGCATACGTTGATAATCGTCTTCGGTGATTTCTCCTCTCGCAAATCGGTTTTTCAGGATCTCCAAAGAGTCGTATTTGTCCACGTCAGCATTTGATTTTGGCAGGAAAGACATAATCAATTTGACTATGAAATATAAAATGATGAAAAGCAGCAGCAGTCCCAAAATTCCTCCGAACGGGCCCAGACCTATAAAATATTTACCAAGCCCAAAAGGTAGCCCGACAGCCCAATTTCCGCAGTTCCACATGATTAACTCTTTAACCTGAATATAAAAGAGGGAGGAGACATCCCTCCCTCAAAAAGTGAAGTGTCGATTACCATACGCACTGGCCGCAGCCACCGCCACCGTACCCAGGTCCCCTTCTAAAATTTCTGTTTGAAGGGCCGTTCCCCCATCCATATTCACGAGACTTCTCCTGGAGGGTGATCTGCTTGGTGGCAATACTTTCAGATAACTCACGAACCTTCGCACTATCTGGATTATCGCCAGCCATAAGGGCGCTCAGTTCTGCCTGATCAGCAGCAATCTCTATACGAATTTCTTTTGTTTCATCCAAGAACTTCTGTCTTTCAGTAGTATCGATTCCGTTCCCATACATCATGCCGTATCCAGGGCCCATGCCTCGATTGCCCCATGCAGAGGCATTCAGGGCGGTGAAACCTACAATTAGCGACGCTGCTACTATTGCTGTGATGATCATGTTTCTCATAATACAATCTCCTGTTTTTTGTTCTGAGACACATTTGTCTCTGATTAATCGTTTCTTTTATTAAAGCATCAATCATGCCAAAAATAAAAAATTGCAATTTAGATTGTTATAACAATTGCATAGAACTTTTTTATGCCCTTCTGTTAACACATGGACCCTTTACTCCGTAGCCCTTATCTGTTTAAAAACTGTACAGTACTACCGTGTAGTGATTAATATTTAATCACTGCGCTACAAACCTATTTGTCAAGGAATCCAT
>NODE-489-length-14090-cov-5.99045_pt1 | contig 14090 bp, 9 predicted proteins | sample MGYA00139097_ERZ477577 | MGnify/ENA metagenome assembly ERZ477577 | reverse complement strand
ATTCATTTAAAAAAAAGAAACAGATTGATGTTAGCAATTAAATATTTGAAATACAAACAATTATAAGTTACAAATTATGAAAAGGGGATTCATATTAGTTTTTTTTCTAGCTTGGTTTTTACAAGTTGCTGGTCAGTCAACTGGCAAGTATCAAATTAAATTTTTAGAAGTAAACAAGAAGAACTCAGATTATGGTGTTGCCATATTGGATGAGAATAAATTGATTTTTACTTCAGCTGATCACAAAGTGACCACAGCCAAAAAAAATTACAATCCAAGAAAAGATCTTTATAAAGGAGATATAAATTTTGATGGAGAAATCAAAAATGTAAAAAGGGTAACTAAAGATATTAATAAAAGAGTTAACCAAACTGGAGTTACTTACTCTAAAGATGGAAGAACGGTTTACTTCAGCAGAAACAAATACAAAAAGAAATTAAAAAAGCAGAATTTACCAAAGAATAAGAGATTGCTTTTATTTAAGGCGGATGTTGCTGCCGATGGAAGTTGGACAAACATTAAAAAACTTCCCTTTAATAAAAAGAAAGCATCAACGGGTTATCCGGTACTTAATGCCGATGACAGCAAGTTGTATTTTGTTTCCGACCGATTACCTTCAAAAGGTAATACCGACATTTTTGTTGTTGATGTATTAAAAGAAGGAAATTATAGTAAGCCCCGTAACCTGGGATCTTTTGTAAATACAGAAGGCAATGAAACCACACCATTTATTAGTGATGAAAACATCTTGTACTTTTCATCTGATGGTCATGAAGGCCAGGGTAAATTGGACGTTTTTGCTGTTGAAGTATTTGACAATGCAACTTCCGAAGTATATGAATTAGCTTCTCCAATAAATAGTATCAATGATGACTTTGCCTATATAGTGAATAAGGATAATAACCAGGGTTTTTTCACTTCTAACAGATTACAAGGAGATGGTTTTAATGACCTATACTCTTTTACGCTTGAAGAAGATGTTCGACCAGGAGAATGTTTTATTACGGTTGATGGCAAGGTAAGAGACAAAGAATCTTATCAAACTATTGCAGGCGCTACAGTAGATCTTTATTCAATAGATGGTAGCTTACTTGAATCAGTTTCTACATATAGTGATGGTACTTATCAGTTTACTGTTTCTTGTGCTAAAGAGTACGAATTGGTAGCATCTAATCCAAATTATCTCAATGACAAAAAACGAATAGAGATTCTTGAAGAGAATTACCATTCTGCTTTGCACACGAATTTGAACTTAAGCAAAATTGAAAAACCTGTAGCTAACAAGATGTCTCCAATCTATTATGAATTCGATGCATCAAATATTACTCAAGAAGCTGCAGCCGAAATGGATAAGATCGCTGATATCATGATGGAGAATGAGAATCTTATTATTGAAGCCTCATCATTTACAGATTCACGAGGTACAGATGCTTATAACATTGAACTTTCTAATAGACGTGCAAAAGCAGCAGTTGAATACCTTAAATCAAAAGGGATTGATCAAAGCAGGATAAGATCTAAAGGATATGGTGAAGAGAAGTTGATCAACCAATGTGTAAATGGTGTTGAATGTAAAGATGAGTCGCATCAGATGAACAGAAGGACAGAATTCAATTTCGTGAATATTCCTGCAGATACAAAGAAAAAGAAATCAGGATCTACAAAATCCAAGGTAGCCCTTCAAACCAAAAAAACGGTTGTACCTGTAGCAGTGAAGTCTCATACAGTTGAAGAAGTAAAACCAGTTGAGAAGGTAGCGATTAGTGAAGTCAAAGAAGTACCCAATGCAAACATCGTAAAGGAATCAACTGAGACAGTAGCTCTTGAAGAAGTTAAAAATATTGAAAGTGCCAAGATAGAAACCGTTAAGGTTGCCGCCACGGATCATCAAATAAGCACGCCGGCTATTCCAAAAGAAAGCTTGAAATTGGCTCCTGTTGTTCAGGTTGAGAAAGAAGTTATAACACCGAAAGTAGCCTTGGAAGAAAACAATATTGAAAAGAACCCAATTGTAAAACAAGAAAAAATTGCCGCAAACAACACAGAAGAAATAGAAAACAAAAGTGGGAAAATTGAAGAGGAAGCAGTATCCATAGCTGCTACCTCCAAAGAAGAAACAAATAAGAAAGAAGTTAAAGAGGCAGTAATCATTAATTATAACTCAACAATTGTTGCGACAAATCCTGAGAGTAATAAAGTGTTGAATTACATAGGAACTGAAAAAGTGAAAATGATTGAACAGTTAACTGAGCTGGAGAAAAAATATGAAGAGGCCATTCCTCAATACCCTAAGCTTTCCGATTCTCTAAAAATACACAAAGACAAAATCGCAGCAATAATTGTGAATGCTCAGGAACTTGAAGAAACGGGTTGGTCTAATATAATTGAATATAAAAACAATGTGCTTCATTTCAAGAAAAAATACCGCGACCTAATGGTGAGTAATAGCAGAACTGCCGTATCAGGATCTTCATCAAGAAGAGACAGACAATTGGCTCATGCTCAAGCAGAACCTGTAAAGGCTGATGTGGCTTATTCTGAAGAAGAGAAACAAGATGTTGCCATCATGGAGGAAAACTTGAGTGTAGACAATGTTCAGGTTACTGCCATGAAAATGAATGGGAACGGCAAGTATCAAAAAACGAATAACGCCAACAAAACAGATTTGATCAAGGTATCGTTTAAGCTAAAAAGTAATGAAAAAGTAGGTTCAGGAAGAAAAGAAGCTCATTTGGTATTACAGAATCCTGAAGGAAACGTTGAAGAAGCAAAGGGAATATTTAAAATGAAAAACGGAGAGAAGGAATCTAAGTATACTGATCATGCCATTATAAATTACAATAATCATGATGTAGATGTTACCATGTTCATCCAAAGAAAGGGACAAAATTTTCAGAAAGGTGTTTATCCTGTGAAAGTATTCCTTGAAGGAGAGTTAATGACGGTAACTAAATTAGATTTGCAAAACTCATTTTAGACAGTTTCTAACATAAATATACCCATAACGGTAAGGATAAAATATACCGTAATATTCATAGCCCCGGAGTAATCCTGGGCTATTCTTTGTCCGGTCATTAGCAATAGTAATGTGAACGAAACGGCAAGCATTCCCCATAAAACAAAGCTTGTACTGCCTACTTTCAGCAAGTTGTATAATCCTATTGTATTCAAGCCAACACATACCAGTTCCATAAAGATGACCAAAAGAATGGCTGCGGGAACATGATTTTTAAGAAAGGATCTTTTGAAATGCTCTTGGTAATAGACTTTAGAGTCTTGCCATTGAATCATTTTTTCAATAATGGAGTAGGCAAAACTTAAAGTCAGGTAACAAACAATGAGTGAAACGGCTAGGTGTTGATTCATAGAGCTATTTTTCTGATACTTGGCAAAAATAATCCGAATAGGTCTATTATCTACATATTTTTTCGTGGAAATAAATATCTTTGGGTAAAATCTATTGTATGTCTCTTTTTGATAAAAAAGACTTTTTCACCATTCTGTTCATCCTTGCACTTTCTCATCCTTTGCTATCTCAAACTGATTTTAGCAATTCATGGGAAGACTTTTTTTCTTATAATAATGTGAAGGATTTTATCGCTACAGAAACAAGGATTTATGCTGTTGCGGATAACGCCGCATTCATTTATAATATTGAAACAGGTGATATGGAAAAGATTTCTTCCGTTCACGGTTTATCAGGAAAAGAAACAACGAGCCTTCATTATAGCGCAGCAACTAACCGATTTATTATAGGTTATCAAACGGGTTTACTTGAAATTATTGATGAAAACGGAAAGATCACGGTGGCCAATGACATAGAAAGACTGGATATTACGGGTCAAAAGCAAATCAATGACATCAACGAATATAATGGAAACCTGTATTTGTCTACACCTTTTGGTATTGTTGTTTACAACATTGAAAGCCTAAATTTTGGAGACACTTTTTATATTGACGAAAATTCCAACCCGGTATTTGTTAACGAAAGTATCGTTCAGGAAGGAACCATCTATGCCGTTAGTCAAAAAGGAATCTACTCAGCCGATGTAAATGATCCCAATCTTATCGATTTTAATAACTGGCTTCAGCCTGCAGGAGACTTACTAGGTGATTTCAGGTCTATTGCTGTTCTTGAGGATAAGATCTTTACTTGTAGCACAAGTATGTTATATGAACTAGTGGGAATAGGCGAATTACAGATTAGAAGAAACTATAACCGAACCATATTTAATCTGAGAGCTTCTGAACAATTGATGTCGGTGACCCTACAGAAATCTGCTCTCATCGTTGATAAGGATTTGTCGCTCATTTATGAAGCCGGAGCACTTGGCGTTTATGATTTTGAATTAAACAGCTCTTTTGCCAGGGGAGATCAGGTGTATTTAGCGACCAACAGTTTTGGGATCTTAAAAAAATCATTTAATGATGCGTCTTACCAAGAGATTCATCCCCAAGGCCCTTCTTCCAACAAAATATTTTCAATAGAGGCGGCAAATAACAATCTATGGGTGGTCTATGGAGGCTATAATTTATCTTTTGACCCACTTAACAAGAAATTTGGATATTCTCATTATAATGGATCTTCGACCGAATCAACACAATGGGTAAATAAAGCGTATGACCCCTCTTTCCCGGCGCAGGACCTGGTTCATATAACAATTGATCCCACTGCCGAAAATAAAGCTTATCTCAGCTCTTGGGGCAGTGGCATGTTGGTTGTTGATCAAGATGAACCTGTGATCATTTGGGACGATAGCAATAGTGGATTGGAAGATCTTTATCAGGATGGAGAACCTGAATCAAGCATCAGGGTAAATGGAGCTGCTTTTGACAACCGTGGAAATTTCTGGATTGCAAATGCATGGGTGCCGAAAAAATTAAAAAAACTAGAACCCAATGGGAATTGGAAGGGCTTTGACCTAAGTTCTATCATAACAGAGCAAGTGGCTCTAGGCCTCACCGAACTGGTTATTGATAAAACAGGAAGTGTCTGGATAGGATCAAGGAGAAATGGAGCCTTGGTTTATAATGAATCCGGAGACAGAAAAAGGGCACTAAATACCGAAAGTACCAAAGGATCTTTGCCAGATCTAAATGTTAGAACACTCGCCGTAGACAGGAATAATAGAATATGGATCGGAACCCAAAAAGGGCTCGTTGTATTTACGGGAGCAGAAAGTCTGTTTGAAGCCGATATTTATGATGCGGAACCGGTTATTATTGACGATAATGGCGTGCCAAAAAAATTGTTAGGGGATCAACCGGTTAATTCTATTGCGATAGATGGAGCAGAGAACAAGTGGTTTGGCACGGATACAGGAGGAGCCTTAGGCACTAATCCCTCAGGAAGTCAGACACTTTATAATTTCAATAAAGACAATTCACCCTTACCTTCCAATAGTGTTTTAAAGATCAAGATCGACAATAGCATGGGTAAAGTATATTTTGCCACCGACAAAGGAATTGTTGCTTTTAACAGTGAAGTTGCTCCATTTGGAGAGTCTTTAGAGGAGGTTTATGCTTATCCGAATCCGGTAAAAAAGGAACATGAATTTGTTACCATTGATGGAAGAAACGGAACTCATCTACCCAAAGGGACCAATGTAAAGATCCTTGATATTGCAGGTAGACTGGTACATGAAACCAATGTGGATATTGGTCAGGAAATTAGAGGGGGAAAAGTGATTTGGAACAAGACTAACCTTAGAGGAAGAAAAGTGGCTTCAGGAGTCTATATCGTACTATTGACCAGCCCCGATAAATCAGAAACTGCTTCGACGAAAATCGCGGTCATCAATTAATTTTTCTACCAAATGTTGATCAAAACCAAGGCAATTGTTTTAACCTCTATCAAATATGGAGAAGCAGACCTTATTGTAAAATGCCTTACTGAGGAGGGTGTCAAATCATATTTGATCAGAAGTATTTTCAGATCGAGAAGCAAAAAACTGAAAATTGGATATTTTCAGGCCCTGAGCCAACTTGATATTACCGCATACCACAATAAACAAGGAAACCTGAACAAAATCTCCGAAGTCAGAGCGTCATATCTTTACCAAAGTCTCGCCACAAATATTTACAAACAGTCCATCGCCTTGTTTTTAGCAGAGGTTCTTTCCTATGCCTTAAAAGAAGAGGAACAAAATCAAGTGCAATTCAGTTTTATTGAATCTTCTTTTCAATGGTTGGATCAACATGATTCATTTGCCAATTTTCATTTGGTCTTTATGCTTCGATTAACTAAATATTTAGGCTTTTATCCCGATGTGGAAAACAGTAGTGCAGAATTCTTTGATCTTGAAGAGGGCACATTTAAGAGCTTAAAACCCTATAGAAACTTTTTGACTGGGAAAAAATTAATTCTTTTTAAATCTATTATCGGCATAAAATTTGATGATATGGTACAACTGAAATGGAATTCGGAAGGAAGACAAACTGTGTTAGACATACTTTTGGACTATTACGAATTTCATTTACCCGGATTTAAAAAACCACGATCACTAAAAGTATTAAAAGAGGTCTTTAATGAAATTTCTTAATGCATTACTAATTGTCCTTATAGGACATTTTTCTTATGGGCAAAATGTGGTTGTTGTAGACAAGGATTCGGAATTTCCTATATCCAATGTTCATGTGAGCAACGAAGACCAATCTAAAACGGTAGTGTCTGATAGAAATGGAATTTTGGACTTGAGCGGTTTTGGCGATATGGAGCTTCTTGAATTTAACCATGTCAGTTATGTTGAGTTGGAATTGATCAAAAAACAGATCAGAAAGGATTATACCACTGTATTTTTACAATTTAAATCTGAGCTTCTAAAGGAAGTGTTTTTATCAGCAGCCAAAGGGGATGTAGATCGCTCAAGAATTGCCGAGGAGATCGCTGTTTTTTCGAGTAAAGACATTCAAATTTCTGTTCCTCAAACCTCAGCAGATATGTTATCCAAAATCCCCGGAGTCAAGGTGCAAAAAACACAATTTGGTGGGGGAAGTCCGGTACTTAGAGGAATGGAGGCAAACAGAATCCTGTTGGTCGTAGATGGAGTGAGGATGAATAACGCCATCTACAGAAAAGGACACTTACAAAATGCTATAACAGTAGCCCCCACAACACTTGACAAGACAGAGGTGATATTTGGACCTTCCTCAGTGATCTATGGATCAGACGCACTAGGGGGTGTAATTCATTATTATACGCGTAAACCTGAACTTTCTGAACGCAGCAATACGAATCTTGAATTCCTTGGTCGTTACAGCACTGTAAATGATGAAAAAACCGTTAATGCAGGAGTAGAATTACAGTTTAAAAAACTAGCCTCTTTTACCAGTATTACGCACAGTAGTTTTGGCGATTTGAGGATGGGGGAATACAGACCTCACGGTTTTGACAACTGGGGTTTACAATATGAATATTCTAACAATACCGACTCCTTTTATAATCCTGATCCCATTCCAAATTCGGACCCTTCTATCCAAAGAAATGTAGGCTACCAGCAAACAGATTTTTTACAAAAATTATTTCTGCCTCTAAAACGAGGAAATGACTTAATGTTCAACCTTCAGTACAGTAGTTCATCCAGAATTAACAGATTTGATAAACTTACCGAAAGAAGAGATGGAGAACTCAGGTTTGCAGAATGGTATTATGGCCCACAAGACAGATTCTTATTTTCGACTCAATTCAATATCAATGCCAATAAGAAATTGCTGGATAAAGGAACTTTTACAGCGGCATACCAAAACATAAAGGAGTCAAGAATTGAACGCAAATTTGGAACAGTTGACAGATCCTCCCAATTAGAAAAAGTTCAGGTGATCAGTCTCAACGGAGATTTTACAAAAAATTTAAACCCAAAGATCAATAGAGATTTTAGTTATGGATTTGAAGTCGCATATAATGATGTAGATTCCAGATCTAAAGGAGAAGTTCTTGATGTTGTAGGAGATAAAATTATTGGCGTAGCAGATAATTATGTAGTTCAGACTCGATATCCTGATGGAGGAAGTAGTTATTTGAGCTCGGCTATTTATGCTAGTTACAGACAGGATTTAGGGAAGAAATCGACTTTGAATACAGGGTTGAGATTTACAAATACGGTCCTAGCAGCCAAATGGGTAGACACCACCTATATCAAATTGCCTGAAAGCGATATCAAATCAATGAATACCTCCATTACACTGACCGCGGGATATGCTTATCGACCCAATGAAAACTGGCAGATAAACGGTGTTCTTTCTTCCGGATTCAGATCTCCAAATATTGATGACATAGGAAAAGTAAGAGAGAAAAGAGGGGATGTTACCGTTCCAAATGTTGATTTACAACCGGAGTATGCGTATAATTTTGAAGCCGGACTGATCAAATATTTTGATGAAAAGAAAACATATATCGGTCTGACAACCTATTACACTTTACTCGATAATTACATAGTAAGAGGGCCATATGAGTTAAACGGTAATTCTCAGATTATTTACGATGGCGAATTGGCGAATGTAGTGGCAAATGTGAATAAAGGAAATGCCTATATTTTAGGAGGTACCATGACCTTTAAAGGGCAGCTTACAAATACCTGGAGTACAAGAGCAAGTCTAACCTATACGAAGGGAACTGCTTATGACACAAAAGAGCCCTTATCTTCTATACCTCCTTTATTCGGAAGTCTTGATTTTAATTATGTTAGAAACAGAATAGAAACAGGTGTCAATGTGGTCTACAATGGTTTTAAGGGAGTTGATGATTACAATATTTCAGAGGGAATAGATAATATTGAACAAACACCTTATATCATTGAAGATGATGCCTATTATGGGACCCCTTCCTGGTATACATTAAACTATTATATGAGAATCAAAACCTCCAAATATGTTGATCTTTTGATCAACGTTGACAATATTATGGATCATCATTATAGGGAATTTGCTTCTGCCATTAGTGCGCCGGGAAGAAATTTTTCTTTTACTGTTATAGGGAGTTTTTAAAGCAAGACATTTTTTTACGGATATAAAATACTTTTGATCTCTTTCCAGGAAATCATTTTTATTCCTTGATCTTTCAATAGGTTTTTACATGTCAAACTGCTGAAAAATTCCAGATCTATCTGTCTCCATTGCGCACCAAAATTGGGATGATCTTTGGTAATGGCTCGCATTTCAGGATCATCAAAGGCCGTATGGATTAACAACATATTTAAACCTGGTTTTAAAGCCTTGATTGAATTTGCATAGTAATCTGCAAGTTTGCCTTCTTTATAATCTTTATAATTTCCAAGATATATACGATCGATTAAAATTTCATTTTGACTATCAAGATCCGTTTCAGGAAGTCCGGACACCTCAGTAATCAGTTCCGAATTGAGCATAACCGGAAGTTTATAAATTTGCCCTATTTCACGATAAACTCTCAAAAACTCCTGAGATGCGCCAAGCGTATACATATGAGAATCAAGATGACTTGGTTGCAAGCCGAAGGAGAGCGCCCGGTCTATTTGTGCACACAACTCTTTTTTCAGTTCTGAAAGCAGGGCATTATCAAGAACTTCTTGCCGGGTTTTAAAAAAGTATCCTTGATTGTCTACCAGGCTTGGAACCTCGTTTTTACTTAGAACAGGTCCAAATTTATAGGAGTTCCATTCACAAGTTAAAGTCAGGTGAACACCATAATCGAAATCGGGATACTGAAGTGCAAACGCTGAGATTTCATAAAACCAAGGGCATGGTACCATGATACTATAAGAATTCACAAGGCCTTTTTTTAGAGCTTGGATGGTTGCTCTATTTTCAGCATGTGACAAACCTGCGTCATCGGCATGGATCATCAGAAGTTTGACATCAGGTTCAAACCCGAGAGCATCTAAAGTATTGTTAACCTTAATCATACACCCGGATAATTTCTCCATTTCCTCTACCCTCAACACTTCTAACATAGGCATTGACAACTTTAGTCATTGGAATTGGGTTATGGCCTGGAAAAAAACCTTTATATTTCTGGTAGGCATCTTCCACCACTCCTAAAGAAACAACATTAATTCTCAGCTCATTTTCGATTTCAAGAGCAACTGCTTTGACAAAACTATGCAGGGCGCCATTGACCATAGCAGCACTTGTTGTTTTAACTACCGGATCATCAGCCAATATTCCTGTTGAAAGTGTAATAGAACCTTTTGATTTCAAATAGTCTTGACCAATGCGTACAAGGTTTACCTGACCCATTAATTTACTTCTGATACCGATATAGAAATCTTCTTCACTTAGGTCTTTGAAATCATCCCATTTGGCTTCTCCTGCAATGCAAATAATTGAATCCAGCGAGGGGATCGATTCCAAAAGAGCTCGTATAGAACTAGCCTTGGTTATATCAACCAAAAAATCTCCACTGCTTCTTCCTGCGATAAGGACGTCGTGTTTTTCATTTAGACGAGAAACAACGGGTTTTCCTATGGTGCCATGACCTCCTATGATTAAAATCTTCATATGCTTTTATATTTTAAGGGCGAAATACTATTCAGGTTAACTGACTTTGATAGAAGTTTAAAGATAAATAAAAGTTGATAGACGCAGTCTTATCGTAAAGAGGTTTTATCTATTTATGTAAAAAAGTTGAATACCTAAATTGACAATAGATGAATAGAATTATCTTGGTTAGCGCTTTTTTACCGCAATGATTATTCCAGTTGACCAATTCAATTTAGTCAACTGCAAATCGTCACGATTTTCAAGCTTGTGAATTAATTCATCTACCAGATCCTGATGGCCCTCAGGCCAGTTGGGTTGGGCAATCATATCGTCAATGACATACATCCCTCCCACTGTAAGAAATTCCAAAGTTTGATCCAAGTCACTATATTTTCCAGGCCATGCGTCTGCAAAAATCAGGTCAAATTTATTTCCTTTAGCCTCTTTTATCCATTTTGATCCATCCTCACAAACAATATTTACCCTACTGTCATGGCCGAAGAATTCTGCAGCAATTTCAGTCAATTGAGGGTCGTTATCAACGCTTGTTATTTTTGAATTGACATCCATACCGTCAATCATCCAGGATAGTGATAAGCCAATACCCGTTCCAATTTCAAGAAGATTAGATCCCGGTTTAGAGCTGATAAGGGTTTTAAGTAAGGAACCAATGTATAGGTCGGAGGGCATGGTAAAACCAATTTCCTGACATTTCTCTACAAGAAGATGATAACTCTTGGGCAAACCTGATATAACGATATCATTCATATAGCATTTATTTGAAAGTTTAGTTTTTAGCTGATTCAATAACCAACCCTTGATCCGGCTGGGGAATATACCAAACATTATTTTTAAGATCCACACCACCTTTCATCTGCTCTTGAACCACGCGGTCCACAACAAATACCCCCTTCTCTGCCATATTTTCAAAAGTATCAATGCCGTCATTTGGAAAATTCTGTCTGGTTCTGTGGATATTAAATCGATTCGAGAAGGTTTGATCAAAAGCCTGTTCAATACCCTCTTTACCGATCATAAAACCAATTAATCCACCCCAGGTGGCGGTGGGGTTATCTGAATCCCATCCACTAAGGGTGCCAATTTTAATAGTTTCCAAAATATTTCCTTCTCCGTATAACAAGCTGACAATACTTGAAGCATAATTGATCCCAGCAGCGAAGCAACCATTGCAGTAGAGGTTTTTTGAGGTGAGGTCATAACCATCTTTTTGCTCAACCTGATATCTTTGATAGACCGAATCGCGAGCTGCTTCCCAGGTAACTCCGTCATCATATTGACTTTTGACAAAATCAAACATTTTCGAGGAATAAGAATCTTCCGGAAGCCTTTTTCGAGCTTGATCTGCCATCCAATGGATCTTTTCTTTCATACTGAGATCTGAGTCCACATAGGAGGCCAAAGAATACATGATCACGTAAAATTCAGAAATCCATGCGGCATCTTCCGAAGCCGTTGTTCTTATGGGAAGATGTGCTATTTTTAGAGCAATATCAGGGCGTGAAGGAGCGAAGAAACCAAATATTTCAGTAGTGAGTTGGGCGTCGATCATCATATAATTTTCATTGTTTTCAGGCTGACTTGTTGCAGGTGGTAACATCCCTTTGTTCATCAGATCCAGGGCAGTTTGATTGGATACCCACAAAAAATTTTCTTCTTCTGCCTTCATGTGTTTTATCCAACCATCACGTATCTGTTCAGGGCTTAGTAACGTGGTTTTGTTTGTATAGAGAAGGTGCTGATACATGTATTCGATATCGGTATCATCGTCAGCGCCCCAAATACTGTCTTGGCCCATGAGCACAAAATCTATGGTGGGCGATAAGGAACTGGGAATTCCTTCACCCCATATGCTTGGATGATCAGGCTGCCCCCAATCTTTACGGGTGTAGAAATCACCGGTTTTGATATCACCAATATTTCCGATCTTATCCATTTCAGTCACCAATCCTGTCCAATTGGCAATGCACTCACCCAACCAAAATCCATAAAGATGGTCTCTATAGGCTTTCCTTGAAATAACAAGATCTGAAGCTTTTTTCTTATAATCGAGATAAACAAGGCCAGTATCTTTCAATGAACTTATCGACTCAGCTTGAGGCTCGGGTTTAGGTTCAGATTTACAGGAATGGCTTAAGCCTAAACAAAAAACGACTAAAAGAGTGAAAATTAGTTTCATAAGTAAAGATGTATTTCAAGATCAAATGTATGGGTTTTGACCTTGGGACGCAGAACTATTGCGTTTCAACTGAATTCGACTTTATTTGACAGAGACTATTTTTCTTAGGGTTGGAGAAGCTCCAAGATCAAGACTGCGTTTTGTTGGTAAACTTCCTCCAATAGAAAGTGTATAACTCCCCTTTTTCAGCTCCTTTTCTCCTTTTTCATTGATCTGATTGAGCATCTGCGGTGAAACAACAAAAGATATTTCCTGGCTTGATCCCGGTTGTAAAGAAACCCTTTGAACTCCTTTTAAGGAAAAAAGAGGGCTATCCAATACTTTTGAATTAGCTGTAATATATAACTGTACGATCTCGTCTGCACTTTGATTAGAAGTATTGGTCACCTTACAAGTCAACAAAGTGCTTTCTTTCTTTGAAATACTTTCCTTGGAGAGTTTTATATCCGAATAATCAAATTTCGCATAGCTTAGTCCAAAACCAAAAGGATACATGGGCTCCTTAGTCATATAGCGATAGGTTCTACCCTTCATCGAATAATCTTCATAGGCAGGTAATTGATCAAGGCTTTTAGGAAAAGTGATCGGCAATCTTCCCGAAGGACAAACATTTCCAAACATAATGTCTGCAGCTGCGGTTCCTCCTTCTTCTCCCGGATACCAGGCAAACAGCAAGGCATCGGCAAGTTCATGAACTTCTGAAAGATTCATGGGACAGCCTCCGGTAACAATAACAATGACCGGTTTTCCATGATTTCCCTTGATCTTTTTTAAATAGTCTATTTGATTTTGAGGAATGTTATAATCTAATCTGTCTCCAGAATAGGGTGAGGAGATAGATTCTCCTTCTTCTCCTTCAATATGTCTTGTCAAGCCCATAACGACGATCGTGGCATCTGCATTTGCGGCTTCACCTGTACTCCAGTCAATAGTGTTAATATTTGGTTGGTCAAGCGTTGTGCCCGGACTGTACTGCACCTGACTTCCTAAAGCCACTTTAGCCGCAATACCTTCGAGAAAAGTGACGATTTTTGAATTTACCCCAAAATAGTTTCCCAATAAAGCATCAATTGAAGCTGCATTTGGACCCACTACATAATATCGTTCAAGATCATTTCTTAGCGGTAAAACACCATTATTCTTCAATAAAACCATTGATTTTACAGCTGTTTCATAAGCAAGCTCCCGGTGTTCCTTACTGTCGATCACCTCTGGTGAGATCTGATTGTAAGGGTTGCGCTCAGAAGGATCAAAAAGGCCCAATTTAAATCTCGTTTTAAGCAGTTTAGCCAATTGTTCATCTATATCAGATTCTTTTATCAAGCCCAACGCAAGCGCTTCATTTAGGGCTTCAAAAGTATTTCCACAGTTCAAACTGACACCACTCTTTAGGGCTAATGCCGCGGCTTCTGCTTTGTTTGAAACCGTTCCATGCCCT
>NODE-488-length-14114-cov-8.57166_pt1 | contig 14114 bp, 9 predicted proteins | sample MGYA00139097_ERZ477577 | MGnify/ENA metagenome assembly ERZ477577 | reverse complement strand
ACAGGAACCACCTAAAGCTGAAGGGAAATGCAGGATTGTAGACCTTCGATTTGGCAATGTTAAGGCTAAAGCTAAGTCGCTGCGAACACACTATCAGGAAAAGTGGGGGATTAATGGAACGTTAAGAGCTTCGGTTTGGCACCCCTAACGACAGGTCTGAGGCGGTAACTTGTTTCCATCCCTCTTAATGTGGATGCTCATAGCACATTGATATTGCTTCCACTTTCTAAAAGATCACCTTATTCTTGTTGGCTATCTTGCTCCCTATAGAGCTGTTCTGTCTCAAACATATAGTTACGGTTCAATCCCGTTGCTTCACGAATACGAGACAGCTGCATTTGAAAGACCATTTGAGCGCCTGTACGAAACATCGTCTCAACACTCTGCAGGTAAAATTCCCACATGCGGCAAAACCTCTCATCATAGATCTCTACAATGCGCTCCCTGTTCTGTTGAAATCGGTTGTTCCACTCAACCAGGGTATCTGCATAATGAGTTCGCAAGACTTCAACGTCACTTACCCATAAATGCTGACGTTCGGTTGCAGCAAGTGTTTCAGACAAAGCGGGTGAATAAGCACCAGGAAAGATATACTTACGTATCCAGGGGCTGGCCACGGAAGGGGGACTCATATGGCCGATAGAATGGAGCAAAGCGAACCCATCATCGTTGAGAAGATTGAAAATCTTGCTAAAAAACTCGTCATAACGGGCAACCCCTACATGTTCAAACATGCCGATAGAGACAATTCTATCGAAACCCTCATTAACCTCACGATAGTCGATAAGTTCAAAACGCACCCTATCTGCTAATTGTAACTGCTTTGCTCTCTCAACTGAAACATGGTACTGCTCCTTAGACAAAGTAACTCCCAATACTTTAACATCAGCACGCTGCGCCAGGTAAAATGCCATTCCTCCCCAGCCACTGCCAATATCGAGAATACTCTGGCCATCTTCTAACTTGAGTTTTGAAGCTATATGTCTTTGTTTCTTTTTTTGCGCTTCCTCAAGTGATTCATTGCCATTTTCAAAATAGGCGCAGGAATAGTGCAAATCTTCATCGAGAAACAGACGATACAATTCGGACGACAAATCATAGTGATGTGCAACATTTTTCTGAGCTTTGCCGATCGGATTATGTTGTTGTATAAATCTCAGCGAGCGAGAAACTCTTCGCAAAGCTTTTTGCATGGGATACGATGCCATCGAACCACGATTTATCGAAAACACATTCAGAAAATCCTCAAGTGTACAGTTCTCGAATGTTAAAGTACCGTTCATATATGCTTCGCCTGTATGCAATTCAGGATTGCGAAACATTTTCAGGGGCAAAGATGGGTCGTGCAGCCTCATGGTGGCAACAGGCTCTGGGCTACCGACAAATTCGTTGAGCGTGCCATCGGCTTCGATCACCCTCAAAGTTCCTTTTTTTATGAAACGATTGAGCATGTTAGCCAAAAGAGGCATGCCTATTTTCATTTGATTTTTTTCACTGGGGAGGAATCAGTCATAGTGTCACTCTTCTGTCTGAACTTTTCACATCATTTCCGTAGGTAGCCAAACAATGCTCTCCAAATTTAATCTCACTAATATTTATGAATCTTTTAGTCTGGTAAATTTTCTTTGTCATGTGAAAAACACTTTCCTAACAAATTTGATCAGTTGATGACGAACGTCATCGGATTTCATGATAGAAGTGTGAGTCTCTGGAACAACCATGAAATCTGCCATTGTATCGACTTTAGCTCGTTCAACGAAACCTTGCCGTCATTTACACCCTGCAACCAATCTAACACTCATGCATCAAAAAAGAATGCTTGTCTCCTGTTATAATACATACCGGTGTGTTTTAAAATGGTTTGAAATGTATCAGTTTAGACCTCGATTTCAACACTTATGCTCACCTCATAATGAGACTAAAATAGTCTTGAAATCATGGACAACACCATTTTAATCCAACCAGTGCATTACAGGTGAGGCATTGCCTCCGGTAATCCTAATCAACCGAGCAAATTTGTAAACTTAGCTTCCTGATATGTTAAGGAGTTCTACATCTCTCTAATTGAAGGCACTTGTTTTGGCAATGTTAACCATTTAAGAAAACCTGCAACTTAGGACTGTTCCTGTGAAGGTGCGATCAAACGAAAATGGCTCCAGACTTACCTTATTCTGACCAAGGTTAATCCGGGGGGCTGCTGCCAGTTTGTGGGTTCACAGGAAAAACCTTTTGCCTGAGACAAGCCTGAACTCGGTTGAGGGTTCCATCGGCAATCCTTTTTCTGAATATTTCAAGTGCCTCTGTCCTCAATCAATGAACTCAATTACGCTCCAGATATAATTTCTTTGTGGCAAAGTCAACGTATTATCATTTAACAATTGTATTGTTTTTTCAGGAACTTCTATGTTGTTCCTCTGACACCACTCATGAAAGTGATGTTTGATGGATTCTTTATTAGAAATCTCAGTTTCTGCTGGTAAGACCTTTTTAGTCAAATTCGTTCCTCTGTCTCAAGATGCAGCGTCTAGTTGATCTCATTGAAGCGTGACATCTTGTCTTGGTGCAGCCTTGGGACCGAAATTTCAATCCCCACTGCACGTGCCGTTTCTATGTGAAAATGCTCCCACTCTCTGCGAGCTTTATATGTCGACATCTCTGCTTGCTCAGTGGCGCATAATCCTCGCCTCATCATCTTCAGTAAGAATGCCGGACTGGATGCGTAGGTCGGTTCATTTTTGAGCAGTTCTGGATTATTTCGTAAATAAATAATATATGCCTCATTCCTGTCATCTCTTTCCATGGCCAAACCTCAGCTAAGAGTAACAAAGAGCAGAACAAGCTTACCCAACACTATATTAATTCAGTTAAGCAAAAGAGTTGTTCCCATCAAATGCGAAAATGCCATATCACATTCCTAGCAATATCAATGCCAGCGATTTTGACCTACGATGATCCTGAAAGCGTATTTAATAACAAACAGATAGGGAAATAAGTTGCCTAAAGAATACAGATATATCGATTATAAATACACGTTTCTGGAAAATTTAATCTGGATTATTGTATTCCGTTTATTTCTTTTAGCTCATAGTGGAATTAGTAGAATTGCAACATCGGGAATTTATAATTTGATTATGATTTGCGCAGGACACCTTCAGTTCAGCAAGGAGAAGAGGATTGAAGATCCATAGAATAGGGTTATCAATAGTTGCATGCCTGCAGCTAAATTTACATTCGCGCCTTGATTATGAACGGAAATTTCAATTTTTCAAGGCAGCCTATAGTCACAGGGCGATCTTTGAAGGGCTCAAAGCTGCTCGATGTAAAAAATGCGAAAATGTAGGTAAGGACTTAAAATGGAATTGACATGAACTAATTGTTTGCATAAGTTAATATTAACCTATATAGAATGTTTATGCCGCGGTTTCTTGTTTACCAAGAAACTCTCTGCCAATAAATCCAAGAGTGGCTTTTCCGGGGCGCTGTGCTCGGGGGGTTGAATCTCCGAGTATGATGAATTGGGGAACACCGGACGAAAGGATGGTGCTATGGGCGTTGCATTATTAGGAATGGGCATCTGCGGCTTCACTCCCACGTCGACAGGTCTGTCGTATCGTGAGATGATTGCCAAAGCTGCCAAAATGGCTTACAGGGATGCGGGCGTCACGATAGATCAGATAGACGGTGCCGTATCTGCAGAAGAAGACTTCCCCTCTGGCTATTCGATAGCCGACGAGTATGTTCCCGATCAGCTTGGCATGGTGCGCAAACCGGTGTACACCATCCCTGGCGATTTCATGCATGCCGTGGCCTCGGCAGCCATGCAGATCGAAACAGGACGTTTCGATATCCTGGTCGTCGAGTCCTACAGCAAGGCCTCGAATGTTTTGACCAAGGATGAAATGGTTCGCTTCGCCTTCGACCCGATCTACAATCGTTTTGGCCTGTCGCCGCACTGGCTGGCTGGACTGGAGCTCAATTCTTTCCTGAGCGAAGCTGGATACACGATCGAGGAGGTGGCCGAAGTTGTGACCAAAAATCGTGCCGCCGCCGTTGCCAACTCGAACGCTCCCTACGGCGACAATTTCTCTGTTGATGACGTTCTTGACGCTCGTCCGGTGTCCCTGCCCCTGACGGAGTTGATGTTTGCACAACATGCCGATGGTGCGATAATTGCGGTGCTGGGCACCGACGAGGCGGCCCGCACCTACGCCAAAAAACCTGCCTTTTTCTCGGGCATCGGCTGGGGGTCGGGTACTTCCATCCTCGAACGCCGCGATCACAGCTTTTCGACCGGTACGGCTCTAGCCGCCGAGAGAGCCTACAAAGAGTCGGGCGTTAACAACCCGACGGCAGAAATCGATGCCTTCTTTGTCTCCGACACCTGCGCCCATCGGCAGCTCATGCATATGGAAGCTTTAGGAGTTACCGGCAGCCATAATCTGATTGTCAATCCCAATGGCGGGGCCCTGGGGGGCGGCGATCTGTTTGAAGCAACCGGCGGCGCGCGTCTCTACGAAGCGTTCTCGCAGCTGCGAGGTGAAGCCGGCAGATGTCAGATAAACGCTGAGCGTACATTGGTACAAGCCTGGCGTGGAGTTCCGACCGATTCCTGCGTCGTGGCCATACTAGACATGGAAAGGAGGGCGCTATGAGTAATCGTGTAGCCGTTATTGGTGTGGGTATGACCAAATTCATGCGCCGGGCCCAAGAAGCACCCGGTGAATTGGCAGCCCAGGCAGTCCGCATGGCCCTGGAAGACGCTGGCCTCGATATCGATGACATTGATGCCGTAACCCTTGGCACGGCCCCCGATGCTTTTGACGGTGTCCACATGAAGGGCGAGCACCTGATCGCCGGCGCCGGCGGTTCCAACAAGCCCTACATGCGCCACTTCATCGGCGGTGCGACCGGAGTGATGAGCCCGATTCACGGCTGGATGCACGTTGCCTCCGGCAAATACAACAGCTGCATGGTGGTCGCCGAAGAAAAGATGTCTCCGTGCACCCCGCATCCGGCCGGTGCCTTCCTGACCATCTTCGACCGGGTTACCGAACAGCCCCTTGAGTTGACCCTGATCCATATCTTTGCCCTGGAGATGGCCCGGTTCATGCACGTGTACGGTTACAGCGAGCGAGATCTGGCCGAGGTTTCGGCGATGATTAAGCGCAACGCGCTCCACCACCCCGCCTCTCAAGTGGCTGTGGACCTGAGCGCCGATGATGTGCTGAATTCACCCTTGCTTTCCTGGCCAGTCAAGCGCTTGGATATAAGCCCGACCTCGGACGCCGCCGTCGCCATCATCATGGTCAACGAGCGCATAGCCCGGACCCTGAAAAAAGCGCCGGTGTTCATCGAGGGTGTCGGTTTTCGTCTCGAAACCGCCTATTGGTGCACAAGGGATCTCTGTTACCCCGACTATGTCGCGATGGCCGCACGGGATGCCTACAAGATGGCCGATATCGTCGACCCGGCAAAGGATATTGATTTCTTCGAGCCCTACGATCCTTTCGATTATAAAGCTTTGCACCATCTCAATGCGCTGCTTCTCGACAAGACCGGACGGACAGTAAGGAATCTGTTTGAATCGGGCAACCTGAACCGCGAAGGCAGCCACCCGATGTGTCCTTCTGGAGGGGCATTGGGTGTCGGCAATCCGATCGCTGCAACCGGCCTTATGAAAATCGCCGAGCTCTATTTCCAGCTCAGCGGCCAGGCCGGCAAGCGACAGATTCAACGGGCGCTGCGCCGGGGCGTGGCCCAGGCCTGGGGTGATCTGATGCAGGCCGGTACCGTGGTGGTGATGGGAGCCGAAGGCGCCTCACCTGTTACCTCATCGCGCTGGAATGACATGAAGCGGGAGGATCTGCCGGGTACAGCCATCAAGTCAGTCGATGAGGTGCCCAATATCTCTGATGCACCTGATTTGCGCTACGCCTGGGATAACGGCTTGGCCATATCGACCTATCTTGATGGTCTCAAAAAAGGCAGAATCCGCGAAAAAGGCAAAATCCGCGGCAGCCTGGATACCCATACCAGCCGTATGATGGTACCCGCTCGCCCGTTCTCGGAAATTGCCGATCTGGCACCGGTTACCAACTATTACAACCTGCCGGATTCCGGCGTGGTCAAGACCTTTACCATTTCCCATGTGAACTGGGACAGTTCGCCTCTGCCTGAGGGCGAGGTAAACATTTTCGTGGTGATTGCCCTTGACGGCATTAATGAGGATATGGGTTTGGTGCACAAACTCGGCGAGGTCGATCCCCAGGATGTGAAGATCGGCATGCGCGTCAAAGCGGTCTGGAAGCCTGAATCAAAGCGAACCGGGGGTATTCTGGATATTGAGTACTTCGCACCGCTGGGAAGAAAAAAGACCAATCTCGATATTACCCAGATCAAGCCGGTAGAGGTCGATGCGCTGAGCATGTCGCAAACGCAGGGCAAGATTCCGCTGTCGTACCGCTATACCGCTGGGGTGGGCGGTTCTAAATTCTACACCGACCTGGCCAAGGGCAAGATCAACGGTACTTACTCAGCCGCGCGCGACGAGGTGATAATCCCGCCGGCGATGTTCGATGAAGAGAGCCTGTCGATTCTCGACCCCGAAAAGGACGCCAGGGCAGTCAATCCCGGATCTGGTTTTATCCGCTCCTTTACCGTCGTCTATGAAGACCGCCAGGGGCACCAGCTGGATAAGGAGAAAGTGGTTATCCAGGTAGAATTCCCAGGTGTAACGGGTTCGATCTTCGGCATGCTTGAACTGAAGGATGGGGAAAGCTTTGACGAAGGTTCTCCGGTAACCCTGGTCAAGCCCAAGAAAGTCAAAGGCCCGGATATGGTCAACTTCAAGTCCAAGAAAGTCAAAGGCCCGGATATGGTCAACTTCAAGTTAGCACCCTACTAGGGGGTATAGATACCTTCATGATTAGTAGTCGGGAAGTTAACTTCCCGACTGCAGAAAGGGGAGCAAAAAAGCCCGGCCTCTCCGGCCCGGCTTTACGATGTTTCTACGCTAAAGGATACTGTGCGGGCCAAGGAAAAGCCGCAAATCCCGCCAGTACTGTCAAGCCAAGAGGTTGGTCTACTGATCTCTGTCACTCCATCGTATCCTTGAAGAGCTCACGGCCGATGAGCATGCGGCGGATCTCGCTGGTGCCGGCGCCGATTTCGTAGAGTTTGGCGTCTGCCATGCGAGAGCACCCAGGGCGAGCCAAAGAAAAGACGCAAATTCATCCAGGGCTGTCAAGCAGAGAGGGTACTCTTTTTTTCTGTATCACTCCATCGTATCCTTGAAGAGCTCTCGGCCGATGAGCATGCGCCGGATCTCGCTGGTGCCGGCGCCGATTTCGTAGAGTTTGGCGTCACGCAGCAGGCGACCGGTCGGAAAGTCATTGATATAGCCGTTGCCGCCAAGTGTCTGGATCGCTTCGAGGGCCATCCAGGTTGCTTTTTCGGCGGCGAAAAGGATGACTGCGGCGGCGTCCTTACGGATATTGCCAACGCTGTCGGCTGCCCTGGCAACGGTGTAGGTGTAGGAGCGGCACGCACCCCAGGTGGCGTACATGTCGGCGATCTTGCCCTGCATCAACTCGAACATGCCGATCGGCTGACCGAACTGCTTGCGTTCGTGGATGTAGGGCAGCACCACGTCCATGCAAGCGCTCATTATGCCAAGAGGTCCACCCGCAAGAACCAGCCGCTCATAGTCGAGGCCGCTCATCAGCACCTCGACGCCACGGTCAGGTTTGCCCAGGATGTTCTCCTCCGGCACAATACAGTCGGTGAACACCAGTTCGCAGGTTGGTGAACCGCGCATTCCAAGTTTGTCGAGCTTGGGGCTGGTGCTGAAACCCGTCATGGTCTTTTCGACCAGGAAGGCAGTGATGCCCTTTTGATGTTTTTCCGGGCTGGTCTTGGCGTAGACCACCAGGACATCGGCATCGGGGCCGTTGGTGATCCACATTTTGGTGCCGTTGAGGACATAGGCGTCACCTTTTTTAACCGCCGCCAACCGCATGCTGACCACGTCCGAGCCCGCCCCCGCCTCGCTCATCGCCAGCGCCCCGATATGCTCGCCGCTGACCAGCTTCGGCAGATAGCGCCGCTTTTGCTCGGCGGTGCCGTTGAGCTTGATCTGGTTGATGCAGAGATTGGAGTGGGCGCCGTAGGCAAGCCCCACCGAGGCTGATCCACGGCTGATCTCCTCCATGGCGATGACGTGTTCAAGATAGCCCATGCCGGCGCCGCCGAACTCTTCGGGTACGGTTATCCCGAGAAGCCCCAAGTCCCCCATTTAAGCCCCAAGTCCCCCATTTTTTGCCAGAGTTCCAGAGGAAACTGATCATTCCGGTCGATATCGGCAGCCAAGGGTGCAATCTCCGTGGCAACAAAATCCTGCACCGATTCGCGGAGCAGGTTGGCGGTGTCTCCCAGGCCAAAATTGAGTTGCGGATAGGTCTTCATGCTGTCTCCTGTGTGGCAAGTTGTTAACGCCGGCCAAAGAGTCAGGCAGATACCTGAAGGTATCCGGAGTTCCGGCCGGTGCCGAGTGCGTGTCTACTCGGTGAGTTCCTTCAGCCCGGCAAAGAAATCGAGGGCCTCGGGGTTCTTCAGCGCGTCCTTGTTCTTAACCTCCCGGCCATGGATAACTTTCTGCACCGCCAGCTCAACTTTTTTCATGTTGAGGGTGTAGGGGATGTCCGGCACGGGGATGATCTTGGCAGGCACGTGGCGCGGCGAGGCAAAGCTGCGGATGGCCTTTCTCACCTGATCGCGGATTTCGTCGGTGAGCGTCACTCCGGGCTTCATCTTGACAAAAAGAATGACCCGGATATCATTTTGCCACTCCTGGCCGACCACCACGCTGTCCTCGAGCGTCTCCACCTCATCGAGGATCCGGTAGATTTCAGCGGTACCGATCCGCACCCCGCCCGGATTGAGAGTGGCATCCGACCTGCCGTAAAAGATCATCCGACCTGCCGTAAAAGATGAGTCCGCCCCGCTCGGTGACCTCGACAAAATCGCCGTGGGTCCAGACCCCGGGATAACGATCGAAATAGGCCGACTGGTACTTCTTGCCGTCCTCGTCGTCCCAGAAATAGATGGGCATGGAAGGGAAGGGAGCGGTGCAGACCAGTTCACCCTGCCGGCCTATCACCGGCTTGCCGTCGTCGTCATAGGCGAAAACCTTCAAGCCGAGGCCGCGACATTGGAGTTCCCCGGTGTAGACCGGACCCATGGGGTTGCCGAGGGCGAAGCAGCCGTTGAGGTCGGAGCCTCCTGAAATCGAGGCCAGCTGCATGTCCGCCTTGATCTCCTGGTAGATGAAGCTGAAATCCTCCTTGGACAGCGGTGATCCGGTGGACAGCAGCGCCTTCAGCGGGCCAAGATCGAATTGGTTTGCCGGTCTGACCCCGGCGCTCTTGAGGGCGGCGATGTAGCCGGCGCTGGTGCCGAAGATGTTGATCTTTTCCTCCTCGGCCATCTGCCACAGGGCTTCGGGACCCGGGTGAAAGGGGTTGCCGTCGTACAACACCAGGGTTGCTCCGGCTCCGAGTGAGGCGGTGAGCCAGTTCCACATCATCCACCCGCAGGTGGTGAAATAAAAAATAGTGTCTTGCCGGGAGAGGTCCGTGTGCAGCAGTAATTCCTTGAGCTGGTTAAGCAGGACGCCGCCGGCGCTCTGTACCATGCATTTGGGCAGACCCGTGGTGCCAGAGGAATACATGATATAGAGGGGATGTTCGAAGGGCAGCTGGACGAAGTCGATCTCGGTTGCCTCGGTTGCACAGAACTCGGAGAAATGAATGCCTTTGGCAAGGCCGCTGAGATCGGGCCGCTCGTTGACATAGGGGACGACAACGATCCGTTCGATGGACGGGAGTTCTTTGCTGATTCGCGCCACCCGGTCCAGGCTGTCAATCGGCTTGCCTTTGAAGAAATAGCCGTCGGCGGTGAACAATACCTTCGGTTTGGTCTGGCCAAAGCGGTCGAGGACCCCTTTGATGCCGAAATCGGGGGAGCAGGAAGACCATGTAGCCCCAAGACTGGTCGCCGCAAGCATGGCGATGATCGACTCGGGCATGTTGGGCATGAAACCCACCACCCGGTCGCCGGGCTCGATGCCGGCCAGGCGCAGCCCCTCAGCAACTTTGGCCACTGCACCGTAGAGTTCCCGGTAGGAAAAGGTCCTCCGTACCCGGTCTTCGCCGCGGAAAATGAGCGCGGTACGGTCATCCCGATAACGCAGCAGGTTTTCCGCGAAGTTCAGCCGGCTGCCGAGAAACCACTGGGCGCCGGGCATTTTTGTGGCCTCGTCGAGGACCCTGTCAAATCCCCGTGAGGCTTTGATGCCGGCAAATTGCCAGAACTCTGCCCAGAAGGCTTCGAGGTTGTCGACGGACCATTGGTAGAGCGAATCGTAGTCGCTGAAATTCTTTTTATGCGAGCGATTCACCTCCTGCATGAATCGATACATGTTGCTGGCTCTGATGCGTTCTGTCGAAGGACTCCAGAGCGGTTGTTGCATTGTTTCCTTCATCTTTATACCCCGGATACTGAAATTAGTCTGAAATTAGTAGTTCAACTGTTGCTGGCCGAGTTCCATTATCCATTGTCATTTGTCTGTTGGTTTTTTACCGGGTTGTTTTCTAGATGGTGCCCACCCAGAGGGCAAAGCTGGTAGCAGTACCGTTGTTGGTTATTTTCTGATTGTCGAGATTCGACCAGAAATGTACTGAATCGCCTTCGGTCAGGGTCAGAGACTCAGGACCAAGCGTCAGTTCCACCATGCCCTTGAGAATGGTGAGAACCTCTTGGGTGTTTTTAATGTTCTTACGCACCGGAATCGATTTGCCAGGTTCGATGACCAAAATGGCCGAATCAATTACCGTGCGGAAGTCGGGTGGAAAAAAGCGGCGGGTAACGAAACCGGTATGGGAAAGATCAATGTCATCCCATTCCGAACGACGAATGACTTCCACGTTGGTTTGTCTACTGGCCCGGGAGATCAGGTCGCCGGCGTCGACCTCCATGGCATTGCAGATCCGGATCAGAGTCTCGACTGATGGGGAATTGACATCGTTTTCCACCTGGCTGAGAAAGCCCTCCGAGATCGATGCCTTCTCGGCGACAGTTTTCAGGGTTAATTTGCGTTCTTTTCGACGACTTCTTAGCAAGGTACCGATATTCATGGGTGATTGGCGGACGGCTTGAGATCGATTGAAAATATTTGACCCTGGTTAAGACTTAACTAACACTAAAAATAAATCGTGTGTCAAGGGTAATTTAAATCTCAAGGGTAATTTAAATCTCGAACTCGGCCTGCGCAGAACTCCAGGGACATGGTCGTTCATGAGACGGAAGGGGGGCGGACCCTGGGAATTGGTTCTGGCCAGCCAAGCCCTCGGCTGCGAGAGCTAATTTTGGCAGGTGTTCTCTTAACCCGGCATCTTAATGGGGGGCATCAGCGGATTGATCAAACGGCATGGTCACCAGCATCTCTCCACTGGGCTCAGGCGTCAATCTTGCTGCCGGATATCGTTTTTGTAAAACATGCAGCATGGTTTGATTCTCGTTCAGAACAGAAGCAACAAAGCCTATGAAACCGTTCTCTCTGGCAATCTGCTCGAGATACTCCAGCATATTGCTGGCCACGCCTTTTCCCTGGAAATGGTCGTGCACGACAAAAGCCACTTCAGCATAGTTATCTTCGCCGCGGGAGTATGAGCCGATGGCCATAACCTCGTAATGCCCGCCCCGCTGAACCCTGCCGATAAGGGATATGTTGTTGTGATAGTCCATCTCTGCCCAGTCCTGCTGGACAACTTCGTGGGAAAACAGACTCATCTTATAAAAAAAGCGTCTGAATATGGTTTCTTCTTTGAGGGAGTAGAAGAAGTTTCGATATTCGAACTCATCGGAAGGATAAAGCGGACGTATGAGTGCTGTCTGCCCGCCTTTCAGATTTATCTGCCAGTTGTATTTTTCGAGAAAGATAAGATCCTTATCCGGAGGCGGCAGCTGATCGGCGAAAATATAATGATGTTTTTTGGCTGCCTCTATGAGGTCTGAGCGAAATTTAGGATGGGCGATTTGGGCCAGTTCCATGACCCTTTGATAGATCCCCTTGCCCTGCAGTTCGGCACACCCGTATTCGGTAACCACAAAATTGACATCGCCTCGGGTGGTGGCCACGCCTGCTCCTTCAGATAGATGGCTGACAATCCTTGAAACAGTGCCATTCTTAGCGGTGGAAGGAAGGGCGATGATGGAAAAACCACCTTTCGACATGGCGGCCCCCCTGATGAAGTCGACCTGGTCACCGATGCCGCTGTAGAAGCGATACCCCAGCGAATCAGAACACACCTGACCGGTAAGGTCTACCTCCAGAGCCGAGCTTATTGACACCAGGTTGTCGTTTCGGGCAATCACTGCGGGGTCACTTACGAACTCAGATGAACGAAAGTCGAAAATCGGGTTGTCATCGACAAACCGGTAGAGTCTTTCGGTTCCCATGCAGAGGGAGGCAACGACTCTTCTTGGAACTATAGTCTTTAGCTTGTTAGTGACGACCTTCTGCTCAATAAGGGGAAGCATGGCGTCGGTAATGAGCTGGGTATGAAAGCCCAGGTTTTTTTTGCCGGTCAAATGTTGCAGAATGGCATTGGTCAAGGCCCCGAAACCGATCTGAATGGTGTCTCCGTCACGGACGAGCTGAGAGATGAAATGGCCAATGCGACGGGATATATGCTCCTCGGGAAGGGCAGGCTGATAGGTCACCAGCGGTTCTTCGTAGGGCACAAAAAAGTTGATGTCATCTGTGTGCACGAGGCTGTCACCCCAGGTTCTCGGCATATCTGGATTAACCTGGGCAATGACTTGCTCGGCATTTTCCAAGGCGGAGCGGGTAATGTCGACCGAAACGCCAAGGCTGCAATAGCCAAACTGGTCGGGAGGACTGACCTGGATCAGGGCCACATCGAGACCGATGTGATAATTTTCGAACAATTTCGGGATCTGAGAAAGATAGGTCGGCAGGTAATCGATTTTTCCTTCATAGACGGCTTTGCGCATCGATTCACTGATAAAAAAAAGTTTCAGCGAGAAGCGGGACACAAAGGAAGGATCATCGAGATATTGTGCCAGAGTGTGGGAGAGCATCTGGTAAATCATCACGTCCCGAATGGTTTTGTCGGCGACCATTGTGTGGATCAGATGCTGGGGTTCACCGCATCCGGTGCCGATGAAAACTCGGCAACCATTATTTATTACAGCAAGGGCTTCCTGTGTCGTTACAACTTTATCACCGGGCAGTCTCTGCTGCCATTCAGGCACGGACATGAACGCTCCTCTTTATTGTCTCTTCAACCTCTCAGCCCTTCAGTTGTTATATAGAGGTGGATAAAAGTACCATGTGCTGATTTTTTTAACCCCTTTTCCACGGAAAATCCATTGGAGCCACCTGAAAATTGATATCCGAGCAGGCTATTGCAACAAATACACGAAAAAATTATCAGCAAATATGCTATCATTCCGTTACGATAATTAAACGGTACAGCCACTGCTGCAGACGGTAGCAGACCACGTTCATTTATGCATGTCATCGATGATACGCAGCCAACTCTCATATGCAGATTTAACCCAGCAGATCGAAGCCTTAAATCTGGAGTTCAAGCGCCTCAAAGCTGCTGAAGGGGTTTTTCACCGCCAGAATGAATCTCTAAAAGCCCTGCACGACACCTCTCTTAGCTTGATCGAAAAACTCGACAAGGAAGAACTGCTCGAAAATATTCTTGAACGGGCCGCGTCCCTCAGTGATACCACCCACGGCTACATCTATCTCCTGGAACCCGGAGGCGAACGGATGCGTATGAAGATGGGGATGGGGCTGTTTAAAAGCCAGCTCGGCAGAACAGTTCTGATTGGCGAGGGCATGGGCGGGCGTGTCTGGCAGGCAGAATACCCTATCGTGGTTGAAGATTATCGGACCTGGCCTCATCGTATAGCTGACAAGGTATTTGATGATCTTCGCTCAATTGTCGGAATCCCGCTGAAATCAGAGCAGAATGTCCTGGGAGTGATCGGTCTTGCCCATGTTGAAGGGCAGAAAAGAT
>NODE-487-length-14115-cov-4.61558_pt1 | contig 14115 bp, 14 predicted proteins | sample MGYA00139097_ERZ477577 | MGnify/ENA metagenome assembly ERZ477577 | reverse complement strand
TTAGAATAGGTGCGATGAAAAATTTCTCCATGAAAATTGAGAGAATCCACCAAGTGCGTATAAATCCCCATTTTAAAAAGCATACTTGAGAGGCGGTTAATTTCAGTGGCCGAAGAATCTTCAGCTTTATAGAGTAGTGATTGATAAGCAGAAAGACGGGTATAAAAAGTTATTTTAAGAAGCTCAACAGGCGGAAGCTCCATTAAAATGCCCATTGAACATGCTTTGTGGTTAAGCCTTTGTCCCTTTCCGTTATAAACCTGCGTCAACTCTCCTAAAAAGCCTAGGCCAAACTTCATATCCTTTAAATCTTTATTGGAAAAAAAAGTAGCAAACTCTCCGTAAGGACCAAAAGAACGAAAAGAAGAATTAGATGAATAATCGCGGTATAAGTTGGCACTGCTACTGACAAACCCCAACTGAAGATAGCTCTTTATTTCGGCCTCATGATCCACCATTCGATTTTTCCACTTATGAGCACTTTTATAAACTTCTTGCTCCTGAGGACGAATAGCAAGAGCATCAAGGGCCTCATGAAGAGTAGTAACGTCTTCTATTTTAACGAGGTAATTTGATCCAGTGAGAAGAATCCATTCTTCATCGATAGCAGGGGCAAAGGCCATCACTTCTTTTTCTGCCTCCACCAAAAAAGACTCACCGCTCTTTAAATCGTAAAGAGGAGTATTGGCCTTAAGAAGTAAGGGAAACTTTGGAGTATCTTTGCCTTTGCGCCGCTCTTCGATGATATCGAGAAACTGTTTTGTGCGATATTTTTTTTCTAGTAGGCGCGGGTGCGGGCGAAACATTTTTTTTCCGTAAAGAGAAATAACGGAAAGCTCTTCTTCTAAAATAGTATCGAGTTTTTTAACGTCACGACCACTGGCACTTTTAGAGCTTATGGTGGCCAGGGCCGCAAGGGAGGCGAAGAGCATGAAATATTTTTTGAGCGGCCATAAAGGCGTCATAGTTTGACGCATGATAAAAATCCTCACTTGTCACTTCATCAAGGGGTTTCCATTCATAGTCTATATGCTCAATGGGATCAATTGATAGAGGGGGAAACTCATTCCGAGAAAATAGCACCAGAAAGACGGCCTCTTCTACGAAGCGACCAAATTTATCCTCATAACAATTCTTTTTTTCCAAAGGGTGAAAGGAATCAGCTTCACTGAGTTTGAGTTCTAACTTTGTTTCTTCTTGGAGTTCGCGCAGCAGTGCGTCTTGATAATTTTCCCCTTTTTCCACCGATCCCGTCATGTTTTGCCAAAAAAGCCCTCTGGCCTCATTTGTCTTTAGGCGCAAAAGATAGTTTTTCTTTTCGTCCTCTCGATGCAGTATGATGACACCTTGAATCTTTTCATGTTTTATTTGATTTTCTCTATTATTTTGTCTATCCAACTTAATATCCTCACTTACTTAAAGGTTAACAATCATGGATGAAAGCACGCGAAATTTTATTATACAATTTGCTATGGGGCTACCGGGTCTCTTAGTGGGAATTGTCTTTCACGAATATTCTCACGGCCGCATGGCCCTTCATTTTGGCGATCCTACAGCAAAGGCCTCTGGGAGGCTGACCTTTAATATTGCTTCTCATTTAGAGCTTTGGGGGAGTGTTATTGTCCCTATTCTCAGTATTCTCTTAGGTGGCTCCATGTTTGGTTGGGCCAAACCCGTTCCCATTAACCCCGCCAATTTTAAGAACTACAGGAAAGGGCTTTTTTGGGTGAGTTTTGCCGGTCCTCTGGCCAACTATATTATTGTGATTTTATCGGCACTAGGTTTTGCCCTCTGTTATCACTATCTTCCTTCGTCCTTTTATCTCCAAGAACCCATTCTCTCTATTTTCCGTCAATCGGTTCTTATTAATACAATTATTGGGACTTTTAATCTCATTCCTCTGCCTCCCCTTGATGGATCGCGTATTGTCTCTTCTATGTTGAGTTTTCGCGGTCAGCAAATCTATGACCAAATTGGACGCTATAGTATTATTTTCTTCTTGCTGCTTATTTTTACTCCTATTGGCCAATATATTTTTCTTCCCCCCCTCGTTATGGCCAATTCTATCTTGGCCTTCTTTCTCTACCTTTTCTAAAATAGGTTAGTTAGAGGTTTTTACAACGAGGGATAAAAGATCATGCAAGAGACACTTGGAATTCGCATCGCAACGGGTCACTTTGATGGCCCCCTTTCGCTTCTGCTTTCACTGATTCAAGAGCAGGAAATGGATATTTTAAAGCTCAATTTAAGTCTGCTCACCAGTGATTATCTTCTCTATTTGCGCCGCCTTAAAGAGCTCAATTTCACCGTTGCTGGCGAGTATCTCCATATGGCATCTACTTTACTTCTCCTTAAATCAGAAGAGTGTTTGAGAGTTGCAGGTGAAGGGCCTATTAAAGAAAAGCAAAAGGAAGTGGTCGATTTCCTTGAAATTGAATCTAAAGAAGAGTTAATCCGCCGCCTTTTACTTCTTAAGGCCCATCAAAAGCTAGCAACTTTTTTTTGGCCGCTTGAAAAGAAAAATATCGACTCTTTTAGTCGAGAGGGCGTTAAGCAAGAAAATAGTCTTAGTTTTTTTCAACAATATGCTCTGCAAGATCTTATTGATCCTATGATAGGAATTATCCGCAGACAAAAAAGAAGCTTTAAAGTCGTCAAACGAGAGCGCCTTACCATTCAAGAAAAGCTTCAGTATCTCAAAGAGATCCTTCACAAAGGAATGCAGACAACGTTTTTTGAACTACTCCAAAATTCTCCCATTACCAATGTAAAAGAGAAGAAGTCAGATACTATTATTACTTTTATCTCCCTTTTGGAGTTGGCCCGTCTGCAAAAAATTTCTCTTGGCCAACATGAGACTTATCAAGATATCTACATTAAAATTATTAGTGATTTAAAAGAGTTTAATATTGATTTGGCCTCAGGCTTCTCTATGCCTCCTGAAGCAATGCCAGCAGTATAAGAGATCAAAAGGATAACTCCATGGAAGAGAACAGAGACGAGAAAGAAGATGAAAAAACAGAGCAACTTTTTAGCTTTGCTCAAGAAACCAACTGGCAACAAGACTTAGGTATCGATGAAGAGACAGTGGAAATGGTTATGGAAAACCTCCTCTTTGTTTCCACCAAACCTCTTGGCCTTAATTCTGTCAGTGACGTTTTTGAAAAAAAAATTTCCTCTGATACGCTCTATCAGATTATGAAAAAAATTCAGCGCCGCTATGAAGAAGTGAACCATCTTCGAATTGTGGAAGTAGCAGGGGGCTTTCAGCTGAGAAGTAAAGTGGCCGCGTCGTCTTATATTCAAAAAATAAAAAAAACCACTGTTCATAAATTTCCTGCAGGAGCTCTGGAAGTTCTCTCCATGATTGCCTTTCAAGGGCCTATTACTCGCATGGAAATTGAAAAAATCAGAGGAACTGATTGTTCGCACTATATTCGCATGCTGATGGAAAAAAAGCTCATCGCTATTCGCGGAGAAAGTCACGGGCCAGGAAACCCTTCTCTCTATGCCACAACCAGTGACTTTCTAGAGTTCTTCTCTTTAAATTCCCTAGAGGATCTTCCGCGCAAAGAAGAATTAGACTCTTTACTGAGAAGTCAGGAAGTAGGAGAGATTAAAGATATTCGCGAGCTCAGAGGTCTTTTTAGCGAAGAAAAAGATACGCTCGAAGAACTTAAAGAACTCGAAGAGATGGATCATCAACTCAACTCTATTTCAGTTCATTCTGGTCTCACTAAACATTTTGAAAAATATAAAGGCAAAGATAAAGAAGAAATACAAAAGAAGAGTACTTTTGAGCTCCTCGAAGATTACATGACCATCAGAGAAATTAAGCAACAAAACCAAATGGCCTCAGAGTCTCTTGTTATTGATGACTTTTTTCACCCGCAAGAAAAAAGAGAAGAAGAGAAAGAAGAAGAGAGAGAAGAAGAGTCTTGCTTTGAAGGAATTTTTCATTCCCATGATGACGAAGAGGAAGAAGAATTCTTTGATGATGACGAAGAAATCTCTCCTTCTCCTCAAAATACAGAGGAGCTCATTGAGCAACTAGAAGAAGAGCTTCTTCAGGAGGAACTTGAAGAACCTATGAGCGAAGAAAAAAAGAAAGAATTACAAAAATTATTTCAATAGTAATACTCCACTATTTTCTCTTTATCTCTCTTCCTGCAAGATTAAAGCTATAAAGTTTTTTTTTACTCATCCGATAAAAAGTCACCTGCTCAATCCTCACAAAGGAAAATATTTATGGTGGACTTTAAAATGGGAAGCAACAACGATCTTATTATCCAAGTAAAAACAGATAAGCTCACGGCACAACAGCTAAGAACGCTTAAAACCCTTCTCTCTAGTACTCTTGAAATGATGAGCTCCAACAAAGAAAATACTTTTTTTGCTCAATCAAAAGAGAGCTTAAAGCTCTGGGCCCAACTGGTAAAAACGGCCAATTTTCCTAGTGATACTCCTAAAATTAAATATGCTAATCAGGCCATTGAATTTTCTATTGATGAGCTTTTAGAAGAATTTCGCTCTAAAAAATTTATCCAATTGGATCAATAAAAATGAATATACTTCTTATTGATGATGAAGAAGATATCCGACAAATCTTTGAGTTTTGTCTGATGTCTGTAAAAAAAGTAACCTGCATCGAGGCCTCTTCGGGAAACGAGGCCATCAGTATCATTAAGGCTAAAAAAGATGAAATTGATCTTATTATCTGCGATTTTAATATGGGAGACGGAAATGGCGAAGATGTTTATCGCTATTTACTGGATAACAACATAGACATTCCTTATGTTTTGGCCAGCTCTCACCACCCTTCTAAGTTTAAAATTTTTGATAATCAATGCCTTCTTTTTTTTAATTTTTTAAAACCCGAAATAACTCCTCATATAGAAGAGATGTTTTTGGCCTATGATAAACTTAAAAATAAACGCCATGATGCCGTTGAACAAAACCAAGATTACCTTCCTCTCAACATTCACTTTATTAATAAAATAGGAGCGGCCCCCTGTGACCTCTTTATCAAAGTAAGTGAAACAAACATGGTGAAAATTCACAAAGAGGGAGACCTCTTTGACGAAAAAGAAAAATACAAACAAAAAAAGATCACTCATCTTTATATTGATAAAAAGGATGTCAGCAAAATATTTTCTTTCATCACCAACTCTCTTCAAGAAATGTTTGAAAATAAAAATCTTTCCAGTGAAGATAAAATTAATTCTTTCTATCAGTTTTTAGGATCAACAGTGAGACAATTTCCTTTTACTGAAGATTATCAAAAAGTCACAGGAACAGTTCTTGGCTATATTACAGAAATCATGAAAAAAGATCCCCCTGAAAAACTACTAAACCTAGCAAATGGTAGCAATTACAACACAGGACACTCTCTCATTATCTCTCTTTTTTCTATTCAAATTGCCAAAGAACTCAACTTAACAGATAAAAGCATTGAAAAAAAAATGACAGTGGCCTCGCTCCTGCACGATATCTCTATTTCCGATTTGTGCGACGATGAAAGAATTTATAATAATTTAGTTATTGAAGAAAAACACACGCGAGAAGTTAATCTTGCTAAAATAAAAACGCACCCTATCGACTCGGCCAAATTTGCCACCACCCTCAAAGATATGCCGCCTGATATTGATAAAATCATCGCTGAACACCATGAACTTCCCGGGGGAAGAGGGTTTCCACGCAAACTCACAGAAAAACAAATTTCACAATTAAGTGCTATTTTTATTGTGGCCCATCACATAACAGAATGTCTTTATGACCTCAGAGAGAAAAAAGAAGAAATTAAGTGGAGTTCTATTTTAGAGAAAACCACTAGTGAGAAATTCTTTGGCAGTCACTTTAAAAGAATTCTTGAAATACTTCCTAATTTAGAACCCTTTGCTTAACCAAGATCCACAAATCTCTCTTCTTCAAGGGCCGCCTTGACTCGCGGTGAACGATTTTCTACGACAAGAGGTCTGCCCCCGTCTTCGCCTTCTTTGCGCGACTTCATGGTAGATTGATAATGCTCTTTTCTAAACTTATAATAGTGATCACTGTTGGCCAAAACAACATCTTTTCTGCGCTTAACACTTTTAAAATATTTTTTTGTGCTCAATGCTTTTTTGGCACCATCCCCTGTGCGCTCTTTATAGAAAACAAAGTTAGTGAGTTTTTTGCGGTCCACAAAATAAAATTTTCCCGGCGCTAAATCTTCCACTGTTAGACCACCAATAGAAATACGGCGAAGTCGATCAATGGTAATCCCTGCTCCCGCACAAATTTTTCGAATCTCGCGATTCTTTCCTTCTTCTAAAGTAAATTCAAGCCACGTTTTATTTTGTAATTGCTGAAGAATGCGAACACTATAGGGTTTCAAAAATGTTCCGTGATAGGAGACACCTGATTTTAATTTATTCAACATCCCTTCACTCAAATGACCAAAGATTTTTACTTCATAGACTTTTTTAATTTTTGACGAAGGATGAATAATATCATTGGCCAGATCCCCATCATTGGTAAGAAGCAACAATCCTTCTGAATGAAAATCCAAACGACCAACGGGAAAAACTCTCTCTTTAACCATTCCCTGCAATAAATCAATAACGGTAGGACGACCTTCTGGATCTGAAAGAGCGGTAATGACACCTTTGGGTTTATTGAGAACAATATATTGAAATTCGTCTGGAAGACGCAAAGGAACATTATCAACTTCAATGACATCTTCTTTGGGATCAACAGTACTTCCTAGCTCTGTTATCATTCGGCCATTAACGCGAACTTTTCCCTCGACAATAAGATCTTCTGCTTTTCTTCGTGAAGTGAGCCCCGATTGGGCGATAAAACGTTGTAGACGCATACAATAAATCCTTTTGAGCGTCTCGCGACGCAATAGTGTGATTAAAAACGAACGCCGTAGTCATAACACAACTCTTTGAAATTTTCTTGAAATTTCTCTTTTGAAAAATCCATGGCCCTCTTTACTAAAACCTCACCGTCAAATTTATTTTGTTGAAAATCTTTCAAGGCCTCCTTTAAATTCTTCTCTCGCTCCTCTTCCTTTTCTCCTTCAAACCAAAGGGCCACAGACTCATTGAGTGTCTCTAAAACCCCCCCTTTTTTATAGGCAATAACGGGGGTCCCTAAACTCAAGGCCTCAAGAGGAGTTATGCCAAAATCTTCTACCCCAGGAAAAATAAGGGCCTGAGCATGATAGAGCTCTTTTATTACTTCTGAGCGAGACAGATTCCCCAAAAATGAAATACTGGAACCTGCCATTTTTTCTAGCATCTCGCCCTGCTGACCTGATCCGATGATCTTGAGAGGAAGTTCTAACTCATTAAAAACCTTAATGGCCAAATCAACTCTCTTGTTGGGAGCAAAGGCCGTCACCATCACAAAATGCGACCGCCGAGAGACCTCTGCTGGCCTTAAAGAAAAAATATTTTCTAAATCCACAAAAGGATGAATGACGTGACAAGAGCGCCCATAATATTGCTGAATCCTTTTTGCTACAAAATGGGAGTTGGCCACCAAACAATCAATTCTTTCATTGCTCAAATGATCCCACGATTGAAAAAGGGAGCGAATAGATGAGGCCACTACTTTTTGCAATAAAGGCGATGACGAAAAATAAAGATCATAGAGATCATACATATAGCGCATAGGACTATGAACATAGCTAATATGTTTGGCCTTTAGTGGAATCTGGGCCCCTTTAATAACACAATGAGAAGAGCTTATGACTAAATCAACATCTGAAGGAATTTTAATGGTGGAGAGCAGCAAAGGGTAGAGAGGAAAAAGCTGGCGATAGCGCGAAAGAAGAAGGGAGGATTTCCCCCCAAGGGCCGTATGAATTTTGCGCGCAGAAAGCTGAGGCGAAATTTTACTCTCATCACAGAAAAGTGTAAAAAGATCAGCTTCTGGAAAAATCTCTCCTATGCTCTCAAGAACTCTCTCGCCTCCTCTATGATCGAGAAGCCAATCGTGAAGAAGTGCTGTTTTCATAAGAAAATTCTCCCAAATCATGCTAAGTATTGATAATGAACATCATTCAAGAAGATAAAGACAAAGAAGTTTTCCATACCCTCAAAGAATTGCAAAAAGTTGACTTGCAACTCTATACCATAAAAGAGGCCATCCATAATCAAGAAGAGCGCCTAAAAAAAATTGATCTTCTCAAAGAGAAGCATGAAGAAAATCTCCATCTCCTGCAAGAGAAGTTAAAAGAAACAAAGCTCCTCATTACAAATCTCGAAGCGGAGCAAGAAAAACTCTATGCAAGAAAACAGTCTCTTCATGAACACTCTCTTAGCAATAGTTATTCTAATCTCGAAGAAAAAATTAAAAGCGAGCTAGAAAAAATAACAATCCAAGTTAATGAAGCAGAAAATGACCTTTTTGTTCTTCTTGAATCTCAAGAAAAAGACGAACAAAAAATAAGTGAATTAAAAAATATTTTACTTGAAATTCCTCTCTCAAGAAAAGAAATTGAAGACGATGTAAAAAATGAACTCGCTCAACTTTATAAGCAAGAAGAGCAAAACCGACACCGTTTTGATTTACTTTTTCAAGATCTTCCTTCTCCTACACAAAATCTTACTTCGCGCCTTCGCGCAAAAATGTCCGTCAAAAACCCTTATTATCTTAGCTCCATTAGAGAGTTTCAATGTGAGCGCTGCCACATGAGTTTAAATCGCCAACTCACTCAACAAGTAGAGAAAACACGCGAAGTCCAACTCTGTACAAGCTGTAACAGGATTTTATTGCCTCATAATGTTTAATCTTTTTTTTCGTTTAATGTAAAAAAAGGAGAATACTTATGGATGAAAATGAACTGGGGTTAATGACAGATCACACCAAACGCGGCGAAGTTGTCGGTAAAAAATGCGATGATTTTACTCTCAAAGATCATCTTGGAAATAATTTCACTCTTTCAGAAGCACTCTCCACACATATTGTTCTCTTGGCCTTTTATCCAGGAGGCCCTATTCATCCTATTTGCACAGGTCAGTTTTGTGAATATAGAGATACTCGCGAAGAATTTGATAAACTCAATGTGAAAATTTATGGCGTTAGCAATGACCCTATTGATAAGCAGGCCAAGTTTGCACAAGGAAATGGTTATCCTTTTCTCTTCTTGCAGGATAGTTACAATAAAGTGGCCAAGCAATTTATGTGCACTAGCAAATTTATGCTCAATCGCGTAAGTAGGGCCATTGTTATTATTAATCAAGATATGATTTTGCTCTATCGCTATGTAGAGCCCACCGTTTTTACACGAAGGGGCTCTTTTGAACTCATTAACATCTTAAAAGATTTAAAAAATGAAGGACTAATTTAACGTTGTCAACTGACAGTTCAACGAATTTGAACCCGCCGTACAAGCACTATTATACTTCACCCAATCAACACTAAAATTTCCACCCGATATTTGAATAAGAGGCGGAGCAGCTGGTTGCAATGATCCAAAAGGTGTCGTGCAAAAAGAAAGAGAGACAGAAGATTCTGTTACATGATCAAGGCAAAGCTCTTGAGAAATCTCAGAGGCATTGCTGAAGACCGTAGGCGTATCAATGGCCGTATTTGTAGCATTCACAATATCTGAAACGTGATGTGAATAATAATAGAGATACTGAGAATCAAAAACGGCCATCGCACGCGATGCATTTTCTTGAACTCCGCTTCCTTGATCATCTTTAGAATAATGATTTGACCAAACAGTCGTAGAGCTAGGAGTCCCTAATAAGCGAAAGGCCTTTGTATGTTGATAAGGAAGAGTCTTGTGAACACTTACTTCATAACCTTCTATAATCACCGCACTAGGAGTTAAATCTATATAAAGCTCATCATCATGATTGTAAAGTTCATCATTATAATGACTTACTTGATTGGGATTATCACCTGATCTAACCCAATAAACATTTACATTCGCGGTACAATTAAATTCAAGTATCTCCTCAATAAACCCATTAGCATAAATTTTAACCTGTCTTTCAAACAAGTTTCCTCCCCCGCTCATTCCTGAAGGAATTGCCTGTTGGCCTGGGCCAAAGACAAGCTCATAGGTATCTGTAAAACCTCCTGGATAATCCACAACAATTGTTTCACTGTAACCTGCCGGAATGGCCGAACAAGAAGTGATTCCACTGCGAGCTAAAATCCCTCCGATACCATTGGCCCCCATAATTTCACGTAAATCATCAAGGGCCGAATAATTTTCATCTCCTCCTGTCATGGTGGAACGGTTAATAAAACCGGAGGCCGGTTTTCCAATAATGTCATAAACTATTTTTTTAAAATTTGAGGTATCAGCAGAATTACTTTGCGATGTTCCTGGCGATGGAGAAAAACAGCTCGTACTGCCACAACTAAAGCTAGAGAGACGATTTACAAAAGGAAGGACGGAAACGGCCGTAAAGCTATCTGGTAAGTAGACTTTATAAAATCCTGGAATAGAATAACGCTTTGTGGAGGGTGTAATATTAATAACTTCTGGAAAAACATTAGAGCTAAACCTTACTTCATCTCCTGCTATTCCTTTCACAAAGTGAAACTTATTGGTATCTTCTTCACAATCATTTCCTGTAAAAAGATTCATTTTTATTTCTCTTCCCAAAGGAAGATTATAAAGAGAAAGATCATAAGTTCTTTCATTCATTTTCGGTGAATCAACTAAATTTAAACAGCTCGTTCCAAGAGAAGGCATTCCTGGTGACTCTTCAATATCACCACGCTTGATATAAGAAGGAAGCTCCAGCGTCATCCCTTTTGAAAATCCTCGACGATTAGGAAGAGTGGCGCAATCGGCTGCATTTGTCAGAACATTGTCTGTCCTTGAGCAGCTAACAATATCAACAGCGGCAAAGCCACCAAAAACTGGAAGAGAGCATTTTGCTGCGCTTAAATTCAATTCAATGCTCTCACTTTCAAGGGCCAGACTTTTGTCTAAGACATCACAATAAACATTTCCTTGAAGTAAACTTGGACCACTCCACGCCATTACCACAAACCGCCAATCCCCTGCTGCTAAATTCAGTCTTGCTTGGGCCAAGCTAGCAGGTGTAACAGGAACAGAGAAAGATTCACCAGGACCTCTCCCCTGTAAGTAGATTCCTCCTGTAAGCTGACTGAGAAGAAGAGAGTTAATTTTAATGGTAGCAGTTACGGCAACCATCTTTTCATTTTTATTGGAACAACCAATCACAAAATAAAATGTCAACAACGCTATAAAAATTCTCATTCTAGAACCCCCGCCCAATGGTAAATGTAAAAAAGTTTTTATCAAAATTCTTATTATAACCGGCCACAAATCCTACGGCCGATAAATTAATTTTTGAAAGATAGAGATAAATACCTCCACCATAACTATGATAACTTACATCGTCTGATTTTCCCCAGTCATAATAGGGTGCGGCCACATAAGATCCATAACTGTATTCTAAAACAGGGATCAAATAATCAAGTCCCAGTGAAATAAAATTATTAGGCCACAGAGATCCACTTTGAATACCGCGCGAACCACGTTTTTGACCAAATTTGTAATTAGAGCGCACATCTGTGTGAATACCTCGATAATACTCCACGCGAAAGGCCAAGGCAGTCTGAAGAAAAATCTCTTTTTCCATATCTAAATCGGCATAGAGGCGATGAGCTTTTTTTGGTGAAGAAGAAAGCTTTTTCGTGGCAAATTCATGCTGGGCCGTAAATTTTAATCCTTCTTGGAAATAATGCTTGTAATCCCACCAATCAATATTCACTTGAGGGCCCACCCAAATTTGATGATAAGATTCAGGTAATTGATAATTGACCACTCTGCTATAAGTAAAATTCTCATCAGAAGCAAAGAGAGCAAGGTTGAGTCTCTTTCCCCAAAAATAGCGCCCTAGGGCCCCAGAGAAATCACGTCCTTTTTCTTTGAAAATATCCACCACTCTTTCACCTTCACGCCGCTCATATTCTTTTTCACGCAAGAAAAGATCGAGTTTCAAGGAGTAGGGAGAATAAAAAAGCTCTTTATCTTTATACATCAAAAAAAGCATTTGATTGAGACCGCCTCCAATATAACCAAGAATTCCTGTTTTCCCGTAACCCATTAAATTCGTCTCAACGGCAAAAAGACCGTAACTTGAAGATCCTTCTTGGCGCTGAAAATAAGGAATAAGCAAAAGAGTCCACTTTTCTTCGACTTCAAGAAGAAACTTCTTTTTCCCTTTTTTTATTACTTTCACCGATGAAAATATTTTATTATTGTAAATACACTGTTCAATGACTTTTTCCTCAGATTTCCCCTCTTCACTTTCTTCCCAACAATCACTAAAAAGATGCTCCAGATAAGATTCTTTCGTTCGCTTATTGCCGCGAACTTCCAACTGGTAGTCACTTTTGGCCTGACTTGGTAGCACCAACAGGACGGAGAAGAAAAATAAAATACATTGAACCATGACGTTTCCCAATCTCTTTTGATGCATTTTTGAAGAAGAAATATTGCCTTTCCTTAAAAAATGACATAAAACCTCTCCCCTAGTCAAAAGAAAAGGGGATCATCACCGGCATTTCGGTGCGGGAGGAAGGTCCGGACACCATAAGGCAGCGTAGCGGGTAACGCCCGTCCACCGCGAGGTGAGGACAAGTGCAACAGAAAGGATGTACGGAAAAGAGGTTAAACTCTTTTTGCAGTAGTGAAATCAGGTAAACTCTACGCGGTGCAAGCTCAAATAGGCCAGTGCTTGAAAGGCGCCTCCTTAATACTGGCGGGTAGAGTGCTCGAAGCTGAGAGTAATTTCAGTTCTAGATAAATGATGGTTGAAAACAGAATCCGGCCTACACCTTCTCTTTTGACTTTTTTTTTCATCCTGCGCACAATAAAGCATGAGCATGCATGAAAACAATATTATTCTCTCTGGATCGCGCTCCATTATTGGACACTACCTTATCCCTCTTCTTCAAAAACAAGGTTACCATCTCCAACTTTACTCACGACAAAACAAAGAAAACATATTTCAAAAAAGCAAAACCTATATTCATCTTGCTCCCATCTGGTCTCTCATAGACATTCTGCCCTCTTTAGAAGGAACGGGCATTCAGCGTATTATCGCCTTTAGCTCTACAAGTATCTTTACCAAAAAAAACTCTTCCATGAAAAGCGAGCAGCTTCTTGTAAAAAATCTTGAAGAGGGCGAAGCTTTTCTTCGCGCTTACGCCAAAAAAAACAACATCCCCTTTACGCTCTTTCGCCCCACTCTCATCTACGGTGATAAAAAGAATCCAGGAAACGCTCCTGCCATGCTTTTAAAAATTATTAAAACTTGCGGTCTTATTCCTCTTCCGCGCAAAACAGGAAAAGGATTGCGCTCTCCTGTCTTCGCAAAAGATCTCGCCCTTGCTGTTTATCAATGCCTTAACGAAGAGAAAACTTTTTTTAAAAGTTATAATTTATCTGGAGGAGAGAATCTCCCTTATAGAGAAATGTTAGAAGGATTTTTTCATTGGACGGGAAAAAAACCGCGCTTTATTTTTATCCCCAAATTTGTCATCTATTCTCTTCTTTATATTCTTGCACGCACAAAGCGCTTTCAAGGTGTCAATAAAGAGATGGTTCATCGGATGCAACAAGATATGATTTTTGATTCAACTGAGGCAAGAAAAGATTTCTCTTATGCTCCTCAAGAATTTAGACTTTCTTTTTGAGTTTACTCTTTTCCATGTTTTTCAAAATTTTAATAAGAGACGTGGCAAAGTTTTCTTTTTCTACGTTAACAGGGCGATAATTAACTTTTTCAGGAAACTCACCAAACTGATGAAGAAATTGATCTTCTGTCAGCTCCCAAACATAATTAGTAATTTTATAATGCGTGATGGCCGTCTTAAATGAAGCGGCCTCTTTTTTATAAGGAATGCGGTTATCGCGCAAATAAGGATATTGCTTAAAATTTTGATCGTCACTTTTAATGACATAAGTGGGCGTTTCAAACTGCCCGGCCAGCCATTTCGACGATCCCTTTTTATAGACGAGAACTTTTTCATTTTTGCGCACAAGAATGCGAAGAAGTTCTAGCTCATAAGATTTTTTCTTTTCTTCGCTAGTATCCCTCCATGATTTTAGACGATTTTAAC
>NODE-486-length-14130-cov-6.22742_pt1 | contig 14130 bp, 12 predicted proteins | sample MGYA00139097_ERZ477577 | MGnify/ENA metagenome assembly ERZ477577 | reverse complement strand
TTTTCTGATGTCATTGCTTTCCGGTTTGTTTTAACGCTATTGGCATTAGCTATAATCTGTTTAGTGACACTTTACTCAGAAGAACGTGCATACGAGCTAATTCTTAAGTTACATAGTAATGATATCCATAACCTTGCTTTTTACGATTCTTTAACAGGACTGTCAAACCGATGGAGTTTTCAGCAAAATTTACAAAAATTAATTGAGCAACAAGAAAGTCCTTCGATTGCATTACTCTATATTGATTTAGATAATTTTAAATTGGTGAATGATAATTATGGTCATGACACGGGGGATAATTTACTGGTTCATTTTTCGAAACAACTGAGTGAGTCTCTTCATGATATTGATGTAGCACGTTTATCAGGCGATGAATTTGTCGTTACCTTGAAGCACGTTGCTAACCCACATGAAGCTGAAATAGTTGCAAAGCAAATCTTAAGCTTTTTTAAAGAGGGATACGAACTTGATGGTATGGTCTACCCAGTCTTTGCTAGTATCGGTATTTGTCTTTCTTCAAATACCATAAACATGTCCTCCCAGTTGATTCGTTATGCTGATGCAGCAATGTATAAGGCGAAGAAGGCTGGTAATAATAACTACTGTTTCTTTGATGCTGATATTGCTGCACAATTATTCGAGAAACAGAGTATAGAAACAAGTTTAAAGCAAGCAATCGATTCTCACGATTTTTCATTAGTCTATCAACCAATATTTAGCTGCCAAACAGGAAATATGGTTGCTATCGAAGCACTTGTTCGTTGTCATAACGAAGGCTTATCGGGTTATGGTCCTGATAAATTTATTCCTGCTGCAGAGTCCACAGGTCTTATAAAAGAACTAGATTTATGGGTAATAGAAAATGCCATTAAAGATTTTATACATATCAGGCAATCAGTAGGTTTCACTGGTAAGTTAGCGATTAATATTTCTGGATTAGAACTTCTTAATAGCAACTTTCCTCAAAAAGTTAAAGGTATTACTGAGAAGCTTGATATACCATGTTCTGCCATCGATATTGAAGTTACTGAAACTGCACTTGTTGCAGATAATCCTACCGTTATTCAAGTGTTGAATGATTTCTCCAACCAAGGTTTTTCCATCTCTTTAGATGACTTCGGCACAGGCTATACGTCATTTAACCAACTGATCTTATACCCTGCAAAAAGCTTGAAAATAGACCGTTCATTCACTAATGCTTTATTCGACCCCGGTACATCACAAGCAAAAGTAGTCCAGACCATTCATGATCTTGCCAAAATATATAAGCTTCGATTGATAGCTGAGGGTGTAGAAACAAAAGAACAATTAGACTATTTGAAAAAATTAGGCTGCGATTGGGTTCAAGGTTATTTTTTATCACATCCAATTGAACGAGGTGAAATTATTACACTGTTACGCAAAGAATATGAAGCGAAAGCAACAGCAAACACTATTTAACTGACTATTAAATAATGACAAAAAAGCCTGGATATATATCCAGGCTTTTTATTTGAAGCTTTTGATTAAAATAATTTTACGCTGTTACTTTATCTAAAGCTTGACTGACATCTGCAATAATATCATCGATATTTTCGATGCCCACTGAGATCCTAACTAAATCTGAACTAACGCCTGCTTTTTGCAATTCTTGCTCATTTAATTGTCGGTGTGTTGTTGAAGCGGGGTGACAGGCAAGTGATTTCGCATCGCCGATATTGACTAGGCGTAAAATCATGTCCAGTGCATCGATAAACTGGGTGCCGGCTTCTAGTCCACCGTTAATACCAAAGCTTAAAATACCAGATGCTTTACCTTGGGTGATTTTCTTACACACTGCATTGTACGGGCTGTCAGTTAGTGCAGCGTAGTTAACCCAGCTTACTTTCGGGTGGTTTCGTAAGTAGTCAGCTAGTTTTTCAGCATTCTCACAGTGACGTTCCATACGTAGACCTAATGTTTCTAAACCTTGTAATAATTGGAATGAGTTCATTGGTGATATAGCTGAACCTGTATTTCTCAGTGGTGCGACACGGCAGCGTCCAATATATGCGGCTTCACCTAATGCTTCGGTGTAGACCACACCATGATAGGCAGGATCAGGTTCGTTTAATTCAGGGAATCGCGCTTTATTGGCAACCCAATCAAATTTACCTGAGTCGACGATCATGCCACCAATTGAAGTACCATGACCACCGATGTATTTAGTTAAAGAATGAACGACAATGTCAGCACCATGCTCAAAAGGTCGACATAAGAAGGGGGTTGCTACTGTGTTATCAACAATGACGGGAATACCGTGCCGATGTGCAATTTCTGATAGTTTTTCAATATCAACGATATTACCTGCTGGGTTACCAATAGATTCGCAGAAAATCGCTTTCGTTTTGTCATCAATCGCATTTTCAAATCCTTCGAAGTCATCATGCGATATCATGCGGGTTTCTATACCTTGCCTAGGTAAGGCATGAGCAAATAGGTTATAGGTACCACCATAAAGCTGGCTGGTACTCAAAATATTGTCACCAACAGAGCAGATACACTGAATAGCATAGGTAATAGCAGCCATTCCAGATGCTACAGCTAAACCAGCAATACCACCTTCCATTGCTGCAACACGTTGCTCGAGTACATCAGTGGTGGGATTCATGATTCGAGTATATATATTACCCGGTACTTTTAGATCGAATAAATCAGCACCATGTTGCGTATCATCAAAAGTATAAGATGTTGTTTGATAAATAGGTACCGCAGCAGCTTTGGTTGTTTGCTCTGATGTATAGCCGTGATGTAGTGCCAACGATTCAAGCTTCATATTTCTCTCCTGTTTTAGTGATGAGAGGGCATTATGATCATTTTATTATTTGCCCAAGCTCTTTATTATGCCGTTATTTCTTTACCATTTGCAGCTATGAAAGCCTGATCTATATCAGGTAATGGTTGATTATGAATAGCAGCCTCAAAACCTTTAAGACGTTTGTAAATAGACAACAATTCTACAATGGTTGTCCAAGAGTGGACTAATAACTGAAATGACTCTTCAACTTGCCTGAATGCATTACTAATTTGTTGCATAACACCTAAAGTAAGTGCACCAGCAATAATGGAGGGCCCCAATGCGATGAGTGGGATTAAAACTCCTGCTTGTAAATAACCATAACGCACTACATTGAAGTATAGGTAGTGGAAATACAAACGGAAATAGTTTTGACGTACATTTGAAAATAGCTCGGCTAATTTTACTGGTTCAGCGCGGTCATCATGATCTTCACCGTAAACTAACTCTTTACGATAAGCAGCTTCTACACGTTGGTTTTTAAATTCCAAGCCGGGTAATTTAATTCCTGCCAAGCCTAATAGTACCGTGCCAATAATTGACCAGATAATAGCTACAAACACTAATGCTTGTGAAACCTCACCTATTAACGGTAGTGTTTTTACATAACCTGATAAACCCCACAAAATTGGCAAGAAGGCAATCAGGGTCATAACTGAATTTAAGAAGTTCACCCCAAGAGACTCAACGATAGAGGCAAAGCGCATAGTATCTTCTTGAATACGTTGAGATGCACCTTCTATTTGACGAACTTGTGACCACTTCGACGTGTAGTAATTATTCATCGCGGTACGCCATCTAAACACATAATGACTCACAAAGAAGTTATTTAATACCGCAACGGTAATGGCAATTAAGGCAATGCTAGCAAAGGTGAATAGTTGAGAGTAATACTCATCAGCAGTGATTGAGTTTGGTGTGGTCAAGGCTTTTTGTATTAAGTTGTAGAAGTTTCCGTACCAAGAGTTGATCATGACGCTTACTTGAACTTGAAACCAGGTTATAAATACAATTAATCCCGAACCAATAACAGACCATTTCGCCCATTTTTGGCCACCAAATATCACCCATGATCCTATAAATAATGCGTAGCACACTGCCATATATTGATATTGCCAAATGTTGAGAGCGTATTTTTGGGCGGCTTGATAAGCTGCTTGAGCCGTGGCGTCAGCATTTTCAGCAAGAGCATCAGGAAAGTGAACACCGAATAAACCTCCCAAGCTATATTGACTGAGATCTTGGATCAGCAGATACCAACCTAAAACACTGGCCAGTGCCCATAGGGCAAAGCTTATAAAAAATAATTTGGGTCTAGGAAAAAAGGATAAAAACACGATGTATATCTCTTATATTTTAAGTTAGCTAGATTAATCGAAGAAGACTTAGAGTCTCATATTTATAAGGAGTTCACAGACTATAGATTATTTACTATCGAAAGTCATATGGATAGTCAGTCACTCCCTTGGAAACAAAGTGACTGGGATCGGTTGGACAAACACGTTTTGAAATTGAAGGTGTGCTGACAATTCTCTATTCTGATGCTATTTGTGAAACAGGGGGCTAGGTATAACTCCTGAAATATCTGAGGTTTGACTTATACAGAACCTAAGCCTAGTTTTAACGCTTATAGTTATCAATATACAGTGCTGTTGCACCAGCAACGGCAGCAGGGATAACTAAAAAGTTAATAATTGGAATCATTGTTGCTGCGAGTGTTGCCGCACCAAATCCTAACGCTAAGAAACGTTTTTGTCTTAATAATTCACGCTGTTGTGGGAATTTAAGTTGATGATTTCCCATTGGATAGTCATGGTAATCAATGGCTAACATCCAGCTAGAAAATAGCACCCATAAGACAGGAGCAATAATATTCACGACTGGAATCCAAGACAAAATAAACAGTGGAATCATCCATAGCAAGACATACGCTAATTTTCTGATCTCATTCCAAATCATTGATGGTGCATCTTTGATAATTTCAGACCAATTGAGACCTTCGGGAGCTTGGCCCAATAGCTTTTTTTCCACAGCTTCTGCTAGTGGGCCATTAAAAGGCGCCGCTAGAATATTAGCGATAATAGAAAAAGTAAAGAAGATCGTTATGAGTAGTAACGATGCAAATAATGGCCAGATGATCCACATAATCCAGCCGAGTAACCATTCAGGGATCCAGCTTGGGATCATTCTGTGGATCCAACTATCAAACTCACTCACACTTAACCAAATAGCAAAACTAAACAATAGCGTATTAATAGCCATTGGGATGTATGCGAAACGACGAATACCTTTTTGATGAATAAGGCTAAATCCTTTTAAAAGGTAGTTAGCGCCTTTAAATAAGTTTTGCATTTGGTTCACTATCCTTTGCTATTAAAGCCGCACCGTAGGCTGCTTCAGTATTTTCTGGAGTTATAAATGATACGTGAAATTTTCTTTGTCGGATAGCTTGCCAAGTCCTATTAACCGAACCAGTTCCAACAGTTCTTATTGATTTTATCGGTGTTCTAGTTATGCGTTCAAGAAGTGTATAAGATTGATATTCAACGTTGGCTATGCCATTAAGTAAGGCATGTAAAAATTCAGATCGGCTCTCCAAACGGGGTGATAAACATGGCTGTAAGTCGGGATCATTGATAGGAAAGCGTTCACCTTTTTCTAATAAGGGGTAATAGTCTGGCACAGTCTGATTAATATCTATTTGAACACTCAATTCAAGCAGTTCATTATTAGTAAAGTAATGTTGTAATACAGCTCCCCCCGTATTGGATGCTCCTCCAACCAACCATCGGTCATTTAAGCGATGACTATAAACACCTTGTTGTGGAATAAATACTGGATGATCACACAACATTTTAACGACTAGAGTAGAGCCTAACGATGTTAGGGCATCACCTAGTTCGTTCGCACCGGTGGCAATAAAGGCTGCAATACTATCTGTTGTTCCCGCTTTAATAGTAGGCCTGTGACTGAGTTCAAATTGCTGCATTAATGCATCTGATACAAAACCTATTTCAGTGCCACAAGCTACAACTTGTGGCAGTATTGATGTACTAACAACGTCGCCTATCCAGTTTGGCCAGCATCTATCAATAGGATCGTAACCTGACTTTAGAGCATTGTTTTCGTCGCTTATTGCTAAGGGCGCTCCTAAATTGTAATTAATCCAATCAGCTTGATGTAGTAAAAAATACTTTCCTGTCAGCGCATAGCTTTCGATTAAATACAGTAACTTTGCTAGACCACTACCTGTACCATGAGCTGCTGATGTAGCAGGAACGATGGACTCAAGTAACTTAGCTTGTTGACGTGCATTACAGTTGTTATACATCAGAATCGGTGTAAGAGGCTGACCTTTTTCATTAACAACAAGGATTGAACCAGAGGTTGCATCAACAGCGATAGATTGAATTTTATAGCCACTGCATTGGTGAATGAGATTAGATAAAACCGAAACAACTAATTGCCAATCAAGAGCGGGGTTGTGTTGGGTCTGGCTAGAATTGGAGAAGGGCTTGTGACAGCGTGCAATGATACGGCTTTGATCATCAATGGCATAAGCTCGACACCCTGAGGTGCCGAGGTCAATACCGATATAAGCGTTATTAAGCATAACGCCTGTTCGATTTAGGGTAGTTGAACTGGTGTTGGTGCAACCCAACCTTCTTGTCTGTATTCAGCTACGACATTGGTATATACACCACCGCGGACATTAAAAATACCTGTAATACGCATAAAGCGTGGGTCAGTTGCAGCAACTAAATCATCTAGAATCATATTAGTTACTTTTTCATGGAACGCACCTTCATTACGGTATGACCATAAATAAAGCTTGTATGATTTTAATTCGACACATTTTAAGTCAGGTACATAATCGATTTTAATTGTGGCAAAATCTGGTTGTCCTGTTTTGGGACAAATTGCAGTAAACTCAGGAGTCTCGATATGGATGCTATAATCACGCTCTGGAAACTCATTGTCGAAAGTTTCTAATTGCTTACTTGGTTGTGTTGACATGAAAAATCTCGAATTGATAATTAAAATGAACATTATCCCTTAGTTGGAACATAAATTTAAGTGTTAGATATAGCAGTTATTATAATTTTATTGGTTGGCGCTTTTGTGGGGGCTGCTTGGTATGCTAATTACATTACTAAGCAACGTCGCAAGGAGCTGTTTGACGACTTTGATAATATCGAGCCAGAAATGGGCGATAGCAATCAATTCGGGGAATTATTTCAGCAGGAGATGGACCAGCATGCCATAGATAGTGAACGGTTTGATATCGATGCAGAACCAACTGTTACACTTTCTGAGTCCGTCAATGATCGGGTTGAAAACACTGCTCCACCAAAACAGTCAACAGAGCCTCAAACAGAACATCAGGGCATCGATATTGTTGAAGACAGTGATGATTTAGACACTATTCGTGAGCCAGAGCCAGTGATTGTTGCTGATGAAGTAATTAAAAAGGCTCCGCAAAGCCCACCGAATGTAAATGAATGGGATATGGTGATTGCATTTACCATTATGGCGCGTGATGATGCTCAATTTTCAGGTCGATCAATTAAGCGAGTATTTGAAAGTTTAGATCTTCACTTCGGCGATATGCAGATCTACCACCGCCAAGTCCCAGGCTTACGTACTGAATCAATATTTAGTGTCGCGAATATAATCGATCCCGGTACGTTAAATCCAGACATGTTTGCCACAATGAAAACGCCTGGCTTATTAATCTTTTCGCGCTTACCAGGCCCAGTAAATGGACTGACATTATTCGATGATTTACTCGACACAGCACAAAAGATGGCGGACAAGCTAGATGGAGTTCTCTCTGATGAATCTCGTCAACCAGTTAGCCAAGCAACCATAGAAGAAATGCGAGGCCGAATATTACACCTCAACTTACAATTACAAGCAGAAAATAATCATTACAATAATGACTACTAAAACCGAATTTAAACAGCGTGCTAGTGAATTACGAGACTTAATAAATAAATATAACTACCTCTATTATGTGACTGATAATCCAGAAGTTACTGATAGCGAGTATGACCGATTATTTACTGAGCTTAAACAACTTGAACAACAGTATCCAGAATTATTAACAAACGATTCTCCTACTCAGCGAGTAGGGGGGCAAGCACTTGATAAGTTCAGTCAGATCACTCACGCATTGCCTATGTTGTCTCTTGATAATGTATTCGATGCCGATGAGTTTGAAGCTTTCGATCAGCGTGTGCGCGATTGGCTTAATACAAGCGAAACACAAATTTATGCTGCTGAACCTAAGTTGGATGGTTTAGCGATTAGTATTCGTTATGAGCATGGTCTATTAGTTCAAGCGGCTACCCGTGGTGATGGGACTGTAGGTGAAGACGTAACTGTCAATGTTCGCACTATTCCAACGGTACCACTGCGTTTGCAAGGATATAACATCCCCGAGGTGATTGAAATTCGGGGTGAGATTTTCATGCCTAAAGAAGGCTTTGAGAAACTCAATCAAGCTCAAATTTCTGCAGATAAAAAACCTTTTGTGAACCCACGTAATGCGGCAGCGGGTTCATTACGCCAATTAGATTCTAAAATCACTGCCACACGACCACTCGCTATTTATTGTTACGGTATTGGTGAAATTGTAGGGATGGAAGCACCCGAAAGCCATAGTGCAGCAATGAAACAACTTGAACAATGGGGATGCCGTATTTCACCTGAGTTAAAGCAAGTAGAAGGTATTCAAGGTGCACTAGACTATATTACTTATCTTGGTGATAAACGTGACAGCCTACCTTATGATATTGATGGTGTTGTGTTTAAAGTAGATAAAGTAGCTTTGCAACAGCGTTTAGGTTTTGTTGCTCGAGCACCACGTTGGGCAATCGCTCACAAGTTTCCTGCTCAAGAAGAAATGACGGTGGTTGAAGATATAGAAATTCAAGTCGGTCGCACAGGCGCTTTAACTCCTGTTGCAAGACTAAAACCTGTGTTTGTAGGCGGTGTAACGGTTAGTAATGCTACTTTGCATAATGAAGACGAAATACGTCGTAAAGATGTGCGTGTTGGCGATACTGTGATTGTACGTCGTGCGGGTGATGTGATTCCCGAAGTAGTGCAAGTTGTACCCTCAAAACGAACTGCAGAATCCTATGAATTCGTAATGCCGAGTACTTGCCCTATATGTGGTTCCGATGTTGAACGTATTGAAGGTGAAGCCAAAGCCCGTTGTACTGGTGGCTTGTATTGTGGAGCTCAACGTAAAGAAGCTATTAAACATTTTGCCTCACGTAAAGCTTTTGACATTGATGGCTTAGGCGATAAAATCGTTGAACAACTAGTTGATGCTGGCTTCATTAAAGACGTCGCTGATTTGTTTCATTTAACTGTAGAACAGCTATCCTCTTTAGAGCGGATGGGCGATAAGTCAGCTGAAAATTTAGTGACTGCATTAACGGCCTCAAAACAAACAAAGTTTGCACGGTTCTTATATTCACTGGGAATTAGAGAGGTAGGCGAAGCAACAGCTAGATCGTTAGCAAGCCATTTCTTAACATTAGATGGACTCATACAGGCTAATGAAGAGTCATTAATCGAAATTGAAGATGTGGGTCCCGTGGTTGCACATCATATCGTGACTTTCTTTGAGCAAAGCCATAACCGTGAAGTTATCCAACGTTTGTTAGATGCAGGTATCTCTTGGCCTGAAGAACAAAAAATCGCAGCAGATTCGGCGTTAAGCGGTAAAACGATTGTGCTAACAGGTACATTAGACAAACTATCTCGTAGCGAAGCAAAAGAGAAGTTACTTGCATTAGGTGCCAAGGTCGCTGGGAGCGTATCGAAGAAAACAGACTTTGTCGTTGCTGGCCGTGATGCTGGTTCAAAACTGACAAAAGCAGAATCACTGGGTATCAGTGTCGTAGATGAAACAACATTAATAGAATGGTTAAACTAGGGAAACATATGACTGCACTTGCAAATGCAATTAAAAAAGTAGCAACAGGACCACATTTAAGTAAAGATTTATCTATTGATGAAGCTCGCGACGCGATGCTTGAAGTGCTAAATGGTGCCGATGCTGTTCAATCCGCTGTGTTTTTCATCGGTTTACGAATGAAAACAGAAACCAATGATGAAAACCTAGGGATTCTACAAGCCTTACAACAAAATACAGTCCAGCAGACATCATCGGTTCCAGAAATATTAACATTCGCCGACCCATTCAATGGCTATAATCGTCATTGTCCCATATTGGCATTTCTTCCTGCTGTACTCGCTGCATCTGGCTTACCTACGATTTCACAAGGCGTGAAAGAAATGGGGCCTAAGTTCGGTGTTACACACTCACAAGTATTAGCTCTTGCTGGAATGGATACCTACCAATCTGTTGAAGTCGCTACTCAGAGAATAAATAACCCCGATACTGCTTGGGCTTATATTGACCAATCTCAATCAACTCCTAGATTGTATGCCTTAGAAGATCTGCGTACTAAAATGATTAAACGTCCCAGCTTAGCAACACTTGAAAAACTAATTCTACCGATCAAAGCACAAGCAAAAAATCATTTAGCCGTTGGTTTCGTTCATAAAGCCTACCCGAGTGTTTTGGCATGGCTTGCTAATCAAGTTGGATTTGATACAGCGTTAATTATGCGAGGCATTGAAGGTGGCGTTTTACCTACATTACGTGAAACTTCAAATAACTATCGTGTCCATGGTGAACAGGTTGAAGAATTGAAAATAGATCCGACCCAATTTGGGATAGAACAATCAACACGTGGCGTTTTGCCGCAACAATCAGAACAAGTAACAGCAGAAGAAACCGTAGAGCTAGGCCTAAAAGCCTTAACAGGTGAAACAGGACCTGCGTTTGATAGCTTAGTATTAGCTGCTGCAATTAATTTATGGCATGTTGGCAAGTTCTCAACACAGCTACAGGCTGCCGAACAGGTACGAGAAGTCATTATGAGTGGACGCGCTAAGGCCTTTTTTGATGCTGGCTTAGTCTAATTCTTCGTAAGTATTCAGCCGTAATATTCTAAATAGGTAATTAAAATGGTTTTTCAACAGACATTAACGCTAAGCACCTCAGGGCGTAGTACAACTAATATTACGGAACAAATTCAACATCTTGTTGCTCAGTCAGCTATTCAAACCGGTACTTGTCATGTATTTGTACAGCATACTAGTGCCTCATTAATGTTATGTGAAAATGCAGATCCTGACGTTAGACGTGATTTAGAAACTTATATGCAGCACATTGTGCCAGATGGTGATCCGATGTTTTTACATCAGGACGAAGGCCCTGATGATATGAGTGCACATATACGTACGGTACTGACTAATCCAGATCTCACTATGCCGGTAAGTCAAGGTCGCTGCGATTTAGGTATTTGGCAGGGTGTGTATTTATGGGAGCATCGCACGCACCGTCACAGTCGACGGATTATTGTCACAATTATGGGTGAATAACTGTAACATTAGAGTATCGAATTCGTCTTTGTGTATATCTTAAACCAAGGCCAATACTATGACGATGCCATTCCAAGCTAAACATAAGTATTATCAGATCACCCTAATATTCAGTATCTTATTTTCACTGCTTGGCTTTTCATACAATGTGTGGCGTATGGAAATATCAGAGCAAAATAATACCATTCGCACTGCATCGTTCGAAATGTTAGTTGAATTATCTTCACTGGAACAGCTTGTTTATATCGCCCATTATGATGGCGACCTAGAGCAGGGGAGTCCAAGAAAGGGCTGGGTAAAAGTCGGCCTTATCAATGACTTAAGTGTATTATCTGATCCAAGTGTTGAGAAATCTTCCGATAACTTGGTCCTAGTGTGGAGCGACCATTGGAATGGAGTTGGCACTGACAAAACATCTGTAGATAATATTGTGGCTGCTATTGACGTGGTTAGAGCAGAAATAAAACGTCTATTGAAATCACTTGAATAAAGTTATTTATTCGAGAAATTCTGCGATATAGCTTGATGACACGATATAACCATTAACGGTACTTGCACTGTTTTTGTATCGGTCGGTACTATGGTTGATGCCAAAAATGCGTCCTTCATCATCAAATACAGGGCCTCCACTTAGGCCTGTTTCTATACAATCACTCATCACCAGTGGTTTTATTTTTAAGCCGAGACCTAGATATTTACTGGTCCCTAGTAGGTGTTGTTTACGAACAATTAGTTTCGACTGCGGAAATAACTCTGCCTTTGATAAAGAGCTGAGCTCAATAGGGTAACCAACAGTAAACAAGGTTTGATTATAAATTTCATTTTCACCCTCAAAAAGTTCGGCACTTTTATGTATTTCACCCTCATCAATTATTTTGTAAAGTGAGAGATCGATGGTTTTATCTTCTTTTACAAATTGTGCCCAGAATAGTCTACGGTCATTATGCGTATTGATTGACACTAAAACGAGCGGGTGACCGGCAGTTACATGAGAGGCTGATAATACAAAGCCTGTTTCACCTCTAAAGCGAACTAATACACCTGAACCATGACCATAGTAGGGTGATGTTTGTACTTCTCTAAGAGGTGAAGCAATACGCACCACAGTATCGAGTGGCAGTTGTTGCGTTTTTACATTACGGTTACTTTCGTCGGGCAGTTGTTCGTTACAAATAGTGTTGGCCGGAGAAAAACTCGGTAAAAGTGCAAAGGTTAGCAGTAATGGCGTAATCAAATAATTTTGCACAAATAAGTACCTCGGCACTTTGCGTAATTAAATCGATGTATGATGATTACAGTCGCAACCATGACCACAGAAGCACTAGTCGGATTCGTTTTTAATTCTTTTATTGATGCCCAGTTAAATGTACCAATCGATACCATTATCATTACAGCGACAAGTGCAGCCATCGGTACAATTTTCAATAGATCGCTCAAGAACACCACTAAAATCAAAAGAACGACACCAGCAGTCATTGCTGAAAGGCGTCCTCGTCCACCTGATTTAACATTGATAATCGATTGACCGATCATGGCACAACCTGCCATACCACCAATTAAACCTGAACCAATATTAGCTAGCCCTTGGCCCTTACATTCACGTTTTTTATCACTTTCAGTATCTGTTAATTCATCAATCACATTAGCTGTGAGTAATGATTCTAATAAACCTACTACAGCGATAGAGATTGAATATGGCATAACGATCCATAATGTTTCCATATTAAACGGTACATCTGGCCATAAAAAGACCGGTAAGGTATCGGGTAATGCCCCCATATCACCAATGCTTCGAACATCAATACCCATGTAGTAAACCAGTGCTGTTAAGGCAATAATGTTTACTAATGGAGATGGGAGGATTTTTCCTACTACGGGTACATAAGGAAATAGATAAATAATTCCAAGACCTGCAGCAGTTAAAGCATACATATGCCATGTAACATTCATTAATTCAGGCACTTGAGCCATAAATATAAGAATTGCTAAAGCATTCAAAAAACCAGTCATTACAGATTTTGAGATAAAGCTCATAAACTTATGTAAGTTTAGATAACCAGCAATGATTTGAAATACACCCGCCAAGACAGTGGCAGCTAAAAGATACTGTAAGCCATAATCTTTGACCAAAGTAACCATTAATAAGGCTGTAGCTGCAGTTGCAGCTGAAATCATCCCCGCTCGGCCACCAGTGATAGCGATAATAACGGCAATAGCAAACGACGCGTATAGACCGATTTTAGGATCAACGCCTGCAATGATTGAAAAGGCTATCGCTTCAGGAACGAGTGCAATGGCAACGACAATACCCGCTAGAATATCGCCACGGATATTACCTAGCCAGTCTTGTTTAGCTGATAACAGCATGGTTTATTTCCCTTGATTCATAAAATAGAATACATTGTCAGAACTGACAACAAACCGAATATTATACATCAAAAACACATCTTCTCGATGCGGTATATCGCTTTAAAAAATGGAAACTTATTATTGTTGCTTGCGGCGTGTATTAGCCATTTTTAGGATGAGTCGTTTTTGTTTATTGTCACACTGCGTCCATTGCATTATCTCATCCATACTTCGGTAACAACCTACACAAATATCTTTCGTATTGAGGCAGCAATTTCTAATGCACGGGGAAGGAACGTCTGTCATTGGTTAATCTCGCTCAAAGTATCTATTACAACTACCGCAGCCACGACTAGAATCACTACCGCCAGAAACCGGATCAGAATTTCCACTGTTTTAAACCAAACTGCTTTAGACATACATTTAATCCATGGATTACTAACTAAAAAGGTGTGAGATTTTATGGCCACTAAAGATACTGTCATGAGCACTCTCTT
>NODE-485-length-14146-cov-10.4275_pt1 | contig 14146 bp, 9 predicted proteins | sample MGYA00139097_ERZ477577 | MGnify/ENA metagenome assembly ERZ477577 | reverse complement strand
TAAAATCCATAATAACTATAATAACTATAATGTTAAATAGGGGGCCAAGGGAACAAGAATGAAAGATATATTTACCGTTGCCAAAGCCAGCGAATATTGCGGTGTCTCTCCCCAAACGATCATCAATTGGGTTGAATCAGGCTATATCGAAGCTTACAAAACGGTTGGCGGACACCGCCGCATCAAGAAGAAAAATCTTGAAACCTTTATGGAAGAGCAAGGCATTCCGATTCCTGAAAAAGATGACCAGCAGGATAAAAGGATCAAAATACTGGTGGTGGATGATGACCCCATTATTGTTGAAACAATTGTGCTCGCTTTTGAAGAAGACGAGTTTGACTACGAAGTGATTTCGGCCTCCGATGGGTTTGAAGCCGGACTCCAGGTTGAGCACTTCAAGCCGGACCTGTTGATTCTCGATATCATGATGCCTGATATCAAGGGCTATGAGGTCTGCAAACGAGTCAAGTCGAATCCGGAAACGAAAGACACTCGGATTATCGTTCTCTCAGCATATCTGGATGAAGAGAAGTTCAAGAAGATGAAGGATTATGGCGCCGATGCCTGTTATTCAAAACCTCTGCCGTTACCTCAGCTCAAGGATGAAGCGGCCCGCCTTTTGGGACTGAAATGAGGTGACCGAATAACATTTCTTCATCTTAATTTTTTTCTGGGCCGACATAACCTTCGATACATTTGAGGAGGTAATATGAAGCTCAAGGATGCACTGAAAAAAAACAAGTTCGCGGTTACCTCCGAAGTTCAGCCGCCGATCGATACGGATCCGGACGAATTCATAGACAGGTTGAAGCTCATTCGAGGTCGAGTTGACGGATTTTCCCTATCGGAGATAGAGATTGAAGGTGTGGTCGGAGATACCATAAAGACCTGCGATCTGCTGAAAAGAAATAAGTTTGATCCGATTTATCAGACCACAACCCGCCAGAAAAACAGGCTGCAGCTGCAACAGGACCTTATCCATGCCCACCAGGCCGGCGTTGAAAACCTGCTTGTCTTCACTGAAGATTACCGCCTTACCGGAGACAGCCTCCAGGAAATGATGTTTTTTCACGTCGATGCCGGAAAGCTGTCCTCGGTTCTTGATCACCTCAGAGAAGGGCATACGGTGGAGGGGGACTCACTTCCCGATAAAACAGAATTTATGCTTGGTTCCGGTGTGGATTCTTCCTGGGGGAAAAACGTTCCTGAATTGGAAATGGTGGAAATGGAGGAAATGACCAAAATCGGAACCGGATATTTTCTTACCACCCCGGTGTTTGACCTGGATTCATTTGAAAAATTTCTCAAAAACGTCAACACCTTCGGAGTTCCTGTCATCGCAGAAGTCCTGATCATCAGAAATGCCAGCATGGGCCAGTTTCTCAATCGACATGTGAAACCGGGCATGGTGCCGGACTGGGTCATCAAGAAACTGCTGCGGGCTCCGGAAAAGAAAAAAGCGAGTATTGAAATCTTTGCCGATCTTGCCACCGGCCTCAAAGACCTCTGCCAGGGAATTCATATTATCTCCATCGGGGGAGAGGAACACCTGAGGCATTACCTGGATGCGGCAGATTTATATTGACACTTACTAACCGTATAAAGGCCTAATATGTTACGTTAAAATGGCTAAAGGTGAGGAGCCCGTCTCATGGAATCCATCAGCCTAACAATCAACGGGACGAAAATCAGCTGTCCCGAAGGGCAAAGCATCCTCCAGGCAGCGGAAGCGCATCATATAAAGATTCCCAAATTGTGTCACCACCATAGCCTGAAACCATTTGGCGCCTGTCGGCTCTGTCTTGTAGAAGACGAAAAGAGTGGCAGGATTTTCGCCTCATGCGTCACTCCCGCAGCTCCGGATATGGTGATCCAGACGCATGCGCCTCAGATCATCAAGCACAGGCGTAATATCGTCTCTCTGATGATGGCCGAACATCCAGAATCATGCATTGTCTGCAACAAAGGAAACCGCTGCCAGCTGCGGTTTATTGCCGCAGATCTTGGCATCGGCGACAACGCACTTTATCCGATGCCCAATTTTGCCCCCCTGGAGCAAACGAATCCTTTTATCACCAGAGACTTGTCCAAATGTGTTCTCTGCGGCAAATGCGTTCGTGCGGATCACGAACTGGTGTGCACCGGAGCTATCGATTACAATTCGCGGGGTTTCAACTCCCGCCCGGTAACCCTGCATGAACTTCCTCTGGAAAAATCATCCTGTACGTTCTGCGGCACATGTGTCTCCATCTGTCCCACCGGCGCTCTATCGGCTAACAATGAATTTGTTGGTACCCCGGAAAAAGAGTCGACTTCCATCTGCGGATTTTGCGGCGTCGGCTGCAGCCTGGACCTGGGTGTGGCCGGAAATAAGGTTGTGGAGGTCAATCCCTCCCACCTCAAAAACAGTGTCAATGACGCGACACTTTGTGTCCGCGGACATTTTGGCCATGATTTTTTGAACTCAGAGAAAAGACTGACACACCCCCTTATTCGCAATCAAGACGAACTGGTGCCAGCCACCTGGGACGTTGCACTTGAAACCGCGGCACAGCGGATTCTGGAGATAAAAAATCTACACGGTCCGGACAGTATAGCGTTTCTCGGGTCCTCAAAATGTTCCAATGAGGAAAACTACCTTTTCCAGAAAATTGCCCGCACGCTTATTCAGACAAACAATGTGGATAATGGCGGCTATATGTCCGGCAGGCTGATTCTTGACCTGGTTGACAAACGAACAGACCAGGCCGGCCGCTTTAACTTTTTTGCCGGCCCCTTTTCAGGACTTGAGCAGGCGGAAGTGGTGGTTGTGTTGGGAGCTGAACCGGCCCACACTGCCCCGGTTTTCGACTATTACCTTAAAAGGTGCGCGAGAAAGGGTATACCGCTGATTGTTGCAAACCATAGAAAAACGGATCTGGCCGGTTTTGGTTCGTGCTGGATCAATCCGTATGGCTCCCCGACAGCTAAACAGAATGTTGTCGACACCTTTTATCTTGAACTCATCAATCTGATTTCAGCCCGGCTTCTTGCTGCAGAAAAGGTTGACACCTCGTTTATTTCACGCTTCACCAGCGGCTTTGAACAATTCCAGGAAGACCTTTCAGCGCTCGACCAGGAGGCTTCTTTGGCGAAGGCGAATCTTGATACTGAAACAATTACAGAGGCGGTCGAACTGCTGGCGGGAAAGAAAATCACCTTTGTGGTCGGTGAGGCAATGATGCTCCAGCGATATGGCAAAGAGGCCATGGAGGCCCTCTTAAACCTGGCTCTTATGACCGGCAGTATTGGCTACAACGGCGCTGGATTTCATGTTCTGTCAAAAGAAAATAACCTTGTCGGAGCTTGGGATATGGGCGCAGGTCCAGAAGCCCTTCCTGGCCGCCTGAGGATTGACAGCGAGAACGACCGTACAACATGGGAAAAGGCCTGGGGGGTAAAGATTCCGGAGTCCAGGGGGCTGGATCTGTTTCAGATGATACAAAGCGCCGAAGAGGGGCGGCTCAAAGCCATGTATATCATGGGAGAGAACCCATTGCGAAGTCTGCCTCAGTCAGAACTTGTTTTGAACTCACTGAAATCCCTTGAATTAATTGTCGTCCAGGACATCCTGTTCAGTGAAACGGTTGGCATTGCAGACGTGGTGTTTCCCGCTGCTGCATTTTCAGAAAAATCTGGCAGCTTTACCAATATGGAAGGAAAAATCCAGTGTTTCTCCTTCGCCGTATCGCCGCCCGGGCAGGCCAAATCAGACCTTGAAATTCTGGGACTGCTTGCCGAAAAATTGGGTGCCCCCGGCTACAAACTCAACCACCAAGAAATCAGGCAGGAAATCAGCAATACGATCACCAGCTTCTCGGATGCCGCCGCCTGTAAACACCCAATCTGGATAAGAGAAGAGACGCAGGCAGAGGAAGGCCTGGCCGAGGAACAGATCCGGTTTTCCCCGGTAAGCTCGAGTAAAGAAACAGAACCTGGTGATCAGTACCCGTTTATCGCCCTCTTCGGTTCGCATAGAAATCATCTTGGAAGCGGCACCAGAACGGAGCAATCCGCTCGAATCAGTGACTGTGATGTAAAAGGAGAAATTGAAGTCTCGCCCGCTGATGCAGAGAACATGAGCTGGGTTGACAACGACAGGATCAGAATCAGATCAGCAGCCGGAGAAATAGAAAGAAATATCAGAATCAGCCGTACTATCGAGCCCGGGTACATCCATGTCCCCACCGCTTTCAATGGTAACGATGCGCGGAACCTGCTTCAACTGGCGCCTCTTGTTGAGACCGACTCAAGCGGCTGGGATTCATGCCCGGTTGCAATTGAGAAAGCTGAAACCGTGACGGTGGATAACTGAGAAAGGTTAAAGATATGAAATCGACTGAAATTGACTGGGAAAAATTTTCAGAAATCGTCGAAGCACATAAACAAAAAAAATGGGGCTTGATCCCTCTGCTGCAAAAAGTTCAGGAGAGTATTGGCTATATCCCTCCGGAATCGATTGAAGCCATCGCCGAAGCCCTCGATCTCTATCCCAGCCAGGTCCAGGGAGTCGTCACCTTTTATGCAGGTTTTTCTACCGAGCCAAGAGGCAAATGCGTTTTGAAGGTTTGCCGGGGGACTGCCTGTCACGTCAAGGGAGGTAAAAGCATTTTGCGCGTAATCCAGAAAGACCTTGACCTGGAAGAGGGAGAAACAAGCCCGGATTATCAGTTCACCCTTGAAACCGCAGCCTGCCTGGGAGCCTGTTTCCTGGCACCTGCCATGATGGTCGATCGTGAATATTACGGTAAGCTGAACCCGACCAAGGTTACCAGTGTTCTCGGTGAGTACCGAAAACAAAAGGGAGAAGATTAAGACATGGAGAAGCTTTCATCCATCGGACAATTTGAGTGGCTTCGGAACGGAATCCTGTCAAAAACCACCCGGGATAAACCTGTGGTACACGTCTGCATGACCGGTTGTCGAGCCTATGGCGCAGCTTCAGTAAAAGATGCGCTTGTCGAAGAAGTCAATAAGCAAGGCATGTCAGACAGTGTTGAGATCCGCTCTACCGGCTGCCATGGTTTCTGTGCAAAAGCACCGGTTATCGCCATCGAACCCCTGGGCATACAATACCAGGAAGTGACCCCTGAAGATGCTGAAGAGATCGTGGCGCTGACGCTAAAAAAGAACCAGCTGATCGAAAGATTGGCCTACCGGGACCCAAAGTCGAATGCTCCGATCTATTATCTCAATCAGATCCCGTTTTATGCAAAACAGGAGAAAAGGGTTCTGAAACGGTGCGGACGAATCGATCCGACCAGAGTGGAAGACTATATCGCCGCGGGCGGCTATCAGGCCATTGTCAAAGCTTTGTCAAAAATGAATCCGGAACAGGTGATCGAAGAGGTGCTCGCCGCCGGAATAGGGGGACGTGGTGGCGCGGGCTTTCCCACCGGACTCAAATGGAAGTTTGCCCGTCAGGCGGAAGGCCAGCCCAAATATATCATCTGCAACGCGGATGAAGGTGATCCCGGCGCCTTTATGGACCGGGCCATGCTGGAAGGTGACCCCCATGCCGTGCTGGAAGGAATGTTAATTGGCGCCTATGCCATAGGCGCCCGTTACGGATATATCTATGTACGGGAAGAATACCCGATCGCAGTTGAACATCTCACCATTGCGATCGATCAGCTCGAGGAGTTGGGTCTTCTTGGTGAGAACATTCTGGGCCTGGGTTTTGATTTCGAACTGTCCCTGAAAATGGGGGCAGGTGCCTTTGTCTGCGGCGAGGAAACAGCCCTGATGGCATCCATTGAGGGCAAGCGCGGCATGCCCACGGCAAGGCCACCGTTCCCAGCCCAGCAGGGATTGGACAGAAAACCGTCCAATATCAACAATGTGGAAACCTTTGCCAATATTTCCCTGATCATCAGTAACGGGGCTGCTTGGTATGCAGAGATCGGCACTGAAAATAGCAAGGGCACCAAGATTTTTTCTCTGGCGGGAAAGGTCAATAATACCGGCCTGGTAGAGGTTCCCATAGGGGTTACCATAAAAGATGTGGTGTATGACATCGGAGGGGGGATTCCACAGGGCAGAGAATTTAAAGCAGTCCAGATGGGAGGGCCTTCAGGCGGTTGTGTGCCAAAACAGTTTCTTAATCTGCCAATCGATTATGACACGCTCCAGAGAATCGGTGCGATCATGGGTTCTGGCGGTATGGTGGTGATGGATGAAAACAATTGCATGGTTGAAATCGCCCGTTTCTTCCTGAGTTTTACCCAGTCCGAATCATGCGGGAAATGTGCGCCCTGCCGTTTGGGAACCACCCAGCTGTTGAAAATATTGACCAAGATCACCGATGGTGAAGGCAGAATGGAAGATATCCAGGCCATCAAAGATCTGGGTGAGACCATTACTGCCACGTCTCTCTGCGGGCTCGGCCAGACCTGCGCCAAACCTGCCATATCGACGTTGAAATATTTCACCAGGGAATACGAAGACCATATCAAGGAACATCGTTGTTCCGGAGCGGTGTGTGATTCCATGGTGATATCGGCCTGCCAGCATGCCTGTCCCGCCGGCATCGATGTTCCCAACTATGTTGCCGCCATCGCCTGTGGCAACTACGGTCAAGCCGTTGATATCATAAGAGAGCGAAACCCGTTCCCGGCGGTCTGTGGTCGAATCTGCATCCATCCCTGCGAAACAAAATGCCGGCGAGGGGAGCTTGACGAAGCTATCGCCATCAGGACACTCAAACGGTTTGCCTCGGACTGGTATTTTGAAAATATCGGCATGGCCCAAGAACCATTCCCGGTTACCAATTCTCAAAAGGTTGCCGTTGTCGGTGCCGGTCCGGCAGGGCTGACCTGCGCCTATTTTCTCAACCGGATGGGATATAAAGCGAGTGTCTTCGAGTCCCAGGAGATTGCCGGGGGCATGCTGGGTATCGCCGTGCCTGAATTCCGACTGCCCCGGGAAATCATCGAGGAGGAAGTCAGATATATTGAGAGCTGCGGGATTGATATTCAATACAACGCTCCCATCGATGCCTCGCATACGGTAAATGAGCTCCTTCAGGAAGGGTTCAGTGCGGTGTTCATCGCCGCCGGGGCTCAAGCCAGCAAACAAATGGGAATTCCCGGCGAAGAACTGGCTCTTGACGGACTTTACTACGGCCTCCCGTTTTTAACAGATATCCGCTGTGGAGAAAAAATAAGGCTGCGTGGCAGGGTGATTGTCATTGGCGGTGGAAACGTGGCCTTCGATACCGCCAGAACGGCTTTGAGAGTGGGTGCCCAGGATGTTCATATCTATTACCGACGGGGCATTGAAGAGATGCCCGCCTGGACAAAAGATATCGAGGAAGCCATCGAAGAAGGTGTCATCATTAAGCCCTTCTGGTCACCCGGGAAAATCCTTCACGATCACAAAAAGGTGACCGGTATAGAATTCGTGGGAAGTAACACCATCTTTGAACAGGACGGCACTTCATATGTCAAGGAAGACCCGGAGCAAATTCTGAAAGTGGACGCCGACGTCATTATCATCGCCGTCGGCCAGGCCCCGGATGCCTCGTTTTTAACAAAAGAGAGCCAGTTGGAGCGATCTCTGTGGGGCAGTCTTGAGGTGAACCGGAACAGCTTGACAACAAATGTTGATGGAATCTTTGCAGGAGGCGATTTTATCACCGGCCCGACCACAGTTATCTCTGCCATTGCCTCAGGCAGAAGGGCTGCGATTGCCATCGATCATTACCTGTCCGGCATAAAAGGCCCGATCAAAATTGTTGATGAGAAAACACAATTTCAAGAAACCGCCGGACTTGCGCTCGAAACAGAGTCGACAGAGGAAATGCCGAGAATTCAGATAAAGATTGAAAACCCAACACTCAGGTCGAAAGATTTCCGTGAAGTAGAAAAGGGGTTTACCGAAGAACAGGCCCGTATCGAAGCTGCACGCTGCTTAAGGTGTGATCTGGAGGAGAGATAATCATGATCAGGTCGATCACTAAACCAAAACCCGAAGAAGAGATTTACCGCCTGCTTGAAGGGCAAAATCGAATTTTCATTATAGGCTGTGGAACGTGTGTAACCCTCACCCACACCGGTGGTACCCCTGAAGTGGAGGCGATGAAGGAAACCCTTCTCGAAGCCGGCAAACTCGTTACCGGCTGGGTCGTCGTTCCGGTGGCCTGTGACAACCTGACAGCTGAAATCCTGCGGGAGGAAATCGGCAGAATCGAGCAGGCGGATGCCCTTCTAATCATGACCTGCGCCTTTGGGGTCCAGACCGTTTCAAGCCAGCTGAAAAGAATGGTGATTCCTGCACTCGATACCCTCTTCGTTGGCAAAGAAAGCGGGGCCGGGCAGTTCAATGAGATTTGTACCCAATGCGGCACCTGCGTGATAGGTGAAACCGGGGGAATATGTCCGGTAACTTCTTGCCATAAAGGGTTGATAAACGGACCCTGCGGCGGAACAAATCAGGGCAAGTGTGAAATAGACAGCAACAAGGACTGCGCCTGGACTCTGATATACAACAGGCTGAGTGAGCTCGGCCAATTGGCTTCCATGCGAAAACTTCAGGGCCCGAGAAATTTTCTGGGTGAGCCGACACCAGGGAAATATGAAATGTCGAAATCATAAGGCTGCCTTGAAAAATCAGGAGTTTGGGCAAATAGACACTTTTTCAAGATAGCAATAATAAAAGCTCCCCAAAAGGACGATATGGCTATGATCTCCTCATTTAAAGAAGCACTTGATTCAGGAAAGTTTATCGTGACGTGCGAAGTGGCTCCTCCGAAAGGCATGAACCTGGAGCAGACCGCCCACCATATCGATTTGCTGAAAGACAAAGTCGATGCCATGAATCTCACGGATCATCAGAGTTCCGTTATGCGTTTTCCCTCAATTGGCGGAGCGCTCATGGTCAAGGAAATGGGGGGCGAACCCATACTGCAAATGACCTGCAGGGATCGCAACAGGCTGGCATTACAGGCAGACCTTCTCTTTGCCGCCAGCCGGGGGATCAACAACGTCCTTTGTCTTACCGGTGATTCGGTCATGCTGGGCGATCACAAGACTGCCAAAGGGGTTTTCGATCTTGACTCCAGCCAGCTTGTGGCTGCCGTCAGAAACCTGGAGAAAGGAAGAGATCTGGGCGGCAACGATCTGGACGGCTCCCCCTCCTTTTGTGCGGGTGCCATTGTCACACCTGAAGCCAATCCGCTTGAACCGCAGCTTATAAAATTTGAAAAGAAAATAGAGGCCGGCGCTGAATTTATTCAGACCCAGGCGGTTTATGACCTTGAGAAACTGAAAGACTTCATGGACTATGCGCGACAATTCCGGGTCAAGATATTAGCTGGTATAATTTTGCTGACATCTGCTCCGATGGCCAGATTCATGAATAAAAACATTGCCGGCGTCAACGTCCCCCAGCCCTTGATTGATGAAATATCCGAGGCGCCCAAGGGGGGGGCGATATCCAAGGGGATTGAAATTGCCGGGCGCATGATTAAAATGATTCACTCCGAAAAGATCTGTGATGGGGTTCATATCATGGCCATTGGCAAAGAAGAGTTGGTACCAGAGATTATGGCTGCGGCCGGATTGGCGCCGACTACTTCGTAAAGCTTGCTTTATTATTGAGGCAAAATCAACCCAATAGAGCCCCCCAGAATCAGTGTGATCGACCTTCCTCAATAAATCTCTGCGGAATTATTTTGGCTCACAAGAGCGATTTTGAGCGCTTCCCAATGAATTCTCATACACCGGTTACGTTAGAAGATAGCGCTGCAAATTAACAATTGTCAGGTATACGATTTTGACCCAAAAGTTCCTGAATAAAGAAAAGTCTGTATTATTAGGTGCCTGCATAATCAATCTGCTTGCAGTTTCTACAGTATTTATGACTCAACCAATATTTTTGGAACTTTCTCAGTCCTTTAAAACAGACATCACCGAAGCGAGGATTTCGTTCAGTGTCGTTTCATTATTTTACTGCGTATCATTTTTCTTTTTAGGTCCCGCTGCAGATAAATTCAATTTACCCAGAATGGCTATGGCTGGACTTCTGATGCTTGCTGTGACGGTTTTCTACTCATCTCTCACATCAGATTTTAGGTTATTCCTTTTAGCCATGGCCTTTATGGGAATCAGCGCAGCAATAGTTCCGGCCTCGATGTTCCCGCATATTGCCAAGACAGCACCCGATAATAAGATCGGTGTCTATATGGGATCAATTGTAGCCTCTGGAACGCTTGGGGTCATTTTAGGCAGGGTCTTAATGGGGATAATGACGGCAATGGTCGGTTGGCAGGTCGCATTCAGAGTTGTCTCAGCCATCCTGATTATTCTTGCAGCAGTTACTTTTCCTTTTCTTGTGAAGAGAAATGACAGGAGGATAAAAAACACACAAAAGTTAAGCAGGTTGTATTTAAATTCACTGGGGCTCTTAGGCAATGCCAAGATACTTTCCTTCCTGCTGGTTGGGTTCTGCCTGTTTATCGGTTTTCTGGGTATGGTTACTTTCTTAACCTACCGGCTGATTGCCCCTCCTTTCAATTTTACATCCGGTGAAATCGGCTGGATAAGTTTTGCTGGAATCACTGCACTCGTTGCACCTTTTGCAGGGTATCTTTCTCAAAAATTTGGGCAATACAGAACTATTTTTATCGGTTTAGTGTTGTGTCTGCTGTCTTTTCAACTCATGGGTTGGTTCCAGTCTGTGACCTTGACAGCACTAGGTATATTATTGCTGTTTCTGGGTGTGTATATTTGTCAACCTCTGGTGTTCATACTCATTGGGCAGAGTGCCCCAAGGGAAGCGATCGGAAGCGCCTCATCCCTTTATATACTTTTTTGTGTTGGTGGCGGCAGCCTTTCCTCTATCTTTCTGGGTCCGGTTTGGCGATCATTTGGCTGGTCCGGGGTGACCATCATTTGTACTATTTCTCTATTGATATCACTGTCAATTTTAACTGCGCATGCCCTCAGAGAAAAAGGGACAGAAGATGCTATTGAACAATTTTAAGATATCCTTGGGCAGTCGAATATTGCAGATTAAAAATAAATTGAAGGCTATTGCTGATTACCCTCGCGATTCAATTTTGCTAAAAATCTTACCTTGCCAGCGAACACCTCTCGTTTGGTCCAATTTCCTTAATTCTCAACTGATAAGGAAGAAGGTTTAGCATTATCGTTTTGGTCCTAGTAAGAGAATATTGCTGGCAATCTTGTTAGGATCTCCTGGCCATATAAGTTGAGGAACTATCAATCTGAAGGTGCCATTGCTAAGGTCAAGTTTGTTTTTTACTATCCTCCTTAAAACTTCTTTTCAATCCCTCGATTATCAGGCCTCATTGATTTTTATTTTTCCTTTTCTTCTTGGAGTTGTAGCAGTACCGTAGGCCTATAATCAGCCAACTAAGGGGTAGGGGCCTGGCAGGATCAATGTCTGAAAACAACAAATTTGGGAACACAACAGAGCTCGAGCCGCGAACGGGACAGCTTGGGATGTTTTCGGGGGTTTTTACGCCGAGTATTCTAACCATCCTCGGCATCATCTTATTTCTCCGGCTCGGCTATGTTACAGGTAGTTCCGGCGTTGGCCGGGCACTGATTATTCTGGCTATCGCCAATCTGATCACGATTATCACCAGCCAGTCGCTGGCTGCCATCGCCACAAACCTAAAGGTCAAAGGCGGCGGTGATTACTACCTCATATCTCGGACGCTCGGCTATAAGTTCGGCGGTTCCATCGGTATCGTTCTTTTTCTGGCTCAGTCTGTTTCGGTCGGATTTTACTGTATCGGATTTGCCGAAGCGATCCGCGGTCTGGTTCCCGACCTGCCCCACCCCGCCTTTCTGGCGGCCGCAGCAATTGGCGCTCTTTTCGTGCTTGCCTGGCTCGGCGCTGACTGGGCGACGAAATTTCAATATATCGTCATGTTCCTGATCGGTGCCGCGCTCATCTCCTTTTTCGTCGGCGGGATCGGTCAGTGGCACCAGTCGGTTTTTCTAGAAAACTGGGCGGTTCCCGACCATGCGCCGCCGTTCTGGGTGGTGTTCGCCGTGTTCTTTCCGGCGGTAACCGGATTTACCCAGGGCGTCTCGATGTCCGGCGACCTTAAGGATCCCGGCCAGAGCCTGCCGATAGGAACTTTCCTTGCCGTAGGCCTCTCCATTATTGTCTACTTTTTGGTCATCATCATTTTCGCCGGAGTTCTGCCAAATGCTGAACTGGCGAACGACTACCAGGCCATGCAGCGGGTGGCCAAATACAGCTTTCTGATTGATGCCGGCGTGATTGCGGCCACCCTCTCATCGGCGATGGCCTCGTTCATGGGAGCACCGCGAATTCTGCAGTCGCTCGCTGCCGACCGCATCTTTCCGCTGCTTCATATCTTTGCACACGGCGCCGCACCGAACAATAATCCCCGACGGGGCGTCCTGCTGACCGGTGCGATCGCCCTGATTACCATCAGCCTCGGTCAGCTGAACCTGATCGCCCATGTCGTCTCGATGTTCTTTCTCATCTCCTATGGCCTGCTCAACTACGCCACCTACTACGAAGCCGATACCGAGTCGGCCTCGTTCAGGCCGCGATACAGGTTTTTCAACAAGTATATCAGCCTTGCCGGCTGCTTTTTGTGCATATCGATCATTTTGGCCCTGGATCTGATCAACGGCCTGGTCGCCGTTGCGCTGATGTTCGCCATTTATGTGTATCTCAGGCAGCGCGACAAACCTGCGCGCTGGGCCGACTCAAGCCGCTCTCATGCCTTTCGGCGGATGCGCTCTTACCTGCTGCGTATGAATGATATCGCCGAGCACCCCAACGATTGGTACCCCCATATCCTGGCATTTACTAATCATCGTGAAAACAGAGAGAAGCTACTTCGTTTCGGGGATTGGATCAGCGGTAAGAACGGCCTGATGACAGCCGTTAAGGTAGTGCCCGGCTCCGGTATTTTATGCCGAAGGAGAAAAGCCGAGGTGCTGGCAGAGCTCAAGGAGGATATTTCCACTGCTGAGCTACCCTGTTTTGCCGAGGCTATCTGCTCTGACGATTTTTCAAGATCTATGGCAGTCCTGCTTCAGTCACACGGCATCGGTCCGTTAAAAGCCAATACGGTTCTAGCCAACTGGCACCACAAGCCGAATAATCTTGTAGCCGGACTCGAACAACTGCGCTACGGTCATAACCTCAGGTCCGCCTTCATCCAGGGCTACAACCTCGTCGTCTTCCACTGTAAAAACAGTCGATGGGAAAAGCTCGTTCAGTCAGAAACCACGAAGGAAAAGATAGATATCTGGTGGGAAACAGACGACAATAGCAGCCGCCTGATGCTTCTCTTTGCCTACCTGATGACCAAAACGGACCACTGGAACGGTGCGGAGATACGGGTCATTACCAGCGACTCACCTAATTTCTTTGAGGCCCGGGGGCATCTCGCCGAGTTCTTTAATGAAGTTCGCATTCCCGCAGAACCGATCGTCGTTGACAATATGGCCCCAGAGACCATTCTCGAATATTCAAAAGAAGCCGATCTGGTATTCCTGCCGTTTAAAATTCAACATTCCCAGCTGACCGACAGCGCCGGCTACAGTCTCGAGCGTGTTCTCCCCCAGCTTTCCGCCATAGCGCTGGTCATGGCGGCAGAGGAAATTGATCTGGACGCGCTCCCGGAAGAAGGCAAGGCAGGCATGTTGGCTGAGGCCATGGATGACCTGCTTGAGCTTGAAAAAAAGCTATATAGATTCAAAAAAGAAGAAGATAAGGCAGCTATTCTCGTCGAAAAACTAAACGAGGAGATCAAAAAGAAACGTGATCACACCGACGAGAGTGCGGACCAGACGGATATGTTGCTGTCTCGTGAAAAAGAGCTGCGGATTGCTGAAAAAAACGGCGAGCGGCTGTTTCGAAAGATCGCCAAAACCAGGGCATTATACGACGATGCAATGGATCGGGTCAAAGAGCTTGGTGGGAAAGTAACTGCAGAAGATGAATAAGAAGGGTTCGGCCAAGTCGCAGGTTGCATATATACGAGCTATTTTTTTACATATCAGTACGGGAGAAGCTTGCTATATAAGGGCCCTATAAGTAAGCTCATTGGCGAAAAAGCAGATCAATATCGAGGCCCTCTTCTTTGTAT
>NODE-484-length-14163-cov-6.76148_pt1 | contig 14163 bp, 10 predicted proteins | sample MGYA00139097_ERZ477577 | MGnify/ENA metagenome assembly ERZ477577 | reverse complement strand
TTGCCGGATGTTAATGGATAAAGGGGTAACAATCCTCAGGCCCCCAAGAGATGGTTACATGGCTTTTATTCGCACCCCAGATCAGATTTCAATCGAGTTGTTGCAGGAAGGGGATCGGCTGCCCGTTCAGGAGCCGTAGGCATCGATGGAAATAAAGGAGTCTGTTAGCGCAGGCGGTTCACAGTTGCAAACGTACTCATTCCATAACCAGCCCCTCCAATAATTCAGCAACAAACAGCTCTTTGTGTTCACCTGCAGCTAGATTTATCAGTTGCTGATCTTCAGGGGGAATTTCATCTCCCCGGGAATCATGGGTGAGTTGTATACGGGGTCTGTCAATTCTGGTACCAACGGTACTGACGATGCCTTTGCTGCCATCAGACAGGATGACTGCATTCCCGGCTGGATAGAGACCAACAGCAGATATAAAGGAGGCCAGCAGCGCAGGATGAAAGCCACCTTTATCGCTGAGCATAATACTGAATGCCATATGAGGGCTTAATGGCGGTTTATAGGGCCGGGCTGCAGTGAGGGCTTCAAAGGCATCACAGATTTGAAGCAGAGATGTAATCGGGTGACGTGATGCCCATGCGGGTTGCTTCGGGTATCCAGAGCCGTCATGCCTTATATGGTGGCCCCAGGCAGCAGCAATATCAAGAGAAGTTGTATTTCTCTGTGCCATCAGGATTTCGGCTCCCATCTGGGAATGTGCCATCATCACAGCGAATTCTTCCTTGTTCAGTTTGCCTGGTTTATAAAGGATCTCGTCTGGGATTTTACTTTTGCCAACATCGTGAAGGAGTCCAGCCGTGCCAATTGAAAGGAGTACTTCTTCACTCCAGTTGAAAGAATGTGCAAGAAATACTGCCAGCGCGGCGACACGAACAGAATGGCCAACAGTGTAACTGTCATAATCGGGGTAATGTACGTGCTGCATCATATCTGAAAAGCGTGTCTGGGTGAAGTGGAGCATATACTCGCTGACAGATCTCGTGTTGTCGATATCTATGTCGTTTCCGCTGAGCACATCACCGTGTGCCTGGGCTACGGCATCAAATAATGCCTGGTAGATCAGGGTAGGAGAGTGAATGAAGTCACCGCTATCCTGTCCATGCCAGGCTGTCTGCTGATCCCTTGTCATCGGTCCGGATGGGCCAACATACTGGTGGGCTATTTCAATATTGTAAATATCTCTGGATACGAGTAATTCCCTTGCTTCCTGGATATTTTCAGTAGGAGCATCAAGGTCGAGGGTAAGGTTGAGGAAGGCTTTAAATTCTGCTTCTGCAGTCTGGCTTGAGAATGAAATCCCTCCACATCGGAGTTTTGCCGCGAAATTGATAAGTTGCCGTCCAACAATGGAGGGACCAACCAAATTTCTTCCTTCAAAAACAAGGTTATTATCAATGATCCCTATAAAGAGCTTGTCGATTTCGTTTTCATTACAGAATTCCTTCAGCTCTTCCATGAAATCGGTAATAAGAATTTCCACCTTGGGGTGCTCGCCAAAATAGAGCTTACGGGTAGAAATTGTTCGGCAGAGCAGGATTAACAGATTATTCAGTTTATCATACATATTTGTTATCCTACCGCCTCTTCTTGCTGGCTTGGAGTGCAAGCTCTGCTGCCTTTCTGCACTCCGCCGGCCATTCAGGGATGAAGAGCATTTTTTTCTCTCTAGCTATCTGATTGAGCAGGGCACGGGTTTCAACAGTCTGCAATTGTGCCAGAGAGCCAATGGTGGTCCGCACCCATGTTTCGTCCCGCTTTTCCTCAGGGATTTCAGGTAAAGATGTCGCTATGATTTTTGCTGCAACACTCTTGAGAGCTGCAGGTAATGTTTTCTGTGCTGCCTGTCGAAGATATGAATATAAAAAGACTTTATGCTCCTGTTTTGAAAGATCAAGCAGCGGCACAATAGCTCTGATCAGCCAGTCCGGCGGGTTCCTCCTGAGCCCCCCCAGCACTCGTTCTCCAATAAACGGTGCAATCTCTGTTTTATAGAGGAACGCAAAAAAAGGATAACAACGCCTCGGAACGGCATTAAAAATATCAGGAGCAATCGTACTGTCCTGAAAAGACTCCATTAATTGGAGCTGTGGCAGAGCTGCCAGCATTTCTCCTGATGGAAGATTGGCGGCAACCTGACAAAGGTATTGATAAGACTGCTGATCAACATTGCTGCCGTTTACGAGTATTTCGTTGACGACATATGGCCAGAGAATTTTCCTGTCACTACTATCACAGAGCTGTGCCGTGAGAAAGAAGAGATGCAGGGAGTTAGCATGACTTGACCTGCGTAAGGGGTCCACCAGCAGCTTTATAGTTGCCGAAACTCTCGCCCGCTTGCCCTGGTGCACAATGAGGTGCAGCCCAGAGCTGAGCATTTCCCACGTTTTCTCAGAGAGTTTTGTAGACAGGATCTCCCTGAAAACCTGCTGCATGCGAATCTGCGTTTGTAATGTTTGATTATGCTGTGCCAATAGCATCATTATTGAAAGCGTTTCATTCTGTTCAGATGATTCAGGAATGCTCTTGAGAATCCTGGGGTGGAGCCTGTTTTTAGTGGTAAATTCCTGGATCTGATCAACCGTCATCCCTGGTTTATCGGGAAATATCCTGCCACCAACATCTTCGTCTTCAGAAATTTCCTTATCTGCATCGGTTAACGGCCTCTTGATGATAGAGACCAGAAGGTTGATCGACTGCTGTGATTTTTTATCTTCTGTTTCTTTTTCAAGTTTTCTAAGAATTGAGGCAAGAGCATTTATATTGGTATGTGTTGTGACACGGTTTCTGATGTCTTCTTCAGCACTTTTGTCGAAACTGACCGCCTTTGCGAGAAGACGTGCAACATCATCCCAGGAGGCATGTGGCAGCGCACTCATGTCGATGTTGCTATCGGTCAGCTTGGCCGGAAGGGCATCTAGAAGTTCCTTGCACTGGTTGATTTCATGGCTTTTCAACCCATAGGCAGATAATGAATCTATGAAAGATGATATGTTTTCCGTTGCCTGTCCGGATGATTCATCAGAAATTGAACCATCTTCCCGAGCAAGAAATTCCTTTAGCTTGACATCGATGGAATGAGGAAGCTCCTCAACGTCGATCTGGATAAATTGCTTAGTGGCAAGAATTTCTGCTTTCAAAGAAAGCATTTTTCGCACAAACACATGCAATTCTGCCATACTAATCTCCCGGTCGATGGTGATAGCTGTTATACCGAGAGTGGACAACATGTTTTTAAACTCTTGAACAAAAGGGTGATCAGGATTAATTTCAACACCTTCGAGCATCAGGGTGTTACCGTAGTCCTGGAGTACTACCGAGGGGTTATCACCGGCTAAAGCCTTCAGCAACGCCATACACCGGCTGGTTGCTTTATCTAAAATAGCATGCCCCTTCGGGTAATAAATGCCTATTTTAAAAAGTCGTTGTAATGAACTGATGAACTCATTCAGTGTTGCCGGATCAGCGAGCGATTCATGATTGTTCTGTATACTCATAAGAACGCATAGATGGGGTTAACGGTGCGGCAGCCCTGTCACGATAACAAAATTACGTGAATTAGCCATGATAACCAATGCGAATGATCCTTTAATGATAATAAGGATTAGAAAAAAAAGCTAATCAATAAAAAATAGCAATCATTCATAACAAATGGGTTAATATACCGAAATAATTGTTTTATTCAGTATATGAGTAAGGATGTCCGCTGAGAAAAAGTTTATAGTCAGCCTGTGTTGCTGATCGATTTTCAACTGGATGACCGAAGGGTGACGATGTCTCAATCTTGACCGCAAATCACTAATTATCAGCTCAAAACTGTTAAAAATATTTGAAAACCATTATACTTTTTATGACTGCTCCGTGAATGAGCTGTTATCATACACGTTATTTCTGCAACAGGGTCCGACAAATGAGGGGAAATGGATATAGAAAAGGATAAGCAGGCACAAGCCCTGGCTAAAGCAAAATCCATAATTTCTGATGCTGAGAAAAAACGGGAAGCTGCCCGCGTTGAAAAGGGCGTGCAGACGTTTATGCAGGGTAAATTTGACGCACTTAATAACGATGAGTTAGTTGAAAATCTGGCTTCCTACATACTCAATAAATATATCCTTGACGAAAAACAAGAAGCAAACGAAGTCCTTGAGAAGCTTGGCGAGAGTCTGTGCAGCAAGGAGGCAGGCATACGTGAACGCTCCTTAATGATCCTTTCCGTATTCTCTGAAATAATTATAGAAGAGGACTTTAAAGAATTTCAGGAGGTACTGGCTGTAATTCTGGTTGAATGGCTGAGGATAGAAGATGAATTTATCCCTGGATTTGAGTTTGTCTGTTCGCAGCTTCAGAAAATTATCCTGGAAATGCTTTACAACGAACAATGGTATGATGTTGAGAACCATATCAGCACCCTGCACCAGATAACCTCAGGGGTAATTGAAAAAAACAATTTGATTCGGGGCATGTCTGCAAAGGTTCACGAGAACCTGGCAGAGCCTGATATTCTTGATAAACTGGTAAACGTCTATCTTGATGAAAATGATGACAGACGTGAGGTTGTCGAAAAGTTACTCATGCATTTTGGTCGTTTTGGTGCGCTGTTTCTTGTCCAGAAAATGATCTACTGCGACAGTAAAGAGGAGCGTTTTACTCTTATAGAACTTATCCCCCGAGTTGGAGAGGTCAGTATACCCGTACTTATCGAGTGTTTGGAAGATGATCCCCAATGGTTTGTAATTCGAAACATAATTTTCATTATTTCCCGTCTTAAAGATACTGAATTGTATTCTGCAGTGGAGCCATACCTGGACTACAATGATACCAGGGTCCAGCAGCAGGTTATCAACTGTATTGAGATGCTGGGTGGGACTCAGATGCGCAAGAGACTTATCACTGCATTGATGCGGGTAAATGATGATCTCAAGGGGCAGATCATAAACCAGTTGGCCCAATTTTCAGATAACGATGTTGGTGAAGCCTTTCTCGACATGCTTGAAAATCGAACTGATATAGCTCGCCAGGTACAGGACGATTTGGTTTTAAAGTTGTGCATCGGGATAAAAATGTTCCCATTGCCGCGAGTGATCCCCTGTCTGAATGATCTGATCCAGGAAAGACAGGGCCGATATGGAGCTCAGGACAGAATTTTTATTGAGGCATCCACATCACTTCAGGCACTGGAAATGAAATTGGAGGATGGATCCTCTGACAGGAACAGCAATGAAACCGATACCCCTGTTGACAGGACAATCAGTGAAGATGATATACTCGCCGAGGTTACAGAAGATCAGGAGACATCCCTCTTCAGTAGCGATGAGATGGATAGTTTTTCTGCCGGAGGGGATATTACAGGACCACTCGCTGATTCTGCCCTGACAGAAGATGGTGATTCGTCCAGGCAGTTAGTTGAGGACAGTAACGCTCACACAAGCCAGGAACAGCATTTCATGATCTGGAGCAAGTTGTATGAACAGATGAGTAGTGATGAGGCTGGCGAATTTTTCGCGTTGCTGAAGCCATTTTCTTATAAGGCTAACCATGAAATCGTACGCCGGGGTGATACTGTCGCCAACATGTTTTTTATAGACAATGGATTTGCTGGACTGTCCTACAATGAAGAAGAAGGAGAAATTCTGCTGACCAGCCTTCAGACTGGAGATTTAATTGGCAGTGAGGGCTTTATCCAGGATTTAACGTGGACGATTTCCCTTTCGGCTCAAACTGACCTGCAGGTCCGGATACTGGAACAGGACAGCTTCAGAGAACTTACTGAAAAATTCCCGCAATTATCTGAAACACTTCGATATTATTGCAATCATTACGATGTGATACCCTACCTGATCAACCTCACGGAAAATGATGCCATGAAGCCGCTTGGTGAAGACATCAAGGTCGATGGCATGTCCTTATTCCATGACTCATCTGGAGCAGTTATTGAGGATGGTGTTGTGGGATCTTTGCAATACATTGCCCGGGGAGGCTATTGTTTTACCGTGCCGCTCGTTCACCCGGACAATGCTGAGAAGATTTTAGGACGACAGGTGTCTTCAGAAGTCAAACTCAATGATGGATCCGAGAAAACATGTTTTGGTGTGATCGCTGGTGCCGGATCTCACTCTCAGGATGATCAGGTGATTAGTGTCTATGTGAAGTTTTACCATCCACTTAACAAAGCTGACTATAATTGTTCATCGGTCAATATAATGTGATGCCTGCAGACTCGTTGTCAGGTTATTGAATAATATAACGAACAATCAGCATATTGCAGGAAATAGCACGTGGTTTCAGGAGAAACGTAATACCGGCAATTTTGCTGGCAGGAGTTGCCACGAGTATGCAGTTGCCAACTGTTTACCAAGAAGATTCCGGTCGTAAGAATCTCTAACTGGTTTTCCTCAGTTTCCATAATTTACTTTATGCCACCCGCTCTGCAGTTGCCGTTGTTAATCCTGGTGTTCTGTTTATTGTCCCGGTGGGCTCATAAACCGATATAGTTTTGGAACTGACACAAAGGGGATAACCTTATGAACACTGGGCTCTTTCTGGGGTTAACGACGATAGATATCCTTTATGGGGTGGAATCTCACCCAGCACCTAATGAAAAACTCAAAGCAGAGTGGCAACTTGCATTTGCCGGAGGACCTGCTGCCAATGCTGCCGTTACATTTTCAGCTCTGGGCAATAAGAGCCTTCTGTGCAGCGGCCTGGGGAATCACCCCTCAGCACACCTTGCAAGCAGGGACCTGGCTGAGCACGGTGTAATGTTTCACGATTGCACCGCTGATCCGGACGGAGCACCTGTTTTATCTTCCATCCTGATAAATTCAACAACCGGTGATCGCTGTGTCATTTATTCCAATACCGACGAGAAATTCCTCCTGGAAGAGATAGATTATCAATCATTTCTGAGAGATTGCAATATACTGCTGCTTGACGGTTACTACCTTTCTCAGGCTGTCCTGCTTGCAAAATACGCCAGAAGACACGGCGTGAAAGTTGTTTTTGATGGAGGTTCCTGGAAAAAAAATCTTGACGATCTGTTTCCCTATATCGATTATGCAATCTGTTCAGAAAACTTTTTACCACCCGGCTGCAAAGACCTGGCATCCGTCTTTGACTATTTATCACCTTATAAAATGATTGGCTGCGCAGTGAGCAGGGGGAAAAATTCTGTTGTCGCCTGCGAGAGCGCGACTATGTTTTCTATTGATGTGGCTGAAGTCGAAACGATTGATACCTTGGGAGCCGGTGATATACTGCATGGTGCCTTCTGCAACTATATACTCTCATATTCGTTCAAAGACAGCCTTGAACGTGCCGTTGAGGTAGCATCAGAATCATGCCGATATTATGGGACACGGCAGTGGATAAATGATAATACCAGGGAGTAATTACATCATCATTGTTTGAGAGGCCAGCTGCCCTTAGTGTTTGAAAAATAAAAGATGGAGCGTGATATATGGAAAAAGGTAATGACAGGATTGGAGATCGACTTGTTAATGCACTTAAAGACCCACACCATTCTGAGAGCCAGGAAAGTTTTGCCAAAGCTCTGGAGTTGACAAAAGCGTACGCCGGCTCCGGTGCTGTCACTCATTTTGGCGCAGTTGCCCGGCTTTTTTATGATCTGTTTGAAATGTTTGAAACGGGCAGAGATCCAAGAGAGAAATGATGTCGAGCCATACTTCAATTTATCGGTGGAGGTCGACGCCTTAAATAGATGTATATATCCTCGGGGTGAGCATGGCATCTGTCGACCACCTTTTGCAGGTATTCGATATTCGCTTTTATATTCTCTTTATATAAATCCCTGTCAAGATTCCAACGCTGTTTGAAGTGACCCCTCATCGCATGAGCCGCATCTCCTAGCACCGTTTCGAGTCTTTTCATGATGACGTTGTGATAGAAAGATGTGGTTCCTCTCATTAATTCAAATGCTGATAGATGATCGACAACCCCACCCGCCTTTCGCTCCTGATAAAGGTGAGGGAGTTGTTCGAGATAATAGCGATCAGCCATCTGGGCCAGGAGATCGGCTGTTCCGACGATCTGGGCGACACGTTTGATTTCAGATGAGCTGAATTCTGTCGACTCAAAATCAAATTCAATGTTGGTACACCTGATTATTGAGCTGCAGTCTACCCGTATCTCATCATCAAAGTTCCAGGATTTCAGATAATTCTCCAGCACATTTATCGATCGTGTTTCATGGTAACGTGTATACTCAGCACCTTTTTCGGCAGTATCAAAAGACCTGAGCAGAAGGCCGGTATCGTGAAAATATGCACTCAACATTCCTTTTAAAATAGCAAGAGTGGAGAGTGTCTGTCCCTGTATAAAAGTACCGTGAAATAACCGTGCCGTTGCAAGTGCAACTGCATAAGTATGCCTCAAGTCGTGATACTTATTCATGTTCTGTTTAAAACCAGGATAGTATCCACTGAAAATATCCTGTATATCCCGGTGAGAGTTAATGATCAGCTTTTTGTCTGCTGAGGGAGCGATGAGCTTTAAGAGATGTACTATTTCATCGAGAGGATCAGGAGATATTCCTGAATCAAAAATCCTGAATAGATGAATATCGTTTTCAGGATCTGGAAATTCCATTAATTTCGCCTTTATTTGCAATTGCCGGAAAAAGATTATTCGTTTTATAACAATATTATCATGGAAATGGCAAACTAAGGGACAGCAGAGAAACAAAACGTAACATCTGGAGTGTATCCAATCCATAAAAAGAATAAATTTCAGCTGAAAAAAAAACGGAAAAGTAAAATACAATACCTGCAATATTGGACATTGTCTTTCAGACACGCTAGAATGTTCGTAAGATTCTGTAAAAAGGACGCATATTAATTAATCACTCTGGCCTGGGGTATAATAAAGCCATCAATATGGATAATAGCAGCGTAGCAACAATTCTTGTTGTGGATGATGATGAGCTGGTACGGAAAACGCTCAGTGTTCTTGTTTCATCCCTTGGATACCATTGTCACCTTGCTTCTGATGGGGTGGAAGCGATTAAAGTGCTGAAGTCATCCAAGTGTGATCTGGTACTTTCTGATGTCATCATGCCCAATATGGACGGAATGGAGTTGTTGAAATATATTATCAGACACCACCCCGAAACCGATGTTATTATTGCAACAGGCTATAATGAGCGTGCCAGCTATGCTGATGTCATCAGGGCTGGAGCGATAGATTTTATCAAAAAGCCGATAGACCAGTCTGAACTCGAAGCAAAACTTGCCAGGGCTCTGCGTGAGAGGAGCATGGTTCGCAAACTTGAAGAGCTGTCAATGTGCGACAGCCTCACTTCCCTTTTGAACAGGCGTGCTTTTGATCTGCGTTTTCCTCGAGAAGTTGAACGGGCAGATCGTCAGAGCTACTCACTGTTTCTCGCCATAATTGATGTCGATAATTTTAAGGATTACAATGACTCATACGGGCACGACGCGGGGGATAAGGTGCTTATCGCGCTCAGCGATATAATGAGGGAAGGCACGCGTAACAGTGTTGATCTCTGTTTCCGTCTTGGTGGTGATGAGTTTGCCGTATTATTGCCGCAGACAACAGCTACTCAGGCAACTGAAATTGTTCAACGCATTCTGTTAAAATTTGTGGAAAGTGACTTTGCTGGAACGACCCTTTCTATTGGGATAATTTCATGTTTTCGGAGAAAAGATATCGGAGCAGCAGATGACCTGGCCCATATGTTAAAACGGGCAGACCAGGCGATGTATGACGCCAAAGCTTCAGGCAAAAACTGTGTAATTTGTCGTATCTGAAAATATCCCTGGGTAGCAGATAATACGTTCGTTGTGCCGGTTAAAGAATGTCCAGCGAATTCTTGTGAAAAGAACGATCCGGCGGAACCGGATAGATATTATTAAAACATGCCAGGCAGAAATCATTCATAGTCATGCCGGTGGCCTCTACCATACCTTCAAGGCTCAGGTAGTAAAGCGAGTCCAGTCCAAGATAATCTGCAACATCCTTTACCTCATTATTCCAGGCGATGAGCTGTTTTGAGCTTGGAAAATCGATGCCATAATAACAGGCATATCTGGTCGGTGGACAGCTGACCACCATATGGACCTCTTTCACTCCGGCATTTCTCAATGATTTTACCCTGCTTTTTCCGGTCGTACCTCTGATAATGGAGTCTTCTATGATAATTACCCGCTTACCTTCAAGAAATGAGCGTACCGGATTGAGTTTTACCCGAACATTAAAGTCCCGCATGGATTGGGTGGGCTGAATAAAAGTCCGACCGACATAGTGATTTCTAATAACTCCCATCTCTAGCGGCAGCCCTGACTCCTGGGAGTAGCCAATTGCGGCGTAATTTCCCGAGTCAGGAAAGGGCATGACGAAATCTGCATCAATCCTGTGTTCACGGGCCAGAATCTGGCCCATACGTTTTCTCGTTTCATAAACGTTAATACCGAAAATATCAGAATCGGGCCGCGCAAAGTAAACATGCTCAAAGATACAGAAACTCGATCGCTGTTTTGGCCAGGGGTAAACCGACTTCATTTTATTATCACTGATGATCAGTATTTCACCGGGCTCAATGTCACGAACATATTCCGCTTCTATCAGGTCAAGAGCACATGTTTCCGAGGCAACGACATAGGCACCATTGGGCAGCTTGCCAAGACACAGTGGCCTGAATCCGTTTGGATCGCGTACGGCAATCAAGGACTTTTGCGTCATCAGTAACATGGAAAAGGCGCCTTTTACGGCAGTAAACGTTTTTTTCAGAGCATCCTCAAGTGAGTTTTCTGATGAACGGGCCATTAAATGTAAGACCACCTCGCTGTCCATAGTTGTCTGAAAGATTGACCCTTTTTCCTCCAGCTCCTTACGGAGTTTGATCGAGTTGACCAGGTTCCCGTTATGTGCAACTGCAAGTGTTTTTCCCTTGTGTGTTACCAGCAGTGGCTGGGTATTTATAATGTTGGAAGCGCCGGTGGTAGAGTAACGGACATGACCAATTGAAAGGCTCCCTGATAGTTTTTGCAGTTTTTCTTCAGAGAACACCTCTGGTACCAACCCCATGTCTTTCTGGATAAAAACCTGGTTGCCATCGGAGGTAATAATGCCGCTACTCTCCTGGCCCCGATGTTGAAGCGCGTAGAGACCAAAATAAGTGAGTTTGGAGGCATCCTCGTGGCCGTATACACCACATACACCACATTCATCTTTTGGGCGCAGAGAACCGCTGTCTTGGGCTGAATAATGGTCAATTGAAGTCATCATATGAGAAGCCTGATCGTCGAAAAATCGACAAGTGGTATGATTCCGAATTATTATGAAGTTTGTTTTGTAAATCAGGTATGAATACTAAAGGCACAAAGAAACAATAATCTTTGCGCCTTTAATAACTTTTGCTGTGTTTTGTTTATAATATGTGTAGACGAAATTCAACCAGAAAGAACTGAATACAGTTCAGGAAGCCGGAATCATTCCGCAAATATTTTTAATGCCCGATACTGGATTTATTCCTCGGTTGATATGGTGAAAAGCAACTCCGTAAGGCTGACCATATCATTAAGATCAAGGCACTCGTCTGTAGTATGAACTTTATTCATACCTGTGGCAATTATTGCTGTCGATAACCCATAGCCATTATATATGTTGGCATCACTTCCACCTCCGGCAATGACCAGGGAAATCTCTTTGCCAAGCTTTTGTCCGGCTGCCGTTACCGTCTGAATGACGCTATCCTCTTCAGAAAGTCTCATGGCCGGGTAGTCGGCTTCCACTTTCAGTGTCACAGAAGGACGTTTTGACTCGTCATCGACCGGCCAGCTTGCGGCAGTCTGCTTGAATGTTGATTCAATTTCTTCGGTGAAAGCTGCAAGTTTTTCCATGGAGTGACTGCGTACTTCACCTCGCAGCATCAAGTATTCCGGGATGATGTTTGTTGCGACGCCACCTTTCATGATGCCAATATTCGATGTTGACTCTTCATCGATTCTACCAAGTCTGAGTTTGGTGAGCGCTTTGGCGGCAACAAGAAATGCACTGACCCCACCCTCAGGATTCATACCGGCGTGGGAAGCTGTACCGTGAACGTCTATTCGCATCCGATTGGCTGCCGGAGCTCCGATAATAACCTTGTCGATTCCATTAGAATCGAGTGCATACCCGAATTGAGCCTGCAGCGTCGAGTAATCAATCGATTTAGCACCAAGGAGCCCAACTTCTTCACAGGTCGTGAAGATAAGTTCAATGGTTCGGTGAGGGATTTCCTTTTCTCTGAACAGGGTAATAAGCTCAATAAGGGGAGCAATTCCTGATTTGTCGTCCCCTCCTAAAATCGTATCTCCCCGACTGGTGAAGATATCTCCACTGCGATTTACCTGGACCCCCTGACCAGGCTGGACTGTGTCCATATGGCAGGCGAAAAAAACCGGACCTGCTGCACTGCTCCCCTCAAAACGCAGTATCAGGTTGCCGCAGTCTGATCCCGTTGCAGAGGCTGAATCGTCCTCGTAAATATAGTCTGCCTTAAGAGCTGTAAAAACTGATTTCAAATAGTCGGAAACACCTTTTTCTTCGCGGGAAGGACTGCTGATTTCACACAGTTCTGTAAAAATCCTTGCAAGACGCTCTCTGTCTATCGTTACATTCATTGTTTTGATTCCTCTATGGTTACTGGGTGAGCATCGAGAAGAACGACAGCATGGCAGCTGATTCCCTCTTCTCTTCCTGTATAACCCATCTTTTCTGTAGTTGTGGCTTTAATGTTGATATGATCGATTTTCGTTTTACAGCATGAGGCCAGCCTTTCCTTCATTTGTTGAATGTATTGAGCGAGTTTTGGTGCCTCGCAGATGACGGTTATGTCTGCATTGACGAGAAAAAATTCTTCTTTTTCAGCCATTGAGATAATTTTGTCGAGCAAAAGGAGTGACAAAATATCCTTGAAGGTGCTGTCATTATCCGGAAAATGGCTGCCGATATCACCCTTACCCAAAGCCCCAAGAATGGCATCGCAGAGCGCATGGGTGAGAACATCTGCATCTGAGTGTCCCGCAAGCCCACGATGATGATCTATTTCGATTCCACCAAGAACAAGCTTTCTTCCCGCTTCATACCTGTGTGCATCAAAACCGTGTCCGATCCGCATTGTTGTATATGGTTTGCTCATAATTTTTTCAGCGAGTTCAAGATCTTCAGGTCTGGTAATCTTGATATTTGATTCTGCCCCAACCACAAGTTGAACACCAATGCCAGCCTGCTCTAAAAGTGACGACTCATCAGTAAAATCATTTGTTCCCAGGCGGTCATAAGCCTCTAACAAGAATTCTTTACGTGCTCCCTGAGGGGTTTGGGCCTGCCAGAGAGCATTCCGGTCGATGGTGTCTACAACGATATGATCGGAATTTCCTTTTTTAAGGGTATCCTTGACCGGAATTGCGGCAATTGCGGCCCCTGAACGTGCGGTTTCCTGGTAACAGCGGCTGATCAGTTCAGGAGAAATAAGCGGCCTGGCAGCATCGTGAACAAGAACAATATCGATATCAGGATCGACTTCTTTGAGTCCGGCCAAAACAGAATCCTGCCTCCGGACTCCGCCAGCGATAACAGAGATTTTTTTTCTGCTGAGCTGGTGGTTATCCAGTAAGGTCTCTGTTTCTGACTGCCTCCCTGATGGCACAACAATAATAATCTGGGAAATCTCCTGGCAGCTGACAAACGCAGAAACGGTATGGACAAGAATTGGCTTGCCCGCAAGGCTCAGGTACTGCTTAGGCATTGCCGCTTGCATACGCGTACCGCTTCCGGCAGCCGGAATTATTGCTGCAGCAAGATTGGCCATCTAAAAGCTCGAATAGTTACGGTAATAACCCTGGTCATTCATGAGTTGAGACTTATATGATTAATCAGGAAAAAAGGAGCGGGTTGTAAGCCGAATTCTGTACCCGTTAAGGCCATGATCATTTAACTGGGATGCCGGTTGCCCGACACCTCTTGCAACCTACCCGGAGATCTCGGACGGGCAGCCCTCAAACATCTCCCTATTTGGTCTTGCTCCGGATGGGGTTTACCCTGCCTCTCGTGTCACCATGAGAGCGGTGAGCTCTTACCTCGCCGTTTCACCCTTACCCGATAGAATCGGGCGGTTTTTTTTCTGTGGCACTT